>ERZ839767.602-NODE-602-length-61637-cov-5.233234_pt1 | contig 61637 bp, 49 predicted proteins | sample MGYA00519879_ERZ839767 | MGnify/ENA primary metagenome ERZ839767 (study PRJEB31850, sample SAMEA3708852) | human gut metagenome | biome: human gut; feature: human-associated habitat; material: faeces | place: China | collected 2014 ... | reverse complement strand
CTCCGTAGTGGATAATTCAAGCAGACGGTGCTGCTGTGTTCAATTAAACACATTTCGTTGGTGTTAATAAGAAAAGCTACGTCATTTTTCATCTGAAGAAATAAAGCATTGTCTAAAGTAATAATTTCTAAATCATCTGGATTCTCGTAATGAGACATGTTCAGAGCATTGTATAAACTCAATAATTCTTTTTTCTCGTTAAATATTCGGCAAAATATGCTGTCTTTGTAAGTGCGTACGCCGGGACTATGTAAATTGTAAGAATGCTTTTTGGATGACTGTAAATTTTTCTCAATGTTCTTTTGCGTGTTCTCCATCCTATCGTCTCCCTCCACTGGCAGACAGGAGAAGCATCATTATGATTGGTATTATATAACACATGTAAGTATGTGCCAAGAGTTTTTAACTATTTGGCGAAATTTAATTGAAAATTCAACAACAAAGTGATAGCATTCTAAAAATTTGTACTCTACAATATAAGTAGGAGGTGTGAAGGTTGGAAATTGGTTCAATTATTATGAAAAAAAGGAAAGAACTTGGTATCACGCAGCAAGTATTGGCAAAAAAATTGCATGTGTCAAATCAGGCGGTATCAAAATGGGAAAATGGGATGACATGTCCTGAAATTAGTTTGTTACCTGCAATTGCAAAGGTATTTGGGATGAGTGTGGATTCTCTTCTTGGATATCAGTCTCCAATATTGAGCGATTATGAAAAACGATATCAGGAGAAAGGGTATTATTGGGGAATAAAGCCGAATGACTTATGCTATGAAATTTTAAAATTAAAGCCGCCAATAAAGCCGTTAAAGGTTCTTGATGTAGGGTGCGGGGAAGGAAAAGATGCTGTTTTTTTAGCACGAAATGGATACCATGTATCTGCTTTTGATTTGGCAGAGACAGGAGTTGAAAAGGGAAGGGCGTTAGCTTCACAGCATGGTGTTTATGTAGATTTTTTTACAGCAAATATTGAGGATATGCAGCTTTGCGAAGATTATGATATTGTTTTATGTAGTGGAGTGTTTCATTTTTTGAAACCGGAGAAAAGGAAAGATGTTGTAAATGAGTTGAAGCAACATACCAAGCCGGATGGAATTCATGTTATGAATGTATTTGTGGATAAACCATTTGTTGAAATTTTACCAGGGAAGGAAAAAAATCGTTTTCGATGGAAATCAGGACAAATTTTTACCTTGTATCATGATTGGTATTTCCACAAAATTGAAGAAGTTGTATTTGATTGTAACAGCGGCGGTGTGCCACACCAGCATTGTATGGATATTATGATTGCTCGAAATAAAAGTAAGGAGTCATAATTATTATTAAAAAATCTCCGCCCTGCTGGCTTAGCCAGTAAGGCGGGGGATATCCTGCCAAGAACATAATTATATGCAGTTAAATTCGTTTGTTCCACTTTTTCCAAACCTTTATGGAAAGTACGGTAGAAGAAGTAATGTCAAGGACTTTCTGGTGTTTTGTTGTCCAGTGCTTCTTTGAGGAGACAACTTCATAATAAGTCGGAATTTTATAAGTTTTCTTTTTCCATTTTTTCTTTGTATACTGGTATTTGGCTGCTTTGGTGGTAACCTTTTTCCAGGAGTACATAAGTCCATTGGACGTTTTCTTTTTTGTCACTTTTTTCATTTTGCCAGAAACTTTGAGTGTTTCGTAGCAAAGTTTCTTTTTCTTGGCAAAAGAGGCGGCTTTTGCGGAAGGGTATGTGTGAATTACTTTTACTTTTTTGTATGATTTAACATCACCCTTTAATGCTGTTAAGCGGCCGCAGACATAAAGATGTTCAACTGATGTGCTGCCAGGAAAATAAAAGGAAGTCAGGGCACTGTCGACAAACATTTTTTTGACCGTACGGGTGCCGAATGGATAAATGCCGGTGGAAGTTTCACATTCGTTTATTTCATAAAAATCAACGTTAAATAATGAGACCGATGCAAGCGGAGACACACCGCTGAACGCATAAGGACCAATTCGCATATTATTTAAATCTAGATCCTGCAAATGGTCACAGTCTGCAAACGCATACTGTTGAATGTGCAGTTTTTCCGTGTGATTAAAATCAATCCGGGATAAGGAAGAGCAACCGGCAAAGGCGTAACTTCCAATTGTGGTAATTGTTTTTGGTAAAATAAGATGGCGGAGTGCTGCCTCCTTTTTTGTATAAGTTTAATTGTTCCTTTGAGTTATACAAATATTACGAGTGAGAATTAAAAAAAGTTGCAAAAGATTAAAAAATCACCATAAATCATGAATTTTGTCATAAAATATTTAAGCGCTTACTTGACCTATATCCGCTGAATATTGTATCATAAAGCAGAAAATGCAAAGAAGGGATGAAAATGATGCCACAGGAAGAAAAAAAGCACAAAAGACGAGTACATTACAGTGGAAAATATCCGAAGAAATTTGAGGAAAAATATAAGGAACATCAGCCGGAAAAGTATCAGGATATGATTGAGCATGTGATTCGCAAGGGAAATACACCGGCAGGGATGCATCTTTCGATTATGGTACAGGAAATTCTGGATTTTCTGCAGATTCAGCCGGGGCAGACCGGGTTTGATGCGACACTTGGTTATGGCGGGCACACAAAAGCAATGCTTGCCTGTTTAGAGGGCAGGGGACATATTTATGCGACAGATGTGGATCCGGAAGAATCAGCTAAAACGAAGAAACGCCTTTTGGAGCAGGGATACGGCGAAGAAATTCTCACAATAAAACTGCAGAATTTCTGTACGATTGACGAAATCGCAAAGGAGGCAGGCGGATTTGATTTTGTGCTTGCCGATTTGGGTGTTTCTTCCATGCAGATTGATAATCCGGAGCGTGGATTTTCCTTTAAAGTAGAAGGTCCTCTTGATTTGAGGTTAAACCAAAAGGAAGGAATCAGTGCCGCAGAGCGGCTTGACACGATTACCAAAGAGGAGCTTGCCGGGATGCTGTATGAAAACTCAGATGAACCTTACAGTGAGGAGTTGGCAAAGGCCATTACCGATGAAATCCGCAGAGGAAACCGGATGGACACGACGAAGAAACTGCGTGATGTCATTGAAAAGACGTTAATGTTTCTTCCGGAAAAGGAGCGCAAAGATACCGTCAAAAAAACGTGTCAGCGGGTCTTTCAGGCGCTGCGCATTGATGTAAATAATGAATTTGAAGTATTGTATGAATTTATGGAAAAATTACCGGAATGCATAAAACCCGGCGGAAGGGCAGCAATTCTTACCTTCCACTCCGGCGAAGACCGTCTTGTAAAAAAGGCGCTAAAGTCCGGCTACAAAGCTGGTCTTTACAGCGATTATGCAAAAGATGTGATACGCCCTTCGGCGAAAGAATGTGCACAAAATGGGCGGGCACGTTCTACGAAGATGCGGTGGGCGATTAAGAAGTAACCGAAAAAAACGACAAAGAAAGGAAGTACTATGACATTTGCAATTCTTTTCGTATCAATTGTGATTCTGGCGTGTTTAGTAGGGAACCGAATATCGAACCACATTGGTGTTCCGATGCTTTTGATTTTTATTGTGCTTGGTATGTTTTTCGGCTCGGATGGTGTCATTCGGATTTCGTTTGAAAACTTTGAACTGGCAGAACAAATCTGCTCCATTGCCCTGATTTTTATTATGTTTTATGGTGGTTTTGGAACAAAATGGAGCGCTGCAAAACCAATTGCTCTGCGCGCGGTTATTTTATCGACTGCCGGTGTTGTTCTTACGGCGGGGCTGACGGCATTGTTTTGTTACTATGCACTTCACATCGGACTGCTTGAGAGTCTTTTGATTGGCTCGCTGATAAGCTCGACCGATGCGGCGTCGGTGTTTTCGATTCTGCGTTCTAAACGGTTGAACTTAAAGTACCGGACTGCCTCTCTTTTAGAGGTGGAAAGTGGTAGTAATGACCCATGCTCCTATATGCTTACTACGATTATGCTTGGTTTGATTAGTGGTGGCAAAATCAGTGCGGGAGCCATTACCTATACGGTGTTTGCGCAGATTATTTATGGTGTGGCAATCGGTGCCTTGATGGCGGGAATTACGATTTTTGTTTTGAAAAAATTTCAGGTTACGACAGAAGGCTTTGATACTATTTTAGTATTTGCTTTTGTACTTTTGGCGTATGCGGTTCCTTCCGCAGTTGGCGGCAATGGATACCTGAGTGCGTATTTGTTTGGTATTGTACTGGGAAATGCGGATTTGGACAATAAAAAGTCGCTGGTACATTTCTTTGACGGTGTGACCGGCTTGATGCAGATGTTAGTCTTTTTCCTTGTTGGACTGTTGGCATTTCCATCGGCATTGCCGGCGGTTGTCTTTCCGTCGCTGATGATTGCGCTGTTTTTGACGTTTGTTGCCAGACCTGCGGTTGTGTGTTTGCTATTAACGCCTTTCCGAAGTAAATGGCGGCAGCAGATATTAGTTTCGTGGGCGGGACTTCGCGGAGCGGCGTCCATTGTGTTTGCGATAATGGCAAGGAGCAGCGGCACGGTGTTTGAACACGACATTTTTCACATGATATTTTTCATCGTGCTTTTTTCCATTCTTTTGCAGGGAACACTGCTTCCGTATGTAGCGAAAATGCTCCATATGATTGATGATAAAGAAGACGTATTAAAGACTTTTACCGATTACACCGAAGAGGTGCCGGTTCAATTTATCCAGTTTACGGTTGAAGAAAATCATCCGTGGGCGGGCAGTAAGATTAAAGATATTTTGCTGCCGCCGGAGACGCTTCTCGTTCAGATTCAGCGGGATGAAAAAGATGTGACGCCAAACGGAGACACTGTGCTTGTGCCGGGCGACACATTGATTCTCAGTGCAAAGGCACCGGGTGATGTGGATGGTGTGCGGCTGATTGAAATTGAGTTAGACGGCAGTCACAAATGGGTAGGCAAAAGTTTATCGCGGATTCATCTCGGAAAAGGAAAGTTAGTCGTGATGATTCAGCGAGGGGAAGAATTAATTATCCCAAATGGAAACACGGTGTTTGCACCGGGTGATATAATTGTGATAAAGGAGCGATAGGAATGAAAAAAATAGCAAAGCAGATGTCAGAGTCCATTGAGTTAGGAATCGTGTTAGCGGCATCCGGTGGATTTATGGATGCGTATTCGTACATCATGCGCGACCGTGTATTTGCAAATGCACAGACGGGAAATATGCTGTTACTTGGCGTAAGCATATCCGAGAGAAACTGGCCGGAGGTTGTGCGGTATCTGTTTCCGGTACTTGCATTTGCGGCTGGAATTATGCTGGCTGATTTGGTGCGTTTTCGGATGGATGAGAAAAGAAGACTTCATTGGCGGCAGATTTCTGTCTTGTTAGAGGCAATTGTCCTTGCCGGCGTGTGCTTTATTCCGGTTTCTCTTAATCTCTTAGCAAACAGTTTAACGTCACTTGCCTGCGGAATTCAGGTAGAGAGTTTCCGTAAGATTCACGGAAACGGAATTGCGACTACGATGTGTATCGGAAATCTTCGCAGCGGTACACAGAACTTGTGCGATTATATGCATACGAAAGAGAAAAAGTGTTTGTCAAAGAGCATCCTTTACTACGGAGTGATTGTGTGCTTTATTATCGGTGCTGTACTTGGAAATGTATGCATTTCTTATATGCAGGAAAAGGCAATTTTAGTGTGTGCATTCTTTTTGCTTGCCGCCTTTATTATGATGTTTATTGACAGGGAGAAGGAAGAACATGAAAGTCGTTCGTAGAGGATTTATCAAGTCCATTCCGATTTTGTGCAGTTACTTGTTTGTCGGAATGGCGTATGGAATGGGAGTGCTTGGATGAAATTTGATGAATTTATTATGGAGCGGATGGGGTATCCATGGGGAGAAAATGAACCGGATAAACAGACGAGGCGTCAGGCATTTTTAGTATTCCGCCAGCGAACCGGCCGTGTGGATTTCGCCTCTCTTCCTACGATGCACCGCTGGTTTGGTTTGGAAAAGTATCATAGGCCGAGCCGTCAGGCGGTTTTTCAAATGGCATTTGCCATGGGGCTTGACAGGGAGGAGACGAAGCAGTATTTGATGGTGGGAATCGGTGAACCGTCATTTTATGTCAATGATTATCAGGAAATGATTTATCTTTACGGCATTGACCATAAGAAATCGATGGAGCAGTGCGAGAAAATGATTGCTTTCTATGAGGAAAATTTAGAAGACAATGTGGTGATTTCCCACACACGGAGTACGAGAGAGCTGATGAATGCGTATGAGGGAACGCTTGATTTTTCCACGGAGGAATTTCTGTGGTGGATGGGAGGACGTGTCGACTGGTTCAAAGGGTACAGCCAGACGGCACTTAACTATGTGAAACAATACAGAGACAGTATTCTTTCGTGGGTAAGAGATGAGGAGAAGAAACGCTTAGATGAACTTCTCACTGAAGTAAATTTCCCTGCATGGCAGCAAAAGCACGGAAAACGCAGGGAAACTCCGCGCAAACAAATTGACCGTTTTTTACATAAAAACCGGTATGCGCGCCAGTACACGGTGGCACAGCATATGCAGGAGGTTATCTGGGAACTTGCAAAGTCGGTTTATGCGACAAAACCGTCCAATGCAAAGTTTTTGTCAGAGGTCTTTGGAGACAGTTCACGTTATGCGAAGCGCTATTCGGATTTGTTTCGTGGTCCGATTCAGAAGGAACAGTTAATTCATGCGGCACAGGCGAAAAGACAGTTAAAGCACTTGCCTGGCGGTGCACAGGTTCCGGAGTGGATTTTAAAATTTATTGCTGAAAATATCCATACAGAGGAGGCGTGCCGGGATGTAAAGACTGCGCGTGCCTGTTTAGAGACATGGAGTGCCGATAAAAAACAGCGGTGCCCGCAGATTCAGCGGGAAGACTTGCTGCCGTTAATTTATACGGTTTGTTTACAGCGTGCTCCTGCCGGTGAGGCAAAGGAAATGTTTTTGCGCCTTTCCGAGGCGACACTGACCGCATGCAATATGAGCAGGCTGGATGAAAGGTTTGAATTGGATGCTATTATGCTCCATTATATTGAGCAGGATGAAGTGTATTGGTATGGGGATATCTGTGAGGAAATGGGACTTTAAGAAAATATGAATCATTAAGGTGACAGTTGCTGCAAAATCAGCGGCAGCTGTCTTTTTTTGCATTTTCTATATTTCAAATTTACGAATAGGAAAATCTTACCGTCTACGTCGATAGAACCGTTAGTTACGACACAACACCCGATTTTTCGCCATAAAGTGATAAAATAGTGATGGATTTTTATACCTTTTTATAAATCCTAAATATTTTGAAAAAAAGTTGGTACGGGGATTTTGTATACTATGGGAATATAGAAAAGGGGTGGAAAAAGCGTTTCGAGGAGAATATCATGTTTTACTTTTACAGTGAGGGGAAAAAGCTTCGATTACCCATCAAGCAGATTATTTATGCGGAAATACTGAACCATGATTTGTATATCACTACCAATGGGTGGGGAACTGTTCATAGCCGCATGACATTAGCTGCATTTTTGGAGAAGATGCCGGATAACTTTATTCGAATTCATCACAGTTATGTGATTAATACAGACTACCTTATGGGAGTTGGGTATCGGGAGTGTACCGTCGCAGGAAATGTGGTGCTCCCTGTGGCGAGAGGAATGCAGAAAACGATTGAGAAGTATTTTATGTAAATTATGAAAGGAGAGATTAGTATGAAAAAACTACAAAAAATGTTAATTGCAAGTCTTGGAGCAATCCTTCTTTTTGCAGCTTTAATTTGTGTTGACAAAACTGAGGTGCAGGCTGCAACAAAAGAGGAAGGCGTATCCTGGGCTATGTCACAGATTGGAAAAGGCTTAGACTATGACGGTGTTTATGGAAACCAGTGTGTGGATTTGATTAAGTATTATTATGCACATTATGGGGTTGCCGGATATGCAAGAGGCAATGCTATTCAATATACATCGAATAGTCTTCCACCCGGATGGACGAGAGTATATTCAAATTATCAACCGGGTGATGTTGCGGTGTTTAGGGCAAATAATGGCTGCTCGGTTTGTACTACCGGTGAAAATGGGCACGTAGGAATTATTACCTCAATTGACTCGGTTGGATTTAATGCAGTGAATCAAAATTATGCAGGTAGATCTTATTGTACACAAAATTGGTTTCATGTAAGGTGTCTGGCATGTGCAATTCGACCAAACTTTATATCAGACACAACGCCCCCAACCATCAGCAACGTCCGAATCACGGATGTCAATGCGGATGGCTATACCGTAGTCTGTAACGTATCGGATAATGTAGGCATTTCCAAGGTTGAATTTCCTTCCTGGAACACAGACAAACATCGAGGCGAGGATGCAAACTGGATTCAGGGCAGTGTATCCGGAAATACAGCCTCTGCAAGAATCTCACTTTCCTCACTCAAATCCGGAGCGGTGCAGGGAAACTATGTGACGCATATTTATGCGTGGGATTCATCCGGAAATAAAACCTGTGTGTCAACATCGATTGTTTATATTGACCGCACGGCACCGACATTGACAGATATCAAAGTGGTAGAAAAAGATTCCAAAGGCTACACCGTAGAATGTAAGGCAAGCGATGCGAGTGGGGTGGACCGCGTACAGTTTCCGACATGGACTGCGAAAAACGATCAGGATGACATTGCCAAAGACTGGTGGACTAATCAAGCAGTAAGAGGTACGCGTGTTTCCGGTGATATTTATCGGTTCCGTGTAAATATTTCAGAACATAATAACGAGGTTGGAAGCTATGTTACGCATGTTTATGCTTATGATAAATACGGAAATTACAGTTGCGGCAGAAGTGGCTGTGTAGTTCCATTAGGTTTGCTTCCACAAAAGATAGTAAAATATGGAAACTCTTTGTTGTCTTTGTATAACGAGAATTATTCATGGGATGAAATGAAAACGCTGTCCGGCAAACTGCAAAGTAAACTTGCTGAAGTGGAAGATGCACAAAAACAGCAGGTGATTACTAATTTAGTATCTGACCAGATAAGACAGTATTATTACATCGGCGGAAGTCAGGTGGGAAAAGGACAGCCGTGGAAATGGCAGAGTGGTTCAAGCGTTACATATACCAATTGGGATGCTGCACAGCCGGATTGCGCCGGTAACTGTGAATTTTATATGGCGGCAATCCGTGGACATGGACGCTGGAATGACATGCCGTCCTCGTACATTTATTCCGGTTTTATTTTGGAAACGCCACTGAATCTTAAACCGACGGCTGAGATTACGTATGGAAACAAAGTTTACCGTTTCTACACGGCGGGAATTCCTTATGCGTTGGCAGAACGCTATTGTGAGGAACTTGGTGGAAATCTGGTGAAAATCGAATCAGAAGAAAAAAATAATGTGATTGCTCAAAAAGTAAAAGAATTAAATAAAACCTTTTACATTGGTGCCAGCGATGAGAAGGAAGAAGGAAAATTTGTCTGGCGTGACGGCTCCGCTGTAACATACACCAACTGGTCGCAAAATGAGCCAAATAATTCGGCTGACTGCGGGGGAGAAAACTATGTACAAATGTATGCAAACGGTAAATGGAACGATTATACAGGGCAGAATGTAGATGTTGGATTTATCGGTGAATTTGACAAGACGCCAACGGCGACAAGCACACCGGCTCCAACCAATACACCGAACGCTACGCAAAAGCCACAGGCAACCAACCGTCCACAGTCTACGAAGAAACCGCAGGCTACCAAAAAGCCATCATCACAGAACGATGACGCCGATTACAACTGGAGCAGTGATGATACTTCAAGTGATGATGTCACGGTTAAGAAAGTGACCGGCGTTAAGGTTAAGAAGGCGGCGAAAAAGAGTCTTATCGTAACTTGGCGGTGGTTTGTTTCACAGGATGGATTTGAAGTGCAGTATGCATTAAACAAATCGTTTACCAAAAAGAAGAAAACAAAACGATATGACCTTTATGCAGAAAGAGTTAAATTGAGAGGCTTAAAACGGAAAAAGACGTATTATGTTCGTGTCAGAGCATTTAAAAAAGTTGGCACAAAGAAAGTATACGGCAAATGGAGTATTACGAAAAAATGTAAAGTGAAATGATGAATGGAGGAAGAAAGATGAAAAGATATTTTAGGATTCAGGTTGCGGTATTATGCCTGATAGCAATTATATGTGGTGTGAATAGCAGTCATGTTTCTGCAAAAATGAGCAATCGTACCGTTCATAAAAAGTACATGACTTCTCTGCTTAAATTGAAAAAGCAATTGAAAAAAAGCGGCTATTTAAATGATCAGGGAGCAATTTATTTTTGTTATATTGATTTTGACCATGATGGAATTGATGAATGTATGGTAAATGGCTGGTCGATGGCAAAGGATTGGAATGGTGGAACAGATACAGCTTTGTATGCCTGCGTAAACGGAAAAGTTAAATGCATCGTTAAAGTATTCAATAGTTGGCAGAGAGGAACAGAGTATTATTACAACACGAAAAAAAGTGTAATTACGATGTACTCTGGAACTTTTACTGATGGCAGGGAAATTGTTTACAAATATAAGAAGGGTAAGAAAAAGAAAATAGCGACATTAGATAAAAGTACAATGGATGGTTTCTTTATTAATGGCAAAAAGGTAAGTGAGTCAAAATTTGAAAAAAAGCGAAACAAACTGGTAGGAAATATTTATGGGATGAGCTATAAATTCAAAAAAGTAACGAAGAAGAATTTGAAGAAGGCAATTTAAAGGAGAGTGAAATTATATGAAGAAAACAAAATTAGTTATTTTTGTTCTGGCAAGTTTATTTATGACAACAGCATTTAGTGTGCTTGCTGTTCCGTCACATGATGTGAAGGCGAAGGCAAAATATCAGTATTATGAAACGACATTAAATCCGAGTGAATATGTCTATTATTATGACAGTAGTAAAAAGAACAAGCAGGGAATTGCGTATGATGCGTCCATAAAAGGAAATAAACTTAAGATATCAGGAGCACTTACAAAAGGAAGTCGCTTAAATGATACATCGAAAAAAGTAAAATTTATGGGAGAAAAAACCCGAAAGTTTAAAATAACGAAACGCACCAAATATTATATTGCAGGTGGGGAAGATCCTATGCAGAGAATATCGAAAGCAAAATGTGCAAGATATTTAAGAAAAGGAAGTAAAGGACTGCTAAGTTTTGGAATTACATTAAAAGTTCGTGCGGGAAAAGTTGTGGAGGCTCGTTTGTATAGTTGATGGAATCTGAAACAACATGGAAAGGAGATAAAAAACCATGAAATGCCCAAATTGTAAGGTGAATATACCAAACAATGCAACAAAATGTCCGGTTTGCGGAGGCGCGATATCAACCTCGCCACAAAATTACAAACATACAGGCAAATCGCATACGCAGTACAACAAGCACACAGGTAAATCGCATACGCAGTATAACAAACCAAATCAGCAGTATAGCAAGTATACGAAAAAAAAGAAATCAAACGGTCTTACAGTTGACCCATCAGAATACGTTATTGATTCTCTGGATAATTCGTATGCCGTTTCAGCAATGACAGGTGGAGGTCTTGCAAAAACATCTGTATTTTATACCAATAAGCGTGTGTATGCCAATTATAAGGACTATACGATGAAGGGAAAAGGACAGGTGAATGCGATTGTAGATTTAAAGGAAATTTCCGGTACATTATTGTGTCAGAATAATCCTATTTATCTGCTTGTTATAGCAGTGCTTGCTGTATTGGTTGGGTTAGCGGCAAATATGTTTGTAAATGGGGCGGTTATTGGAGGAATTGTTGTAGGTGCTATTTTGGGTGTTCGTTGGTTTCTGGAGAGAACGTTAGTTTTAGAAATTTCTTTTCAGGGTGACCGCATCGGCATTATGTTAAAAGGATATTCCTATGATACCGCCGATAAGTTTCATAAGTCATTGCGGGCATATTTGGCTCAGATAAAGAATGTTTAGAAAACGGATAAGGAGACAAGGATGGATTACAAAAGTATAACAACGGAAGAACTGGAGCGAATGATTCGTCAAATGGGGCAAAAAGATGGAGAGGCACTCTGTGAACTTGGCGAGCGTTACTTGTATGGACAAAATGGAACAATGGCAAATCCAACAAAGGCAGGACGCCTGTTTGAAAAAGCAGAAAAATTAGGAGAAAAACGTGCCTATGCCGGATTGGCTGAAATGTATCATAAAGGTATTTTCTTTATAAAAAATGAAGATATTGCCAGGGAATATTATGCAAAAGCAGGGATGAGTTTTCCGCAGAATGAGCCACCTCAACCTGAGACATCTGAGCCGTCTCAGTATGTGTCACCGGGGCATCAGTCGGCTGGCAGTCAAATTACAGAAATGGAAATCTTAGATTTGATAAGAGACGCACAGAACTGCCGGGAAAAAGAGGATTATGAAACGGCAAAACGCATTTGTGGAAGTCTTTTGCAGCAGTTAAATGATATCCGTGCGGGACAGATGGGGTATCAAGGAGGCAGGTCTGTGGATGAACTGGAGGCGGAAGTTAAGTGGGTGCTTGCCTATGTTTCCTACAATGAACAGCGGTATGATGACATGGAACAGCTTCTTATGCAGCCTCAAGTGTTAGAGAGACATCCATGGGGAACATATCTGATTGCTTTGGGGCATCGGATGCAGCAAAGTGACAACAATCAGATGTCACAGGATTTGCAGATGTTAATTCAAAATAGTCAGAATATAAATCTGACCATGGAAGAGAAAGGCGATATTAATGTAATGATTGCGTCATTACTGTCGGAGGGCTATGGAAATGCAATCGGGATGAGTTTGCAGGATGCAGGAATGTACTATCAGGAAGCAGCAAATTGTGGAAATGAATATGCGAAAGAGCAGCTTGCCGGCTTTTAATCAAAAAGGAGTTTAGAAATGCTAGAATACCATGGGAAAAATGGCAGCACATATTCAGTGAAGGAAGAAAGACTTGGAAAAGGCGGAGAGGGCAGTATTCATGAAATTGAACATATGCCGGAATATGTCGCTAAGATTTTTAAGCCGGATAAGCGCAGTCTCGAGCGCGAAGAAAAGATATGTAACATGACAATGAATAATATGTCGGAAGATGTGCTGCAGTGCATTACCTGGCCATTAGATGTTTTGTATGACGAGAATGATTTTGTGGGTTATGTCATGAAGAGGGTAAAGAGTGTAGCTTCTTTATCAGAACTTTACAGCGACACAAAGTATAACCTGCATATCAGAATGTATGCAGCATATAACTTATGTGCGGCAATTGACACAATACATAGTGCGGGACAGGTTTGCGGTGATTTAAATCCCAGAAATATCTGTATTAATTTAGATGGTAACGATAAGGACGTCTATCATGTAACATTAGTGGATGCAGACTCTTATCATTTTGTTACAGAGGGTACAATTTATCGCTGTGAAGTGGGATTGGCAGACTATCTCGCACCGGAAATTCAGCAGAAGATTTCTGGTGATATTACACTTAAAAATGCGCCGCTTCCGACGTTTACACGTGAGACGGATTTGTTTGCCTTAGCGGTTCATGTATTTAGTTTATTGATGAATGGAAGTCATCCGTTTGCCTGTGCAAAAAAGGAAAATGGAAATGTTACAAATACCATGGAGCAGATGACCGAGGTGGCAAATAGAGATTCGGTTGTGGCACCACAGCCAATTGAAAATATAAAAAATGGATTTTTTCCTTTTTATATACGAAAAGCCAATATTGATATCCCGGTTTATGCACCGGAATTTGAAAGTTTAACGCCGAAGTTACAGGAATTGTTTGTGCGGACCTTTGTGGATGGCTATAAAAAACCAGAAAAAAGAGTACAGGCACAAGAGTGGCTTGAGGCATTAAAACCAATTATTGAAAAATTTGAGAGTGAAACAGTGCAATGTAAAAATAATCACTATTATTTTAAACATCTTTCGTATTGCCCTTACTGTGAAGTTCAGCAGAAAATATTAGGAGCGATGAAGACGATAGAGGAAGATGATGATATCACATTGGTTGGGACAAAGGACAAGTCTCAGAAGAAACATACTGTGGGATGGACGATATGCTGGTGGTTTTTAATGATTTCCACAATGTTAGGTGAACCTAGTTATTTTCCTGGTTTTTTTCATATTTTGGATTTTGGGGTTTATTGCCACATACCTATAAGTAATGATGGAAATCATATAACTGTATCGATAACAATATTTAGGCTAGCTGCATTAATAGCATTAATATTTATTTTTAAATGGAGAAAAAGGCAATGAAAGTTTACCAAGGAATCAGCGGCGGAATTTACCACGTTGCGGATAAACGTCTGGGTCGGGGTGGAGAAGGAAGTGTACATGAAATTGAAAATTTTCCGGGGCATGTTGCTAAGATTTTCAAGGAGAATAAGCGGGATGCAGCAAGAGAAGAAAAACTTTGCAAGATGGTGCAAAACACAGTTCCTGAAGAAATGCTTAAGTGTGTAACCTGGCCCAAAGATGTCTTATATGACCAAGATGGATTTGTTGGTTATGTGATGCAAAGGGTAAAGAATATTTCATCGTTGTCAGAGTTATACAGCAACAATAAATATGATTTGCGTACGCGATTGATTGCTGCTTACAATTTATGTGCGGCAATTGACACAATACATAGTGCAGGGCAGGTTTGTGGTGATTTAAATCCTAGAAATATTTGTATTAATTTAGACCAAAATGATGCAGATAAATTTCAGGTCATATTGGTGGATGCGGATTCGTACCATTTTATCACCGATGAAAAGATATACCGCTGCGAAGTAGGACTGGCAGATTATCTGGCGCCGGAAATGCAGAAAAAATTTTCGGGAGGAATTACACTTCGGAATGCGCCGCTGCCGACCTTTACAAAAGCAACGGATTTGTTTGCCTTAGCTGTCCATGTGTTTTGCCTTTTGATGAATGGAAGCCATCCATTTGCCTGTGCAAGAGAAGAAAACGGAAATGTTACAAACACGATGGAGCAGATGACAGAGATGTCCGGCAAAGAATCTGTTGTTGCACCACAGCCGATTGACAATATAAAAAATGGTTTTTTTCCGTTTTATGACAAACAGCCTGGTATTGACATTCCGGCGTATGCACCTGAATTTGCGAGTTTAGAGCCAAGTTTACAACGATTGTTTGTGCAGACATTTGTTGAAGGGTATCAGAATCCGGGTAAAAGGGTACACGCAGATGAGTGGCTGGCTGCATTAAAACCGTTAATTGATGATATTCAGAATACAATTACACGCTGCGGAAAGGGACATTATTATTTTTCTTGTGCAGCAAGATGTCCGTATTGTGATATTGAGGAGAAGGTACGGCGCCTTATTAGTGGCATTGGACCTACACCATCTGTACAGCCACCGGAGTCGAAGGATTCGCCGGTGAAGCCGCCGAAACCACCAGAGGGGAGACCACCTGAGCCACCAACATTTTCACCGCCTCCAAAGCGAGGTGTCGTTAGGCGGATAATTGATGAATTAGGTGTTTTTTGGACAATTTGTTTGATGCTGATGATGTTGTTTTTTGCTTATGCAATCTTATATACATTGTTGTAGAAAAGGAGAAATTAAAAATGAGTGAACAGTTAAATTTTGACCAGATTATCAGAAACACAAATGAGGGACATTTGTCCTGTGCATTGCTGCTGGATACTTCCGGCTCAATGGATGGAGCTGCAATTAGGAATTTGAACAGTGCAATTAAGCAGTTTAAGCAGGATGTCTGCAGTGACCCCGATGCAAGAAACCGGGTTGATGTTGCGCTTGTGACATTCAATTCAGAGGTTAAGGTCATTAACGATTTCTGTCCGGTTACAGAGATGAAGACACCTGAATTATATGCAGATGGTCTCACAGATATGGCTGCCGGAATACAGGTGGCTCTTGACTTAGTAAAGGGTCGTACACGTATGTATCAGAAGATGGGAACGCCATGTCACAAGCCATGGATTTTTATGATTACAGATGGTAAATCCACATCGCTTCAGAGTGAAATGACAGAGGCGGCAAACCGTATTCAGGCAGAAGAAAGAAAAGGTGCAAATGGACATATTAATTTCTGGTCAATTGGCGTTGGAAATTATGATGCACAAGAGTTATATGCACTTTCTCTGAAAAAACGTGTTGTCGAATTGTCAAATATGGATTTTTCGGGACTGTTTGAATTTTTGAGTGAAAGCGTTATTGAAATTTCCCATAGTCAGGTTGGCGAACAGGTGGAATTTGGTCCTTTGCCGGATAATGCGAAAGAACTTGGTGGAGAACGTTATTAGAAAACAGGAGGTTGTTTTATGATTTTATATGGATTTTCAATACAGGGTAAATCGCATATTGATAAAGAAACCGTTTGTCAGGATTCAAATAAGACAGGACGCTTGCGTGCCGGTTATTATTTTGGTGCTGTGGCAGATGGTGTTGGAAGTGCACCTCATTCAGACATAGGCTCAAAACTCGCAGTGGAAAAGTTGTATGAGTATTGCGATAAAAACATTAAAAAAGGCATGGACCAAATGGATGTAGAAGATGTTTTGTGTGCCGGTTATGAGTATGCGATGGAAACGATTCAAAAGTATGCGGATTCGCATGACAAAAAAATCGAGAATTATGATACAACATTGTCTGCTGTTATATATAATGGCAAGAAAATAATTTATGCACATGCCGGAGATGGCGGAATTATTGTCCGCCAGACAAATGGTATTGTAAAACCGGTTACCAAAAGACAAAAAGGAGCGGATGGCACATCGGTAATTCCGCTTCGAGCAGGCGAGCATTCGTGGGAGATTGGAACATACTCGGGAAATGTGGCGGCTGTTTTATTGGTCACCGATGGAATGTTAGATGGTGTTTTTCAGCCCACATTGTTAAATTTACCATCATCAACCATGGAATTGGCAAGGGGAGATTTTTCACAGGATAATGTTTATATTGCGGCAGCAGAATTTTTTATGAATCCGTATGCTGTTTATAAAAATCCTAAAATAAAGGGGGCAGAAAGTTTTTTACATACCTTTTTGGAGGGGAATTTATTACCAAAAGACCAGGATGCTTTTCTGCAATGTATGGATGCAGCATACACGAAGCTGTTTAATAAAAAGACATCAAGAGAAATTTGTGAAAGTTTAAAAGAAGTTTATTTTGTTGTCGGTGCTGTAAAAAATGTTAAGGATGATAAAAGCGTTGTCTGTCTTATAAACGAGACGATAGAAGTTGTTCCTCAAGACAAAAAATACTATTTGGAGCCTGACTGGGTGTGGCTGCAGGAATGTTATGAGGCATTGTTGTATGGGAAGGAGCCACCAGTCAAAGATGATGATGAAAAGGATGATGGAGTTAATGGAGAAATAGAAGACAGAACAGAAAGAAAAACAGAAGGAGAAACGGGGGATGATAGAGTAGAAAAAAAGTTGAAAGACGAGGAGAAAGAACGGAGACGCAACAAAGTAAAGCGAAGGAGAAAAGCTGCACTTATAGCAGCCATAGGAGTTCTGGCAGTATCACTGGTAATCTTGGTAATTTGTTTGATAAGTTTGTTTAGCAGTGATACGGATAAGAAACAAACAAATTCAACGCAAAAGCCTAAAGTGACAGCCGTTTTGCCAACGGCAACTCCTACGCCAACGCCGAAGGTGACAGACAATCCGTCAACTGCAAGCGGTTCTGCAGTGACAGTAGATGATATGATTGAGAACCTAAATAATGAGGAGTATATAAGCAGTTTGCCGGATTCTAAAAAGGAAAAATTGGATGAAGCATGTCGAATTTATCAAAATATGAGAGAAGAGGAGGCGGTAAAAGAAAACCGTGAAGGAGCTAAATGATGTTTGAAGAGTATCGTGGAGTAAATGGTGCAGTATACAAAGTTAATAAAGACCGGATTGCAAGAGGTGGTGAAGGCAGTATTCATGAGATACAAAATATGCATGAGTATGTTGCAAAGATTTTTAAAAAGAATAAACGTGATTCGGAACGGGAAGAGAAAATTTGCAAAATGGCAGCCAGCAAATTCTCGAATAAAACTTCGGAATATACTACCTGGCCGTTGGATGTGTTGTATGATGAATATGGATTTGCCGGTTATGTAATGAGACGAGCACAGTACAATAATTCGTTATCCGAACTTTACAGCAATTCAAAGTACGATTTAAAGGTGCGGTTGTATGCAGCGTACAATTTGTGTGCAGCAATTGAAGAAATACATAATATGGGGCAGGTTTGTGGCGATTTAAATCCCAGAAACATTTGTATTAATTTAAATGAGAATGACAAAGATGTGTATAAAGTTACGCTGGTAGACACGGATTCATACCATTTTATTACGGATAAAAAGATATATCGCTGTGAAGTGGGACTGGCAGAGTATTTGGCACCGGAGATTCAAAAGAAAGTTTGTGGAGAAATTACATTAAAAAATGCTCCCTTACCAACTTTTACGAAGGAGACAGATTTGTTTGCTTTAGCGGTTCATGTATTTTGTCTGCTGATGGGCGGCAGTCATCCGTTTGCCTGTGCCAAAAGGGCAAATGGACAGCTTTCCAATACAATGGAGCAGATGGCAGGAGAAGAAATTGGGGAGTCCGTTGTGGCACCACAGCCAATTGAAAATATAAAGAGCGGATTTTTCCCATTTTGGAATTATAAATACAACATTGATATTCCTGCATATGCTCCGGAGTTTGTAAGTCTACATCCTCATTTGCAGAAATTATTTGTAAAAACCTTTGTAGACGGATATAAAAATCCAAAAAGCCGCGTGCAGGCGTCAGAATGGCTTGGCGCATTGAAACCATTAATTGAAGGTTTTGACAGGATAACACAGCGGTGTGGAAAAAGCGGTCATTATTATTTTTCACATAACATGGAATGTCCTTATTGTCATGTTGAGCAAAAGCAACGTGAACTGTTGCAGGAACTTGCGGGACAAAATCTGGTGACATCAGGAACCGGATTTACAAATGACAGCGGGTCTAATGCAGGTGGAGGACAGTGGTATGGTGTGTTTACTAAACAGCCACCTAAGAAAAAGCAGGGTAAGGAAAAGCGCGCTTGGCTGTGTGTGGCGGTGTTTTATATAGTGCTTGTAGTATTAGTTGCAGCAATAATGCTTTCTGTTGAAATTTAGAAGAAGGAGTGATTACAATGAAAATTAGAAAGTCGCAAAAAAGATGGGTAGCTAAAATTCTTGTTTTGGTTATGCTGATTACCTGTTTGCCAATGACGCAGAAACAAGAAGCGCGGGCAGCAGGCGGCGTTTATAACAAATTGGTTTCTTTAAAAACAAGGTTTCCGGATGGAAAGTTTTGGAACCATCAAATTACAGCGTACCAAAACAATGGAGATGAGTTGTTAAAAAGAAATGATGAGAGTTTTGCAAATTCGGTTACGTCACATACATGTGCGACACATACAGGAACAGCAGGTGTAGGTTCCTATGATTGTAATGTCTTTGACGGCGGAATGCAGTGCATGGGATTTGCAAAGAAAATTTTTTACGAGGTGTTTGGACAAAGAGAGTCCTCACTGCCGCGAAGATATGATAAGAATAATGTTGTTGTAGGAGATTATGTTAGAGTAAATAATGATGGACATTCTGGTGTCGTATTATCTCGAAATGGTAATACTATTACATTGGCAGAGTGTAATTTATGTGGAAGAATTATTGGGAATACTGTGCAATATCCGAGCGAAAAATGTAGAATTGGCTGGGGGAGATTAACATATCAAATTAGTTCTATTACATATTTTAAACATGCTACAAATTATGCTCAAATTGAAGGCTCTAGTTCGGCTCCTCAACCTGCTGCAGGAAATCCATCTGTAAAAGCAGTCTGGGCAGATAAATATGATACCAATATGGTAGCAAAATCAAGAATATATAATCCAAACAGAAGTCGAATTACAACTGTTGGTATTCAGGTCAGAGATGGAAATAATATTATTGGCCGCAAAGAAGAAATGATGAATTCTAATTATCAGTATAAAGAGCAAACTAATTTCTGGTTTGATTTTAACGCTGAGTTAGGATTAAGGTTACGCCCGGGACATGTGTATGGCTGGCAGATGTATGCGGATATTGGAGGAAAAAGATGTTATACGGATTGGATTAATGACCGTACAACAGGAACAGAAAAACCAAACACACCGGCTTTTAGTACGGCAAAGACACATTATGCTGTTGGTGATGCTGTGACGGTATCGTGGGGAGCGGATAGTTGTGCAACCGGTGGCTATTCTCTTACGATAACGCAGACAAAGGGTGGTTCTTATTCGAAAACATTAACGACAAATTCAGCAAATGCTACATCGCTTGCATTTTCGCTTCCGAGTGAGGGTGAGTATAAAATTACAGGATTCGCCAGAGGTGCCACAAACAGTGATGTCGCAACTTTGAATAAAACAATTGTTGCACATAATCCAAGTAAAGTGCGCTTTGTAGAATACGATAAAGATGGAAAAGAAAATCTTCTTTGTGAGCAGACGGTTCGATATGGCTATTCTGCAACTGCACCAACCGGCGTGTCGCGAAAAGGTCATACGTTTACCGGCTGGAAAGGTGAATACAGTAATGTTACATCGGACCGCACGATTGTAGCACAGTTTAAACGGAATACATATAAAATTTCATTTTGTGATAAAGACGGCAAAACTCTAAAAACAGAGTCTGTTTTGTTTGAAGATGATGCGACCGCACCGGAGCCGCCGGCAGCCGAAAAAGGATATGTATTTGCCGGATGGGATTCAGAAGATTATCTGAATGTTCAGGGAAATGCAACGATTAAAGCCACGTATGTATGGGCGAATGATGATCTTCCTGTTGTAATCACATTAAATAAATGTGACTATAAAGAGGATGGATATATCATTAATTATGACATTAAAAACAACCCCAATAAACGTACAAAAGGCCGCGCCTTAGTTTCGTTAAAAACATCTAAAGGAAAATTGTTGGATTCGACAGAGTCAAAGGCATTTTCTTTGGGAAAAGGAGAAGAGAAAAAAGGTATTGAAATTTATATTCCATATGAGGGAACTGCAACAAAAGCAGACTTATATATTATCAATGGATTTTCAAAAGGAATTCCGATTTCGGAAGTTGCTTCCGTAGATGTGGAGAGAACTTGGAGTGAGTGGAGCGATGAAAAACCGGATGATAATAATGAAATAGAGTCGAGGACAGAGTATCGCCACAAAGATTTGGAAACTTCGACTACAAGAACAAATTCTAATGCGGGATGGAATTTGGACAAATCGGTATTAGATAGTGGTTGGAGTTATGGCGGATGGAGTGGATGGTCGAGAAACTCTTATGGAGCGTATACCAACACTACATCAAAACGAGAAGTACAGACACAAAGTGTTCAGGATTCAGCAGCGTATACGCTGTACAATTGGTACTATTATCGATATTATAACACTTCGGCAAGAACGTATTATTACACGTATTCGTCCAGCATGGGAGGAACCCGGTATGACTGGCAGACAAATTACTGTTTGTCTTATTATAATACTTATTCCGGTCATGCTGCTTACCGTGTTGCAGGAGGCAAGAATTTTGCTTCTGAACTTTGGTTCTTAGCATCAACACAGAGTGTACCGGCAAGTTATCATACGGAATGGCGTTATCGAGATGCGTCAAAAGGATATACATATTACTGGTCACGTTGGAAAGATTGGACAGCATGGAGCACAACGGAAGCAAAAGAAAGCGATACCAGCAAAGTGGAAACACGAACCACTTACCGCTATCGTGCCAAAATGGAGGACGTAGAGGATAATTCCGGAAAGAGTTATACAGTGTCCGGAAAATTGGATAAAGAACTGGCAGGAAAACAGGCAACATTGTTAGTTTATAAAAATGATGAGCCATCGGATTCCAATAATGAATATGTCGGACAGGTTGCAATTGGAGAGGATGGAAGTTATTCCTACGAATTTATTCCACGTCAGGTAATTAGTGCGAAAACCGGAGATTATACGGTTGCGCTTGCAATTGAAGGTGCTGAAAATCCGGTGTTCTTAGAAAAGATTGTGGCACCAAAACCACAGTATACGGTAACCTTTAAAGATGATGAAGGGAATGTTATTGATACACAGAAAGTTTCAGAAGGCAGCAGTGCATCGTCGCCAAAAGTACCGGATAAAGAACATTACCGTTTTGTTGGCTGGGATTATGGTTTTACAAATGTAAAAGATGATATGGAAATTACTGCTCAGTATACAAAGAACAAATACAGCGTAGCTTATGTAAACTGGGAAACAAAAGAGGCAGAAACAAAAGTATTTTCCTATGGAGATGCATTAGATTATCCGGAAGAAACCAAAATTGAAGGATATGATTTTACCGGATGGACAACTTTGAATGGAGAAAAGGTTACAGAAGTGACAGATAACCTTGTCCTGATGGCAAATTATAAAATTCAAATATATACAATTAATTTTTATAACAAAGATGAAAAACTGATTAGTACGCAAAAGGTGGAATATGGTCAGGATGCAGCGGAGCCGGAGCATGAAGAAATTGAAAAGATGAATTTCAAAGGGTGGAATACATATGGATTTATTCAGGTGAAATCCGACCTTGATGTTTACCCGGTATATGTATGGCAGGAAACAACAAAAAATCCGACCTGCGATACAAAATCAGGAGTATTTACGGAGTCTAAGAAAATTCATTTGCAGGCAGAGGAAGGGGCAGCCATTTATTATACGATGGATGGAAGTACGCCAAATGAATTTAGCACGAAATATGAGGGTGAACTAACGATTTCAAGTAATACATTTTTGCAATACGTGGCAGTTTCACCACAGAAAAATATTAGTGAAGTGCAAGTGGTTTCTTTCCTTGTAGCATCGGGTGAAGATGATGATGGTGCATTGGTTGTAAAAAAAGAAAAATATAAAATAGAACGTGGCTCAGAAAGCAAAATAACATATTTCTTAAGCCATGAAAATCCGGATATAGGCGTTAATTTTTACAGTCTGGATGAACATATTGCAACAGTTGATGAAAATGGAACGGTACACGCTAACAATGTAGGTACTACTCAGATTTTTGTCAGTACAAAGGATAATAAATATGCTGACTATTGTGAGATTGAGGTGTCCACAACCGATATTGATGTGCAGTCGATTACGCTAAACAAAACATCAGTAGCCGGAGTAAAGGATACAACCATTCAGATGGAGGCAAGTGTATATCCGGAAAATGCTACAGAGCAAGAGGTAGACTGGTATACGGATGATATGAGTATTGCCACTGTTTCGGACAAGGGTGAACTTAAGATTTTGAAAAAAGGAACTACAAAACTTCGTGCTTATTCCAGAGATGGTAATTGTGTTGCAGAGTGTGATGTGCAGGGAGTAAGTGAATTTGATGAGAGTAAACTTCAGATTTCATCGCCGTATCTGTTCTTAAATGAAAATGAGCAGGATATGTTATTCGCTTATTATGGTGATGCAGATGTTTCATGTAAATGGACAAGTGCAAATGAAGAGGTAGCAACGGTTGATGAGACCGGATTGGTAACTGCGAAAAAAGAAGGCTATGGACTAATTATTGCGACTATGGAAGATGGCACACAGGTTTCTTGTATGACTATTGTCAGCAAAGCAAAATCGGATGAACCGGAGAATCCAACGCCAACGCCGACAGTGACACCAACAGTGACACCTGAGCCGATTCAAAATCCAGAGGCAGCTACTACGACAAGACCACAAGCGACAAAGAAACCGTCGTCAAACAATTCTTCTGCAAGTATACTAACGCACGTAAAGAAAGTAAAAAATGTAAAAGTGAAAAAAGCCGGCAAAAAGAAACTATTGGTAACCTGGCAATGGGTGCTTACTCGGGATGGTTATGAAGTTCAGTATGCATTGAACAAATCATTTACAAAAGCGAAGAAGACAAAAAAATGCAGCTGGTGGTTGGAGAAAACGAAACTAAAAGGGTTAAAGAGTAAAAAAACATATTATGTGCGCGTTAGGGCTTATGTAAAAAATGGCAGCCAAAAACAATGCGGCAAATGGAGTACCGTTAAAAAATGTAAAGTTAAGTGATAAAAAGAGGAGGAAAATTATATGGCTAATATATGTAAATATTGTGGAGCAATGAATGGGGAACAGGCTATCGCCTGTTCCCGGTGTCACAAACCGCTGCAAGGGGGCGGCGGTGCCGGATGGCATCCGTATGATCCGCCGCATCATGAACTGCCGCCACAACCGTTACAAAAAAAATCTTCAAAATCAGCAATTATGGTAGGAATTGGCGTAGCAGCGTTGGTTGTAATTGTTGCTGTGGTCGTGATTTTCGTAATGAATAATGGGAAAAATAAACTTATTGGAAAGTGGCAGTCTACTAGAACTGGCAAATACCTTATATTTGACAGTGATGGAACATGTACTTCGCCGGGGGGAGCTAATTCTGTTACTCGGCATAGGTATGAAGTTGATGGGTCAAAGCTGACGATATACTCTACTTTTGACAGCTCAGAATTTTCTAAGGAGCATACAGAGGTATTAGAGTATGAAATTAATGATAATATGTTGAAAATTACAAGTGCTAAGGGAGGAGAGCCCGATTATTACACAAGAGATGATTGATAAAGTGCTTTGGATGGCTTCAAAATGTCAATACTGAAGAAAGGAAGCAAAGAGATGTATTGTGAAAAATGCAATTGGGAGGGGGAAGGAAATTTTTGTCCATGGTGTGGAAATAAGGCTGTTTCCAAAAAAACATCAAAAAGTTATGAACAGGATAACAGCACCTTTCAAACGCAGGATATAAGTTGGTATTACAGTTTCAATGGAGAAACGCAAGGCCCGGTAAGTGAGACAGAATTATTGAAAATGCTTGAAACCGGCTACATAAATGAGAGCACTATGGTCTGGAAACAAGGATTTCAGGGATGGGTGACAATTGAACAAGCTGGAATCAGCATACCCCAAAATAATGCAGCAGTGGTGAAAAAAATAAGTAATAAACCGATTGTGTTCTTATTATTTGTACCTATTATATCTACATTGTTGCAGTATTTGCTGGCGGGATGGTTTCAAATAAGTGCGGACAAATTGGTTTGGATAGCGTATATACTGAATGTTGTTTTCTGTTTAATTGATTACAGCAGGGTAAAAAAAGCAGGCTATGATATGTCTAAACTTAATCTTGTATTTTTGCTTTTTATACCTTTGTATATTTATAAGCGAGTGCAGCTCGTCAATGGAAGGAAATGGACGCTAGCTATTTTGTGGACGGCAATTCTTATGATAGATATGGTCATTCCTGCACAGCTTTGGGTCAAGATGGTAAATATGTCTAATCCACAGATGGTTACAGCAATTAAAGAAGGACATTTTGATGGCTATAAAGATGTAACGGTAGAGAAAATTTTTGAAAAAAGTCTCGAAAATTGTACGTGGAAAACATATTTGGATAATAATAAAGAAATTCTTGTTGAAGTTAGTGGAGTTTTAAATATTGAAGCAAATGGAACTGTTACCGCATATAATTTAGACACAGTATTTAAATTAAATATGGATTCATCTTATGAAGTTGTAAGCATGAAAGATGGTGTGACTTCGTATTCGAATGAGGACATTTTAAAGATGATAGCATATTTGTATGGGGTGTAGCAAAGTAAAGAGTAATGGCAACGGAGAAATCATAAACTAAAGTGGAGGATATTTATGGCAAAGTTTTGTATATCATGCGGAGCTGCAAATTCGGATTCCGCAAATATATGTAATCGCTGTGGGAAAATGCTTCCTCAAAAAGAAATAGAATGGAAGCAGCCACCAAGTGTAGGAACTGCAAAAAAACATTGGGTTGTACCAACTATGGTAATTGCAGGTGTTATTTTAATAATAGGAATCTGTTTTTTACTATATAAACAGAGTACAAAGGCTCCTCAATTGAGCGAGCAAGAGGCAGAAAGTGTGCTTGCCGCCACAATTGAAGATGAAAAAGCTTCAACAGAAGAAATATTCCAAGAAGGCAGAGAACATGACCCTGTTACATGCGAAATCACTGATGTTGAGCAGGATGGCACTAATGCCATGGTTACATATAAAATGTCTGCACACTTTAATTATGCTGACCGTGATGTTACCTATCGTTTTGGATTTGTTTATGATGAAGATTCCGAAATGTGGGTAAAGCAATCTTCTGAGAGAGACGATAAGTGGAATTATCATGATTTAGAAGGTGTCTGGCAGGAAAAAAATTGGAGAAAAAGTATGACAGCTTTGGAAAATGATGATGGACCAAGTACAATGACAGTTGAAAAAATAGACGGTGGATATAAATTTACAGCTACAGAGAATTGGGTGTCAGAAACGCTCGGAAGTGTGGTGGAAATTAAAATGGATGAGCTGGGCTCTCAAGACCGGATAATTCATGATGGTAGTGCCGGATTATTTGCGAAAGGATATCAATCAGAGCAGAGTTTCCAACGTTATAATCTGTCGCCCGAAGAAGGAATTACAGACATGGAGAAGATTGGGTAGGGAGTATTCCTGCTCACTTAATTAGTGAGCAGGAAAAGAAAATTAAGGAGCAAACACTAAAAGTGCTAAAGCACATTGAATTTGGCTTGGAACAAAAGGAATTGTTTGAGCAATACAGAAAAGCAAATATGTAATAAATTGTATTTTTGGATTTTTTATATACTTACGAATGTGTAAGAAATAAAAATTCTCCAGTTTTTTGAGCCATTTTTTTAATCGATGTTTTCTATTCATAGAAAAAATCCTCCTTTTAATAATTTTTTTGATTCATTCCTAATATGTCTAGAATTTGAGAAAACGAATTTCATATTATGAGCGTTTTTTCTTTTTGATAAAGAATAAATAAAAAATAAAATAATGAAAATATGCGAAAGAAGGCTGCTTTTGACAATGACTTAGTCCATTTTACAGATAGAAATTGATAGGCGAGATTATAGAAAATAAATGAAAATATAATAAAAAAATAATATCTTTGCGTTTCCGAGATATGTAATTGGTAAAAAAGAGTAAGTAGAATTAAAAAAGCGTACTACGCCTCCTAAAGACGTAGTACGTTTTCAGTTTTTCTTGACGCCCCTAACAATTTCATATAAAATTAAGGAAACACAATTTTCTATAACACAATGGAGGGATATAATATGAAAAAAGTAAGAGGCACAGTTGCTTTCTTGCTTGTGTTTGTGCTGAGCTTTTCTGTGATTCCACAGAATGTTCTCGCAGCCAAGAAGAAGGTGAAGCTGAGTAAAAAATCAGTAACGGTAACGGTTGGAAAGACCGTTAAGGTTAAGTTGAAAAACAACAAAAAGAAAGTGAAGTGGACGGTTACATCCGGCAAGAAAAACGTGAAACTGAGTAAAAAGAAAAAGACCGGTGTCACGATTCATGGTAAAAAAGCCGGAAAAGCAAAGGTGCAGGCGAAAGTCGGCAAGAAAAAGTTTGTCTGTAAAGTGACGGTAAAGAAAGCCGGAACCAATCAAAATGCAGATAAGAATAATGGTAAAAAAACAGCAAAACCAACGGTAAAGCCGACCGAAAAACCGGTTCTGCCATCGACTTCGACGCCAAAGCCGACCGAAAAACCGGTTTTGCCGTCGACTCCGACGCCAAAGCCGACCGAAAAACCGTCTCTGCCGTCGACTCCGACACCAAAGCCGGACAATAAGCCGGATCCGACGCCGATTGAGACGATGATGCCACCGGATGAGACACCGGCGCCAACGGTGAAACCGGAGTCAAATTATCAGGGGCTTTATGCCGAAAAAGAGCCATTGCTTGTCAGTTCCGTTGCATTTGAAAAAGATGTTCCGTCATATTCGCTGAATTATAATGATATTTATGTAATCTCCGAGGAGGCTGATTCCCTGAAGGAGTTTGTGCCGGACGTGACAAAATGTACATATAACGTTTATTGTTATGGTAAAAAGGCGGAAGTAAAGTCAATTACCGATGTTGTCTGGCATGACGATGAGGAATGGCAGAAACCGTATTATTCATTCCTGCTTACGGCTGTGCAGGGCGGTAAGGAGTATAAGCAAACAGTTACGATGAAACTTGTCCGCGAGGATTCAGAGGAAGGCTCGGAGAATGGTATGACATGGCTTTCTTTGGATGCAGATGGTGAAAAGTATGAGTTAGAACAAAGTCTGCATGATGAAGAAGGGGAAAGCGGATATTATTTTAAAGATAAAGAAGTTAATACTTCAAAGATTCAAAATGCAGAAAATATTAAACTTGTTGGTGTCTACGAGGAACAGCAGTATACAGTGAATGCAAGAAAAGAAGTCTGCGATGATTATTTTGTGAGCGTTATTAGTGATTCCTTTGCGAAAGATAATCTGGCAGTCGGTTCAGGTATGGTTTACATTGATGCCAAGACAGATTCTCATTTTTACATAGATGCATTTACCGCAACAAAAGGTGAGGTGAATTTATATCCGGGATACAGTGAAGAGTGTTTCGTATATGAGCCGGCGATAGAAAAAGGAAAAACATTAAAAGACATATTTGCTAATGTAGTGGAAGACTTAAAGATTTACCGTGCAGTCTATAATAATGTATATTGGAATAATGAAAATATTGAGATTCGCAATGTGGTCTGGCACGATGAGCCTTATTATGACGACAAAACGGACCATGGCTATTATTCCTTTAACATTGTACTTACAGTGGATGGACAGGAAAATGAGCAGTCGTATGTGCTGGTGGAAAAACAGAAAACCTATGCAGTGTCCGGAAAATTGACAACAGAAGATGGACTGCCGATTGCAGAAGCAGAAGTTTTATTGTCTAAGTTAAGCGATGAGGAATGTGAATACACGATTGAGACGGATAAGAACGGATGTTTCGAAGCTGATTTGTCAAAAGGCACTTATCAGTTTGAACTGGGGCAGACGTTTACGGTAGAGGACAGTGATGTAGTGCATAATGAGAAACTTCCGGTTTATAAAATCACCGGAAAGGTGACAAGAACAGGTGCGAATACGCCGGATGTTCCGGGCTTTAACTTTGAATCAGAGGAGTCTTCCTGCATTTATTTGAGAGATTTACTGGGAGATGACAACCGTTATTACGCATATGTGCAGAAAGGAACATACACGGTTCAATCCTGTGATTGCCCGGTTGACACCGTGGAAGTAACCGGAAGTGGAACATATGATATCAAGATGGAACTTGCACTTGTGTCCGGAAAAGGTTCCGGATATTATAAATTTGTAGATACCGAGGATGAAAATAATTGCTATTGGGCATTTTCCGTATTTGATACGTACAACGTCTATTTAAAGCCGGGTACTTATTATGTAAAAATAGAAGATGCTACAGTTGATACCATTGAAGTGTCACTTGGTGAGATGACAAAGGATTACGAGATGTATTCCTGCAAGGGTGAGTTGTTAGACATGGCAGGACTTCAAATTCCAAAAGACATGTATCGAAATTACGAGATTTTGGTTATGAGAAATGAGGTGGTTTACAAGAAATTAATTATGGCGCCAAAATTTGATGAGGATGATATATCCGGTTTCAAATTTGACGTTTTAGCCGGTGAATATGAGTTTTTGCACAACGGGAAATCGGTTGGCAGGATGACAGTTACCGATTCCAATGTAGTGAAAGATTTAACGATGCCGTACAAATATGTAAAAATTAAAATGCTTGATGCAGAAGATGAGTTGATATCGATATATCCGAAACGGAGGCTTAAATTTGCAAATAAGGGTACGAGCAGCATTTACTACTATATGGACGATGATGAGTCTGGGGATTATACATCACGCATCGTGCTGCCAACCGGTGATTACCAGTGTGTTGATTATTACTGTATGCCAAGTATAGGAGACTATGGCTTTACAGTGGATGGTTCAAGCGATACTGTTGTTATCAATACAAACGTGTATAAGATATCCGGTAGCTGCAAGGTAAATGGAGCCGAGGTGTCCGATGATACATGGGTGTACTTGCACAAAAAGGGAGACGCAACAGAACTTTCGAGCTATACATTTGATGAAGGGAAATATGAATTCTATGTAGAGCCGGGAGAGTATGAGATAAAAGTGTCCTTGGATTCCGGAATGGTTACCGCAGCAGACGTAACGATTACCAATGCATCTGTCGAGAGGAATTTGGAGTTAGGAGAGTAAAACGATGAAATTGTTTGATTACACATGGAGGGATATGATATGAGAAAAATGAGACGAAAACTCGCCGTTTTGCTTGTGTTTGTACTGGCATTTACGATGATGCCGCAAAATGTACTGGCGGCAAAGAAGAAGGTGAAACTGAGCAAAAAATCAGTAACGATAACGGTTGGAAAGACCGTTAAGGTTAAGTTGAAAAACAACAAAAAGAAAGTGAAGTGGACGGTTACATCCGGCAAGAAAAACGTGAAACTGAGTAAAAAGAAAAAGACCGGTGTCACGATTCATGGTAAAAAAGCCGGAAAAGCAAAGGTGCAGGCGAAAGTCGGCAAGAAAAAGTTTGTCTGTAAGGTAACAGTAAAAAATGCTGACACCAATCAAAATACAGATAAGAATAACGGCAAAAAAACAGCAAAACCAACGGTAAAGCCGACCGAAAAACCGTCTCTGCCGTCGACTCCGACGCCAAAGCCGACCGAAAAACCGGTTCTGCCGTCGACTCCGACACCGCTGCCGACCAAGGTGCCGGAACAGACGATGCTTCCGCCGGATGAGACACCGGGACCAACGGTAGAACCGGTGAGAAACAATCAGGGACTTTATGCGGAAAATGAAGAACTCATCATCAGCTCAATTGCTTTTGAAAAAGAAGTCGATTATTATTTAAGTTATAATGATATTTACGTGTGTGATGGGGAGGCAAATTCTCTGAAAGACATCGTGCAGGATGTGACAAAATGTGAGTTTACGGTTTATTGCTATGGAAAGAAGGCAGAGGTAAAATCGGTTTCGGACGTCGAGTGGAACGAAAAAACATCAAAGGGAAAAGGCAGTTATACTTTTTCAATAACGGCAGCACTTGATGGCAAAGAGTATACAAAGACGGCTAAAATGATGCTTGGGCTGTCACGGGACGAAACCATAGATAAGGAATTTGATAATGGATTTACGCTGCTTACGTTGCAGGCAGACAACAGAGAGTATGAATTAGAGAGAGGCTTAGCAAAAGACCCTAATGGCGATAGTTCCCATTTCAGTTATTATTATTTTAAAGATAAAGACGTGAACACAGAGGACATAAAAAATGCAGGTACGAAAAAAATAACCGGTGTTTATGAAGATGAGAAGATAACACTGAATATAGAGGCTATCAGTGCGTCGACGGACAGTGTTATGTTCAGACCTTCGTCATATACAAGAGGAAAGCAATTCCTGAATTTTAGTCATGTCGGTATTTATGTGAAAGTGGAAAATTACTTTGTGATAGACGCCTTTACATCAACAAAGGGAGCAGTAAAATACCGCGATTATATGGTGGGAGAAAATCAGGGCTTTATCTATGATGAAACGATAGAAGATGGCAAATCGTTAAAGGATATATTTACGGATTTATCAATAAATTTGAAAATATACCGCACAATTTATCGCAATGTCTACTGTGTAGATAACAGTATCCGCAATGTTGTCTGGCATGATGAGCCTTATTATGAGGGAAAAGAAGATAAAGGATATTATACGTTTGACCTTGTGATAACGGTTGACGGTAAAGAGATTAAGCAGTCGTATGTGCTTGTTGAACAGCAGGGAAAATATACGGTGTCCGGAAAACTGGAGACAGAAGATGGACAGCCGATTGCAAATGCTGAAGTTTCCTTAGATAAATGGAACGGAGAATTTTGGGAGCAGAATGACGTAATTAAGACCGATGAAAAGGGTAATTTTACGACTAAACAATCAAAGGGAGAGTACCAAATTCAGTTGGGGAAATCGTTTACCGTTGAGGGTGACATGCAGCATGATGAGAAGCTTCCGGTTTATAAAATGTCCGGCACGGTAAAAAGAACTGGTGCACAGACAATGGATATGCCTAATATTTGGATTTCGGCAACCGAAAATAGCGATGTCCTTTATGGCAGTGATTTGGATGATGACAATCATTATTACAGATACCTGACAAAAGGAAACTATATAATTTATGTAGGTAGTTATGAATTTGACAGGTTTGAAGTGACCGGCAGTGAAGAACGTGATATTACACTGGATTGTGCGCGAATTTTTGGAAAATGCAGCAACACGTATTTATATAAAAATGTGAATAACGACTACTATTCTACATATGTTTCTGGCACGAGTGGATGGTATGAAGTTTATCTGAAGCCGGGAACCTATCAGGTAATCGATGGAGATACTGTTGTTGATACGGTAGATGTGGCACTGGGGGATACAAGGAAAGATTATATCGAACATTCCTGCAAAGGAAACCTGCTTGACGTATCGGGTCTTACAGTTCCGGAAGCAATGAGAGAAACCAGAAGTTATACGATTTTTGTCGAGAGAAATGGAGAACAATATAAATTATTTTCTGTCCCGATGGATGGTGAAGAGAATGCGTTCGATTATGAATTGGATTTGCTGGACGGCGAGTATGAGTTTTTCTACGCAGACACCAGCATTGCCAAGATTACAATCAATGGTTCCGATGTTGTGAAAGATTTAACACTGCCGCTCAAATATGTAAAAATTAAATTGTTTGATGCCGAAAATCACGTAATTCCATTATCGGAGCAAAACTATGTGAAGGAAACTAAAGGATCCGGAAATGAATACTATCTAACAGAAGGACCGGTAGGTTATTCTGCACATGCAATGCTTCCACTTGGCTCTTATGTGTTTGGCGGGGAAAACAAAAATATACAGGATATGCAGAATGCGACATTTACGGTTACCAAGGAAGATGATGTGGTTTCTGTGAATACACAACTGTATCAAGTAAGTGGTTATTGCAAACTGAATGGGGTTAATGCTTCAGACGATGCAAGGATAACATTCTTTGACAAGAATTCGTCTTCGACTTCCGCAGCAAATGATGTGGAGGATGGTAAATATTCTGTGTATGTATCGACGGGAGAGTATAAGGTGACAATATCCGGTTCGGTGGGAATATTAGCATCTGAGAAAATAACAGTAACCGATGCTTCGGTTGAGAAAAATTTTGATATAGAGGTTGGCAAACTGACCGGAAAACTTTCATGGGAAAATGGTAGTTCCTTTACCGATTTTGATACGAATATGTGGCAGATTGGTTTGCGAATGGAAGAACCATATTATTCGGGTCGTGTGGCAGGATTAGGAAAAGATGGTTCCTTTGAAGTAAAGGATATTTTATTTGGTACCTATGATGTAATGGTGTATTCAGAGTATAGTAATGCATATGTAAATGTCGGTACGATAACGATTGACAGTAAAACAAAGAGCCGGGATTTTGTGATTTCCGGATATGCCGTTCATGTGAAAATGGTAGATAGTGATGGAAACCCTATGAAGGGTGAACAGTTTTCTTTCGTAAATACAGAGGATGAAACGGACACAAAATATTTTTGTACTAATACTGAAGGAGAAGCTTATTTGATTGTTAGTAAACCGGGTACTTATAAAGCTATGCTTAGAAAAGAAAGTTATGGAACGGTAACGGTGACAGATAAAAATGTATCTGCGATACTTAGAAAATCTGAACCTTGACGGACAAAAACCATTGTGCTATACTAGGGTTCGACGAAGACGTCACAAACGAAGGTTTGTGGCGTCTTATTTTTTTGCAAAAAACAACAGGTGCATAGATGGCAAAGGAGGTTATCAAAATGGATACAGCAATCAAATTTTTATATTTAAGTGAACCGGATATGATTCGGGCAGGTGTGACGGATATGGATGCCTGTGTGGAGGCAATGGAAGATTTATTGTTGACTTTACATAAAGGGGACTATGTGATGGGCGGAAAAAATCACAATTCCCATGGCTGCATGGTGACTTTTCCGGATGACCCGGAATTTGAGGGAATGCCGAAAAATGCAGAGGACAGACGATTCATGGCGATGCCGGCATATCTTGGCGGACGCTATCAGATGGCGGGGATGAAGTGGTACGGATCGAACATGGAGAATAAGAAAAAAGGGCTGCCACGCTCCATTTTGATGATGATGTTAAATGATAAAGATACGGGGGCGCCACTTGCGATGATGTCGGCAAACCTTTTGAGTTCTTACCGAACAGGGGGAATTCCCGGTGTTGGCTGCAAATATTTGGCAAGAGAGGCTGCAAAAACAGTCGCTATTATCGGACCGGGTGTTATGGGGAAAACTTCCCTTCGTGCCTTTGTCAGCGTGAGACCAGGCATTGATACCGTAAAAATTAAGGGGCGTGGACAAAAGTCCATTGATTCATTTGTTGCATTTGTCAAAGAAGAATGTCCGGGAATCAAAAATATTGTGATTTGTGATTCTATCGAGGAAGCTGTAAAAGACAGTGACATTATCAGCATGACAACAACAGTAAAAGACAGTGAGGCAGAGTTTCCTTATATTGATACGAAATGGATTAAAAAAGGTGCACTAATCAGTATGCCTTCAGCCGCTCGTTTTGATGAGGATTTCCTTGTAAATGGCTGTAAAAAAGTTGTGGACAACTACAAATTGTATGAGGCGTGGGAGGAGGAATATCCATATCCGACTTACGACCAGGTGCAGATTGTAGGAAGTAAATTTACGGATTTAAAACAGATGGGGAAAATTACAAGAGAAGACATTATTGATGTGGCAGATGTGATTACCGGTGAGAGAAAAGGACGGGAAAGCGAAGATGAAATTATCGTATATTCTGTCGGAGGTATGCCGGTTGAGGATATCGCATGGGGAGCTACTGTTTACCGCCGTGCTTTAAAAGAAGGCATTGGTGTGGAACTGCCATTGTGGGATAAACCGGAAATGGCTTAAGAGAACAAGGGGGAATTGGCATGGAGAAAAACAAAAAATTAGGATTAGGAAGTGTGGTTTCTGTTTCTGTCGGGCTTGTCATTGCGACAAGCTGTCTAGTGTCATTGGGACAGGGAGCAGGAACGGTGGGAATCCCATTTATTGGTGCGATGATTATCGCCTGTCTGCTGAATATGACAACGGTTGCTTCGCTTTCTGAGCTAAATGGTCTGATGCCAAACACGACCGGAGGACTGGCGCAGTATACGCTCGCTTGTATGGGACCGTTTCCAACCATGATTTCTATGGTGGGAGGGTATCTGATTTGTAACATTTTATCGTGTGGTGTTGAAGCATCGATTTTTGCCTATGCCATGTCGCAGACGCTTCATTTGCCGATTCCAAGCATCGGCTATACCATTATCATGACGGTAATCGTTATGGTGGCAAATCTGTTTGGTGTCGATATGTTTGCTAAAATTCAGAATTTGGTTGCATTCCTTTTGGTTGGCTCGATGGTTGTTATGGGAATTATCGGTGCCCTGGGGCTTGGAACCGGACAGGTTGTTTCCCAGCCGGCAAGCATGTCAACGAATTTCTCTGATATTGTGTCGACAACTGCAGTGGCATTCTGGCTGTTTATTGGTGCCGAATATGTCATTCCAATATCCAAAGATGTTAAAAATGCCAAACGAAACGTGCCGCTTGGTATGATGATTGGACTGGTGCTTATTTGCCTGGTGCAGGCAATCATGGTATTAGGTTTTCATAATTATACGCCGTGGGCAAAACTGACCGAATCTGCCGCACCACATTTGTTATACGGTCAAAATCTTCTTGGCGGAGCAGGAAAATACTGGATGACAATGGTGGCTGCTCTGGCAGTTATCAGCACACAAAATTCAACGGTAAGTGGTCTTTCTAATATTTGTCAGGGCATGGCAAAAATGAATATGATGCCACAGTTTTTTGCCAAGACAAATAAAAGGAAAGTACCATTTTTCGGTGTAATATTTGTCAGTGTTACCATTTTGATTTTTGCTTTTATTAGTGACAGTTCCTCCTCGGCAATCTCATTTTTGATTCTGGTGGGTTCTGTATTTTGGATGATTTCGTATATCTTAGCGCATATTGACGTGCTGATTCTGCGAAAAAGAGTGCCAAATGCACCGCGTTCCTTTAAAGTTCCACTCGGTAAAATTCTGCCGCTTATCGGGATTTTAGGAACAACATACATGATTTTAAATATTTCAACCGACCCGGCAGAGCGCTTAGCTATCTGGGGCGTAACCGGAATTGCCTTTTTGATTCTTGGTATCTACTCGTTCTTTTGGATTAAATACAAAATGCGGATGCCGGTCTTTAAGAGCGTGCCGATGGAAGAAGTTATGGCAATGGAAAATGATTTGTATTATGTGATACGGAAAGAGAAGGGGATTTGGAGGTAGCCGTGTTTTGGGGGTTGCCGTAAATTATCAAGAAATGATTTGCATCAAGTGGGCGCTCTCGCTAAGACAAACGCGTAGGGGTATCAGCTTGCAAAATACGCAAGCTTGATACCCACGTGTTTGTACCCACTCGCTGCAAATCATTTTTTGATAATTTACGGCAGCTCCCAAAAAGACGGGCTGTACGGTTTCTTCAACAACTTTTTTTCTATGATTTGTTTCATAGCGTTGCATTTTTACGTTGAAATTAGGCTTTATCAGCAAAAATCACGTGTTAATTGCAACGCTTTTTGTCGATTGTAACCTTTTTGGTTGTTTTATTTTGAAAAGCAGGCGAAAGCATGCAACGTTTTTGAACTTTTGTGAGGTTTTAGGTTGCATAAGCTTCTCTTCGGCATTTAGCACAAACTTTTTCTCGCTTAATGAACTGAGAACAAAAAAATGCCACCGAACATATGCCACAATCGCATTAAAAAAAGAGGATTTCAAAACCGACAAAATGTGCTATACTTATTCTTATCATAAAAGATTGGAGTGAAGCAGCATGAAAAGCAAACAGATTCTCTCGCTTTCCCTTGCCGCATGCCTGACGATTGGCTCTCTTGCCGGAGCAGGTGAGGCGCAGGCAAAAGCAAAAGCGAAAAAGCCGGTATTGTCAAAAACAAAAATGACTGCCTATATTGGCAAGACAAAGACATTGAAGGTTAAGAAAAACGGAACGAAAAAAATCGTGAAAACCAAATGGACTTTGTCCGGAAAAAAAGTGGCAAAACTGTCGAAAAAGAAAAAGACATCGGTCACCATTAAGGGATTAAAAAAAGGCAGTGCGACAGTAAAAGCCAAGGTTTGGTATCAGAAGAAAGGTGCCAAAAAGAAGAAAAAAGTCACTTTAAAATGTAAGGTGAGCGTAACAAAATACGTTTCTCCTGAGGCGAAGAAAAAGGCGAATGTGTTAAATGCGACGACGAAGTATCAGCCGCTTGCTAAGTTGGCAGCGCAGCATGGATTCAAGTTGGGAACCGTTGTAAACTACACAAATGTTACAACAAATGACAACTACAAAAATCTTGTGAAGTACCATTTTAACAGTTTGACAGCAGGAAATGAGTTTAAGGCATATTCGCTTTTAGACCAGGCAAAATCTGCGCAAAGTAAAGATGGAATGCCAGTGATGAATTATGAAAAAGCTGATGCCATCATTTCGTTTGCCAAGGAAAATGGAATTCAGATGCGCGGTCACGTCCTTGTCTGGCACGCGTATATGTGTGACTGGTTCTTCCGCGAGGGCTATGACACAAGTAAGAAATATGTAAGCAAGGCGGTTATGCAGAAACGTCTTCAGTATTATATTAAAGAAGTAATCACTCATTTTGAAAAGAAATACCCGGGTGTGATTTACTGCTGGGATGTTGTAAATGAGGCTGTAGCAGACCAGAATGTGGGAAATGACAACCGAAATCTCCGAAAAGATAATCAGTTTTATAAAATTCTTGGCAGTGATTATGTGGAGCAGTCGTTCCTTTATGCGAAAAATACGGTAGATGAACTTGGGGCCGATATCAAATTGTATTATAATGATTACAATTCTTTCTACAAATCAAAGCGTGAGGAAATCGTAAATTTGGTTAAGAGCATTAACAGTTATGCAAAGGATGCCAAGGGAAATACGCGCAAGTTGTGTGACGGCGTTGGCATGCAGGGATACATTGGCGGTTACGGAACTCAGAATGGATGCATGAATGAGCAGAATATTTCGGATATTAAGAAATCAATTGAGACTTATGCAGCACTTGGCTGTGAAGTTCAGGTGACCGAAATGGCAGTAAGAAATTATATGGGGACGGCCGCCATGAAGAAAAAACATGCTGCATTTTATAAAAAACTGTTCCAGATGTTTGTGGACGTAAATGAAATTTCGGCAAAATGCACCGGAAAATCAGATGAAGAAATTAAAAAATTGGAGGAGAGCCGACCTTTAAAAGCGGTTTCAATTTGGGGATGGCAGGATGACCCATCGCTGGATGAAAGCAGCTATGGCTACTCGATGAATGGTCCATATTGTGGTTTGTTCACGGAATTGTATGCGGTGAAAGATTCGTTTAAGAATGTGTATGAGGTTCTTGCAAATAAAAGAATTTAAAGGTGTTGACATTTTAAATTTTCAAGATTATAATAGCGGTAACACGTAGATGAGATGAGTAAAACGCAGAACATGTCAGAGAGAAATGCCTTGTGCTGGAAGCATTTTCATGGAAACCGTTTGAAAACTACCTCGGAGTGACCCCAATCCGGTCCGGTGACCCCGTTATCGTCAGAATGAAGCCGGGATGATTTATTACTATTTCGTCCAACAAGGGTGGAACCGCGAGACATTGATTTTATGGCCTCGTCCCTTCGAACTATAACAGCGAGAAGGGATGAGGCCTTCTTGTATATTGAAATTGAATGAGAACAGGAGGAATTCACATGAAAGTAACACTAAAAGATGGTTCAAGCAAAGAGTATTCACAGGCAATGAGCATTATTGATATTGCCAAAGACATCAGTGAAGGACTTGCCAGAGTGGCATGTGTTGCCGAGTTAGACGGCGAAGTTGTGGATTTGCGCACAATAGTAGATGGCGAACACACACTGAATATTTTGACATTTGACAGCGACGAAGGAAAAGCAGCATTCCGTCATACTGCATCCCATGTGCTGGCACAGGCGATTAAGAGATTGTATCCGGATGCCAAATGTGCCATTGGACCTTCGATTGAGGAAGGTTTCTACTATGATTTTGATATAGCACCATTGGATCGTGAGGCACTGGACAAGATTGAAAAAGAAATGAAAAAGATTGTTAAGGAAGGTGCGACATTAGAGCGTTTTACCCTGCCAAGACAAGAGGCAATTGATTTGATGAAAAAACGTGAGGAGCCGTATAAGGTTGAGTTGATTGAAGATTTACCGGAAGATGCCGAGATTTCTTTCTATCAGCAGGGCGAATACATTGATTTGTGTGCCGGTCCTCATTTGATGAATACAAAACCGTTAAAGGCAATGAAGCTGATTTCTTCTTCCGGTGCTTACTGGAGAGGAAATGAGAAAAATAAAATGCTTACCCGTGTATACGGAACTGCTTATACAAAGAAAGCGGATTTGGATGCTTATCTGGAGCATTTGGAAGATATTAAAAAACGCGACCACAATAAATTGGGACGTGAGTTGGAACTGTTTACCACCGTTGATGTAATCGGTCAGGGACTTCCGCTTTTGATGCCAAAAGGTGTACAGGTTATCCAGACTTTACAGCGCTGGATTGAAGATGAGGAAGAAAAGCGCGGTTACATGAGAACGAAGACACCTTTGATGGCGAAATCTGATTTGTACAAGATTTCCGGTCACTGGGATCACTACAAAGAAGGTATGTTTGTTCTTGGCGATGAGGAAAAGGATAAGGAAGTATTTGCCCTTCGTCCGATGACCTGTCCATTCCAGTACTATGTTTACAAGGCAAGTCAGAAATCCTATCGTGACCTGCCATGCCGTTATGGTGAGACATCGACATTGTTCCGTAATGAGGATTCCGGTGAAATGCACGGCTTGACTCGTGTGCGCCAGTTTACAATTTCTGAAGGACATTTGATTGTGCGTCCGGACCAGATGGTAAAAGAGTTTAAGGATTGTATCGCTCTCGCTCAGTACTGTTTGCAGATACTTGGTGTTGAGGAAGATGTAACGTATCATCTGAGCAAATGGGATCCTGAAAACCGTGAAAAATATATCGGCGAGCCGGAAGTTTGGAATGAGACAGAAGAAGATATCCGCCAGATTTTGACAGAACTGAATATTCCATTTACTGAGGATGTTGGAGAGGCCGCTTTCTACGGACCAAAAGTAGATATCAATGCGAAAAATGTATACGGTAAAGAAGATACCATGATTACCATTCAGTGGGATGCCCTTTTGGCTGAACAGTTTGATATGTATTATATTGATGAAAATGGTGAGAAAGTACGCCCATACATCATCCACAGAACATCCATTGGATGTTATGAGAGAACGTTAGCATGGCTGATTGAGAAATATGCCGGTGCATTCCCGACATGGCTTTCACCGGAGCAGGTACGTGTTCTGCCGATTTCCGAGAAATATCTCGATTACGCAAACAGTGTGGAAGAGAAATTAAAGGCGAATGGCATCCGTTGCAGCGTGGACAGCCGTTCCGAAAAAATCGGTTACAAGATTCGCGAGGCAAGACTTCAGAAAACACCGTATATGCTCGTTGTTGGACAGAAAGAACAGGAAGAGGGCGTCGTATCCGTTCGCAGCCGTTTCAAAGGAGACGAGGGTGCACAGTCTTTGGATGCGTTTATTGATGATATTTGCAAGGAAATCCGTACGAAAGAAATTCGTAAGGTAGAAGTGACACCGGAGAGTAAATAAGCAGGAGGTTTGTATGCAGCAGAATAGACAGACAAATGCAAAAGCGATTGCGTCGTTAGTGCTTTCATGTGCTTCGATGGTTTGTTGTATGCAATGGTCCATTTCTTTGGTAATGGCAGTGCTTGGCATTGTATTTGGAATTTTGGGACTTCGGGATGACAATCCGAATCAGGAAGATGCAGCAATTGCCGGTATCGTTGTGGGAGTGGCAGGGGTCATCCTTGCCATTGTCGTAGCGGTGCTGTTAATTAAAATTACGAATAATTCGTCGATGCAGCATCTGGAACAGACAGCATCCTTTTTCGCCCCATACGGCAGGATATAGAAATGGAGGTATCTATGACAGATATAAATCGACACAGAGGGCTTGCAATTGCCTCTCTTATATTAGGTGGAATTTCCTGTTTTTGCTGTTTTGGAACAGGTATCGGCGTAATCCCTGCCGCAATCGCCCTTGTCTTTAGCATTATTGCAGTGGCAAAAGGCGGTAAAAATGCAAGAAAATTAGGAATCATCGGATTGATTTTGAGTGCCATCGGTCTGGTTTTAAATGCTGTGATTTTGGCATACGGAATCTGGATGATTCGCTGGGACCACATGACAATTGAAAATCTATCCTCAATTCAGAACTTAAATCCTGCAAACGAAAAAGACATCATCGAATGGCTTCAGCAGTTTATTAAGGTTGATATATCGGGGATGGTAAATTAAGTGGGGGCGTGTTATTGTTTCCGTAATTAGGCAGAAAAGCTTTGTATCTCGTGGGTCTACGTTTCACTTCGGTCCGCGCAGAACAGAGGTTCCCCGAACCTCTTGCGCCGCTTTCGCTCATTGAGTGCGTAGCGGTATGGGCGCTGAAACTACCAGCGCTGCATACCGACGTACTCAAAACCCACGAGTTTCAAAGTTTTTCTGCTAAATTACTGGAATTCAATAAATGGCATTCCCCAATCATTCATTGCCCTGCATTAATACTACAGTTGATTCTTTGTACGCAGGCGTGTGTGGTCAAGTGATTGCTGCTGATTTTTCAGGAATCCAATAAATGACCTTAATTCAATTTATAATGATTGCGCTGCAAACACATCGGGTATCAGACACGCGTAGTTTGCGTGTCGATACCCCTGTGCGTTTGCTAAGCGGGAGCGGCGCAAGAAATATAAATTGAATTAAGGTCATTTACGGAAACTGAAAAAAAGTTAACAGCAATCACTTGACACACACCACCTTTCTATGGTACACTACCAAAGGTGTAAAAAGCAGAGTTATCCACTCTCACCTTGCCGTATAACATTTGTTATCACACGGTATTGGTTCACATCTATTATAATGATAGGAAATGTTTTACGTGGATAGCTGGCTTTTAGAAACAGCTATCTTTTTTTCATTTAGGAGGTAAGAACAATAAGCGATTTAATGATTAACGAGCAGATTCGCGACAGAGAAGTTCGTGTAATTGGACCAAACGGAGAACAGCTTGGCATTATGTCGGCAAAAGAAGCATATTTCAAAGCAAAAGATGCAGGACTTGATTTGGTAAAGATTGCACCGACTGCAAAACCGCCGGTATGCAAAATTATTGACTACGGCAAGTACCGCTATGAGCAGGCTCGTAAAGCAAAAGAAGCAAAGAAGAAACAGAAAACCATCGAGACAAAAGAAATCAGACTTTCGCCAAACATTGATACCAATGATTTGAACACGAAAGTAAATCAGGCAAAGAAATTCCTGCAAAAGGGAGCTAAAGTAAAAGTCTCACTCCGATTCCGTGGTAGAGAAATGGCTCATAAAGATGTAGGAAGGGAAATCCTGAATGCGTTTTTTGAAGAATTAAAGGACGTTGCTTCCGTCGACAAACCTGCGAAGATGGAAGGAAGAAGTATGGTAATGTTTTTATCAGCCACAAAATAATAACGGAGGAATAATATCATGGCAAATCAGAAAATGAAAACAAAAAGAGCTGCTGCAAAGCGCTTTAAAGTTACCGGTACCGGTAAATTGAAAAGAAACAAAGCATACAAGAGTCATATTTTGACTAAGAAGACAACAAAGAGAAAAAGAAATCTCAGAAAGTCTGCTCTTGTAGATGAAACTAATGTAAAAACAATGAAAAAGATTATGCCATACAGCTAATGGCGAAGGAGGGAACTGACAAATGGCTAGAATTAAAGGCGGAATGAACGCAAAGAAAAAACATAAAAGAGTATTGAAACTGGCAAAGGGTTACAGAGGCGCAAGAAGTAAACAGTATCGTGTTGCAAAACAGTCTGTTATGCGTGCGTTGGAAGAGTCCTATACAGGTAGAAAACAGAAAAAGAGACAGTTCAGACAGCTTTGGATTGCTCGTATTAACGCAGCAGCTAGAATGAATGGTCTTTCCTACAGCAAATTCATGTATGGTTTGAAACTTGCTGAGGTAAATGTAAACCGTAAAATGCTTTCTGAGATGGCAATCAGTGATCCGGAAGGTTTTGCTTCTTTGGTAGAAGTAGCAAAAAGCAAATTAGCTTAAGTTTTATCTGTTATAACAAACAAGTACAAAAAGGTATCTCGTTGTGAGGTACCTTTTATCTTGCAGTAAAAGTGAAATATCACGATTAATGGAAAGGAAATGAGGGAAATGAGTCAGACGCATAAGCAAAAAATAGCGGCATTGCTTGCCACAACCTTAATTTTATGTGACCTCATAAGCGGGAGTCCTGCCCATTTGCAGGCAAGACAGAAGAACAATCAGACGGAGTGGAGTGAAGAGCCAACGCCTGAACCGACAGAAGAACCGACCGCGGAGCCCACAGAGGAGCCGGAGCCAACAGTTGCGCCACAGCCAAATGAAACTCCAAAGCCGGTGAAAAAATATGAACTGGTATCGCCCCACGCTAAGTATTATAAAGGCGGCATGAAGGGGATTCATTATCGGAAAGTGAAGGGGGAAAAGGTATATCACCTTTACTCGTATACGACCGATTCGGTAAAACTTGTTATGTCACAGGCATCTACTTTTGAGGTTTACGGAGGTGCTTCGAAAAAAGAAGTAAAAAAGAAGTTAGTTACCGTTTCTTCCTCCGGTGTGGTAAAATGTAAGACAAAAAACAAAAAAAATTACACGCTCTTAAAAGCGACGTCCAAAGTGACAGGCGAAAGCTGCTATATTTACATTTATTTTAATGAAAAAATTGAAAGCAAAAGCGGCAGCAAAATAAAGTTTTGGGAAAAGAAAAAAGCGACAGTTTCTTTTAACTATGCCAAAAAGAAATTGTTTTTTGAAATAAAGAATAAAAAGATTGCAAGTGTCAATAAAAACGGACGTATTACGGCGAAAAAGAAGGGTACGACTTACCTTTTCGTAAAGGTGAAAGATTCGGATAAGAACCAGTGCAGGATTAAAATTGTTGTAAAAGAAGAGCCGTGGATTGTCAGTGAAAAGGATAAGAAATACGACTATGCAGAGATGGCAAGAGATTTGCGTAAGATTGCTCACAAATACCCCGGAAAAACAGGGCTGTCGAGCCTTGGCAGGACATATGACAACAGGGAAATCTGGTGCCTGCGTGTGGGAAATCCTTCTGCGGCAAAGAAACTTGTGATTGATGCGGCAATTCATGCCAGAGAGTGGAAAAATACACAGGTCATTATGCGACAGACCGAGGAAATTCTTCGGGAATATAGTGAACACCGCGCAAGATTCCGTTCGACCTGCCTTTATATTCTGCCGATGGATAACCCGGACGGTGTGACAATTTCGCAGTATGGGGCAAGTGGAATCCGCAATGCAAAACTTCGCAAGAAAATACAGAAGATAGGGCATTTCAATACGTGGAAAAATAATGCCAGAGGGGTTAATATTAACAATAATTTCCCTGCCGGTTTTTCAGCAGATAAGAAAAAGGATAAAAAGAAGGGCAAGAAAAGGAAACCGGATGCCACAACATATAGAGGAAAAAAGGCAGCGAGCGAAAAGGAAACGAAGGCATTAATTTCGTTTGTTAAGCGGATATCGCCAAAGACAGTGTTGAATCTCCATTCGACCGGCAGTATTTTATACTGGGATTTTGATGTATCTTCACCGCTGCATGAAAAGCAGTACAGGTTAGCAAGTGAGATAAAAAAGAGAAATCATTACCGAATGATGCCAAAGAGTTCGAGTACAGAAGAACATGGAGGCTTTGCGGACTGGCTTGTGTACGAGAAGAAAATTGTGAGTGTTACGGTAGAAACAGGGACAGTGCCATGCCCTTTGCCGCACTCTCAATATAAAAAGATTTATAAACGAAACAAAAAGATGTTTCGCTGGTTTATGCTATCTTATTAAACAGGTAATTGGATACGAAAAGGAAGGTGCATTAAAATGGAACGAACGAGAAGACTGCGGATGAACGAACGAGTGAGAGATATGGTGCGGGAAAATCATGTCCGGGTGGACGAATTGATTTATCCGATTTTTGTAATAGAAGGAGAAAATATTTGTGAACCGGTAGAGTCGATGCCGGGCATCTGCCAGTATTCGATTGACAGACTTCATGAAGAACTTGACCGAGTGCGTGAGGCAGGGATTCCGGCAGTTTTATTGTTTGGTATTCCGGCACACAAAGATGAGCAGGGAAGTGGTGCGTATGCCGAAGACGGAATCGTGCCACAGGCGATTCGCTATATTAAGAAAAATTACAAAGAACTTGTTGTTGTTGCGGATGTCTGCCTGTGTGAATACACATCACATGGACACTGCGGTCTGATTTGCGATGGGGAAGTTTTAAATGATGAGACGCTTCCGCTTTTGGCAAAGGCATCTGTTGTGTATGCAAAGGCAGGAGCAGATATCATTGCACCGAGTGATATGATGGATAAACGTGTTGAGGCAATCCGCAAGGCTCTTGATGAGGAGGGCTTATACAATACGCCGATTATGTCCTACAGTGCAAAATTTGCGTCGGCATATTATGGCCCATTCCGTGATGCCGCACATTCGGCACCGGGATTTGGTGACCGCAAAGGCTATCAGATGGATCCGGCAAATGGAGAAGAAGCGATGCGTGAAGTAGAGCAGGACATCAAAGAAGGTGCGGATTTAATTATTGCAAAGCCGGCGATGGCATATCTGGATGTGCTAAAAGATATTTCCATTCATTATAATATTCCGATTGTGGCGTATAATGTCAGCGGAGAATATGCGATGGTGAAGGCAGCTGCGCAAAAAGGCTGGATTGATGAAAAACGAATTGTGATGGAGCACATGATTGGATTTAAGCGTGCCGGTGCAAAAATGATTATTACTTATCATGCGCTTGATGTAGCTCGGTGGCTTAAGGAAGAACAAAAGGAGCAGTAACCATGATTTTTGGCTATGTTGGAATTTGCTATAAAGAAGCACCACTTGCCCTGCGCGGGCAGGTGGCGTTACCCGACTCAAAAAAAATTGAATTATGGGAGCGGCTTTCTGTCATTGGCTTAAAACAGTGTGTGATTGTCTCGACCTGCAACCGCAGCGAGATTTTCTATTTTTCTCATTCGGATGCGGTGACGGGGGAGCAGGTGCAGTCCTGCTACCAGGACATTTTCCCGAATGTTTCGTTTGGGGATTGCTGTAAGAAAAAAGAGGGCAGTGAGGCGGTTTCTTATTTGTTCCGCGTGGCGGCAGGCTTGGAATCGTTAGTCGTAGGTGAAGACCAGATTTTAGGGCAGGTTGTTGAGGCGATGGATTTTGCCAGGACCATGGGGCACAGCGGCAAAGAATTGGAGCGCATTGTAAGGGATGCAGTGACGTGTGCCAAGTGGATTAAGACGAATTACCGCATCAGCGAAAAGCCGTTGTCAGTCAGTTATATTGGCGTGAAAGAGCTGCACCGTGCCGGTGGTGTTAGCGGGAAAAATATTCTTGTGATTGGAAGCGGAAAAACGGCGGCACTTGCTTTGACATATTTGTTTGAATACGGAGCAAAAAAGATTTATCTGTGCAGCCGGACGTTTGCGCACGCAAAAGAATTGTTAGCGGTACATGAAAATTTGACAGTGGTGGATTATCATGAGCGTTATGATGCGATGAAACGGTGTGAAACGGTTGTATCAGCAACGTCATCGCCGCATCTGGTTGTTTTGTACGATAAATGGAAAGAGACGGGTGTCACACAAATGCAGTTTTTGGATTTGGCATCACCGAGGGATATTGACAGCCGGTTACAAGAAGTTCCGGGGGTGCAGTTGATTGATATGGATACGCTGCAGAAAATTACCGAAAAAAATCAGAATGAGCGGGAAAAACTGGCGGCAGATTGTGAACAGGTTATTGAGGAAAAGGTGCAGGAGACGATGGAATGGCTTTTATTGAGCCGTGTGGATGGCACGATTGAGACGCTGCAGAAACGGTGTTCACAGATTGAGACGGACAGTTATGAATATTTAAATCGAAAAATTCCTCTCAATCACAGAGAGCAGAAATTATTGAAAAAGGTGCTTCATGCTTCTTTGCAGCGCTTGATTCGTGAGCCGATTCAGGAATTAAAGCAGTTGGAGGACGAAGAAAAGCAGAAAGAGTACCAGAATATCTTAAAAACATTATTCCGAATGTATGAAGATGAATAAAAGTATAAGCGTAACCTTATACTTTTATTAAAAATTACTATAAGTAAAACATTATAATATAGCATGGAATATATTTACAAAGTTATACCTTGGTGTTACAATAATCTCAAAGAGAGGGATCGTATACGAAACAGGGTTTGTTTACGGGGCGGTTTCAAAAACAAAAAATGATTGGAGGACACAAGGTTGAAAAAACAGTTTTGTAAAACAATGAGTTATGTGATGACGGCAGCATTGCTTCTTGGCGTGTCAATGCCATCTTCACCGGCAGCAGCAAAGAAAAAGGCACCGAAACTTAGCACAAAGAAAGTAAGCATTTCGGTGGGACAGAAAAAGACGATTAAGCTGAAGAATGGAAAGAAAGCAGTTTGGTCCATTAAGTCAGGTAAAAAGGTTGTTAGTCTTTCAAAGAAAAAGAAAACAAGTGTCGTAGTAAAAGGTAAGAAGGCAGGAAAGGCAGTCGTATTAGCAAAGGTTGGAAAGAAAAAACTGACCTGCAAAGTTACTGTTAAGGCAAAGAAGCCGGCAGTTACAAAAGCACCGGCAATTACTACTGCACCAAACACGAATAAACCAAGTACGGCACCGACAGCAACACCAACCGCTGTAGTACCGACACCAACCGCTACTCCGGAACAGGGCGAGGCAGTAAAAGACATTACAATTGATATGACAAAAGTTGGCGATACCGAATTCAGTTCTTCACCGGCAACGATTAATTTTAGCAGCCAGTTGGATGCACGCTTTGATTTGGCTTATTTTAAGGAAGTAAAAATTGGCTATGAACTTACTTTTGAAGGTGAAGACACTTCCAAATTAACAGCTGGTAAAATTGCTGTAGCAGGTACAACAGAGCAGTTGACAGGTTTTGATGATGGTGTAGCATTTAATTATAACATGGCAGCGGGTGCTACATCCGTATCGGTAGCATTTGATGAGAAAGTAACAGGTCCTGCCGTTGGATTGAACATCCAGCCGATGGATGCGGCTGCTAGTTATGGTTGGCCGGAAACGTTGAAATCCGTTAAGATTACAAGCATTGTATTTGTTGCCAGAGCAGGAGCTACTTATCCGGCAGCAGGAGCAAGCAAACCAACACCAAAACCAACAGTAGCACCGGAATTTGAATCTTCTGAGTTCAAATACGATGGTCTTGATCAGAATTGGATTGACAAAAACATTGACCCTGAAAAACCAGTTGTTGCTTTGTCATTTGATGATGGCCCGGGAGGTTATACAGGATTTGTTGATAATGGTATGAAGATTCAGAAAGCTTTAACTGCAGCAGGCGCTCATGCAACATTCTTCTACATCGGTGCTCATATTGAGCATGATGAGGATTCCAGAAATGAAGTTCTTGCAGCGAAAGAGGCTGGATTTGAGGTGGCAAATCATTCTTATGATTCCAATGGGTTGAATAGTGTAGGACCAGAGGTAATCAAAGAGAAGATTGCTAAGACAGATGCACTTCTTTCGGAAATCACCGGATACAAACACTTCTTGTTCCGTGCGCCAAACGTTGCTTATAGTCAGGCGATGTATGCAGTAATCGAGAAACCGTTTATCGATGTATCGATTTGGAGTCAGGATTATCAGGATAAAACAACGAAAGATGATTTGGTAAACAATGTAATCAATAACTTAAAAGATGGCGGTATCATTAACATGCATTCCGTTCATGATAAGACAGCAGAGGCAGTTCCGGAAATTTTGGAGCAGTGCAAAGACAAAGGATATCAGGTAGTTGGCGTTTCTGAATTGTTTGCTATTAAAGGCAAAAAGCTTATGACAGGTGTGAAATACAATAACGCTGAGTAAGATTTGAAAATGGATTGTTGAAAAGCAGGGCTGTTATAATAAAATAGTCTAAAGATGGCAAAAGAAGTTTGTTCGATATAAACGAATGGAACTTCTTTTGCTATTTTTATTTTATACGCAGACATGCCGCTCTTTGGTTGCGGCGTCTCTTTATCTGTGATAAAATAGAGTAAATGGCGTGAAAGGAGCATGCATATGACAGGGATTGTTTTTGAAGGTGGGACATTTCGACCGATTTTTAGCTGCGGTGTGATGGATGCACTGTTGTCGGAGAATATATTACTGCCTTACTGTATTGGTGTCTCTGCAGGAATTGCGGATGGGGTTTCGTATATTTCTAAACAACCACAGAGAAATTTGGAAATTATGCAGAAATACCGTAATGATAAGCGATATATGAGCCGGAGCAACTGGAAAAAAAATAAAAGTATTTTCGGACTGGATTTTGTTTTTGGAGAAATTCCGGACCACTTAATTCCATTTGATTGGGACACCTTTCGTTCATATGAGGGAACTTGTCTGGTTGGTGTGACAAATGCAAAAACCGGACAGATTGAGTATAAAAACGCAATGGATATGGATGAGAAATTTACAATGCTTCGTGCAACCTGCGCATTGCCAATGTTTTTCCCAGCGATTGATTTGGACGGACAGAAGTATTACGATGGCGGGCTGGTTGACCCGATTCCGTTTAAAAAAGCGTTAGATGACGGTTGTGACAAATTAATTGTTGTGCTTACGCAACCACGCGGTTTTGTGAAACGTTATGGCAAATATGATAAAATGGGTGCCAGAATGCTAGGACATAAATATCCGGAGATTAAACGAGTGATTATGGAGAGACCGGACCGCTACAATGCTGTAGTGAAAGAGTGTGAGGCGTTAGCGAAGGAAGGAAAAGTGATGATTCTACGGCCGAACCATTTGCTGAACAGCTTTGAAAGTGATGTGCGGAAACTGGAAATGGCTTATTGGCATGGTTACCGCATGACAAAAGAAAAGATGAAAAAAATCAAGAGGTTTATTGAGGAATAAAGGAGATTGCAAATGAAACAACAAAAGCAGCAAAAAGAATATGGGAAAAAGTTTTTTGTGCCAATTTTGCTTATACTGGCAGTGCTTCCATTGATTACCAATGCACATATTTATGATAATGGATTGAGTAAACAATTATGGTCATCGGCAAATGGTCAGGTGACAGATTTCTTTTTGTATTATAAATCGCATTTTTTGATGATACTGGGTGCCATTGTTACGGTTATTTTGGCATATTGGCTTTGTACTGGTGAAAATGGCAGATTGTTTGATAAAAATGTGTGGATTCCGTTGATTCCGGCATCGGTGTTTGCCTTATTTTCGCTGTTTTCGGCGATGGGAGCGGAGCATGCAGAGGATGCGTTCTTAGGCGGTTATGAGCAGTTTGAGGGCGTATTTGTCCTTCTAATTTATGTAATCTGTTTTTTGTTTGTGTATGGTTACGTGAAGAAAGAAGAGGTAGTGGAGTGGCTTCTTAACGGACTGACTGCCGGCTCTTGTGTTGTTGGTATTCTCGGTGCATTCCAAACGTTTGGTCTGGATTGGATTCAGAGTGCCTGGGCAAGGCCTTTGGTTACGACTGAACTGGCTGGCAGAAGTGGTTTTAATATAAAATTGACATTTGGTAAGGGTATGGCATATTCTACACTTCACAATCCGAACTATGTTGGTTCTTATGTGGCGGTTGTTTTACCGATTACGATTCTTTTGCTTTTTACGGCAAAGAAAATGACATTTCGTGTACTGGCTCTGATATCTACTGCTTGCCAGTTGATTATGCTGTATGGCTCACAGTCATTGACCGGACTGATTGGTGTTGCCGGAGCTGTTGTTGCAGCACTCATTTTTCTGCTTCCTTATGTGAAAAAGCATTTACTTGTTTCGGTTGGAGCGGTTGTTGTGTGTATCGCTGCGGTGGTCTGTGTGCTCGTTGCAAGGCCTGGTATTTTAAACCGGTTTACGGGCAGCGAGGGAGAAAAAACGACGAATACTATTTCGTCCATTCAGACAAAGAAGAATTCGTTTGAAATTGTGACCGGCAGCGGAAAGACGGTTGTGGGAGGGTTTACTTCGACTGACAGTATCGGTTCCTTTTCTTTGAAGGATAAAAAGGGAAAAACACTGGAGACTGCGACAAATAATAATGTTGTGACGATTGCAGAAAAAGGATATGAAAAGATTAAATTCTCGGCATCTGCTGTTGAGGTCGATAAAACAACGATTCCGTGTCTTGAAATTGGTGCAGATGGAAAAACGTGGGATTTGGTGAAAAAAGATAATAAACTTTTGTATTATAATCCGCAGGGACGATTGGACAAACTGAGAAAAGTGGATTCGATTGGTTTTGAAAATAATTACGATTTTGCGACCCGCCGTGGTTATATTTGGTCACGTACATTTCCAATGCTTAAATCAACGGCCTTGATTGGTGTTGGTGCGGATAATTTTGTATATGAATTTCCGAATAATGATTATGTGGGAAAAGTGAATTCTGAGTTTAATGCGCAGCTTATTACGAAACCGCATAATATGTATCTTCAGATTTGGACGCAGGACGGTATGCTTGCCTGTCTGGCATTGATTGCTTTGTATGTGATGCTTGTTATTGCAACATGGAAGAATTGCATGAATGCAGAGAAAAAGACATGGCTTCACAAAACAGCAATGGCAATTTTTTGTGGTGCCAGTGGTTACATGGTAGTTGGTCTTGCAAATGATTCAAGTGTATGTGTGGCACCTTTGTTCTGGATCCTTATGGGACTTGGGTTTGCTGTAAATCATATGATAAAACGCAGTAAAGCGAAAGAGGAAGAACAGTAAAATACGGAGGTGATTGTATGGCTCGAAGATGCAGTGTGGAAAGAGCAAATAAACAAATTGGCGGTTTCGCCAGTGCAAAGAAAAATATGGTGATTCAGTACGAAGGACGTGAACGTTCGACAAAGCATTTGTTGGAATTGATTCACGATGATGTTTTAACAAAAGGAGTTGCAGAAGAGGAAATTGAACAGCTTGATATTTACGTGAAACCGGAAGAACAAGCTGTTTATTATGTGGTGAATCAGAAAATTGAAGGCCAGATTGCATTCTAAAAGGATGTGGGACAAGAATGTCGGAAAGGAAGAAAATTATGGCAACGGTTTATGTAATTGCAAACCAGAAGGGCGGTATTGGTAAGACGACAACCGCTACAACATTAGCAGGGATTTTGAATCAAAAAGGAAAAACTTTATTAATTGATGCGGACCCACAGGGGAACAGCACAAGTACCTATCAGGCAGCAATTGAGGATACGGCAACTCTTTATGATGTCATGGTTGATGAGGACCCGGTGCCGCTTGATGAGGCTGTGCAACACATGGAGAACGGAGATATTGTAGCTTCGGACCCATTGCTTGCCAAGGCGGGAAAACTTTTAGATGGAAATGTGGAAGGAATGTACCGTTTGCAGGATGCGCTTGAAATGTTAGACGGCTATGATTACATCGTAATTGACACAGCACCATCGCTTGATATTGTATTGTATAACTGTCTGATTGCTGCGGACGAAGTAATTATCCCGGTCACGGCGGATGCCTTTGCACTGCAGGGACTAACAAAACTCAGCGATACAATTCATGCTGTTCAAAAGCGCCAAAACCGCAATTTGCAGATCGCCGGTCTTTTGCTTGTGAAGTACGCCGGCCGCTCCAATTTGGAAAAAGATGTGCGTCAGGAAATCGAGGAAGTTGCCACACAGCTTGGCACTAAATTGTTCCCAACGGCAATTCGCGAGTGCGTCAAAACAAAAGAAGCACAGTTGAAAAAACGACTGCTCAGCGATTATGCGCCAAACTGTACCACGATGCAGGATTACAACCAGTTTGTAGAAGAACTGCTTGGAAAGTAAGATACATAAATGAAATATCTTGTGTTATATAAGGATGTCAGGGGCAAGCTTTTTGCTCGGGCATCCTATTTTATTGCTTATTTTCCAATGCCATATTCTTTCATAAGTTCTTTTTGATAGTCAGTATCTACCATGGCACGCTGCATGTCTTCCAAACGGTTGTCGTCTAGTAAACGGAGATTTAAGGTGTTAATTTCATGGATGCCGCGAGCTTCGCCGCGTTCTTCATACATATCTAAAAGTACACACATGTTGATATGTCCTCCTTTTTCGTTTTGTTTATCGATTAACTGTTTTGCCTTTATGTAACGGTCGTCATTTGCGACAGCGGCCAACCAGTCTAAAAAGGCTTCTGGATGGTCAAGTTTAAAATCCGTTGTGCGGAAAAAAGATTCTAATTTTTCTTTGTCATTTTTGCATGACAGATACCGGACGATGTATTTAAAGTCGGAGTGATACATCTGCATCGTGGACTCGGATTGATTGGCTAAGTTGATAATGTCAATTGAATGGGGTGAAATCCACTTCTCAAATTCCTCACGCATATCGTCGGGGATATTAAGCACATCCTGTAACTGCTTAGGCTTTTTCCACTCTTTCTGACTGTAATTCAAAACAAGCGTAATAACCGGATCCAGCTTTTGAGCGTCATGAATCTCCTTGGTAATAGGAGACGGATAAGCCTGCTGCTGTCGATTTGTTTCTTTGATTGTCCGAACCTGTTCCATATATTTTGCATGTTGATATCCCATGTCGCGGACGGGCATAATGTTATTGATATCACTCTGATTTTCCAGACAGACAAAGAAGAGGGTGTTATATTTTTTGTCACACTTCATCGGTACATCCATCTGCAGTTGTTTCAGTTTGTTGTCAGAAGAGGACTTGGTAATCAGTTCACCGGGTTCTCGTGATAATTCGTTTGCAGATATATAATGTCTGCCGCCGAATAAGTTTACATTAACGATGTCGGAAAAAACATCTTTGTATTGTAATAAATTCTTTTCAGCTAAATCTTTACTTCCCAATAGCATGCCTCCTTTTATCAAATAGAAATAACAAGGAGAACGGTTTTGCTCCCACCCTTGTTTGTGAATATACTAGCATGTAATGAAGAAAAAGTCAATATATTTTATTACAATCGTAAAGCGACTTGCGCCCGCTTGAAAGGAAGTTAAAAACAGCATAAAGGGCGAAAAAACGTAAAAAAGAGAGGCGCAAAACGACTTGTTGGTAAAGCGTGGCGTATTGCGCTGAGAATTTTTGAAAAGTGAAAAAAGTGGGGGTGGTCAGATTACGGAAAAAACAGAATCACAGTGCAAGGTTTCTGGTGGTGATACAGTTGGAGGTTTAATTGGTAAAACACAGTATGTTAATAGTTGGAGAGATGCTTCATATACCACTTGCAAATTGGACGGGACAAATTAGGGAGGAATACTGTTTGGATGTTTTCCAACCACAGATTATAATTGTTCCGACGTAAAAGTATATTATCCAAAAGAATGTTATGAGGAAAAGGGATGGCAGGATACCGGTTGTGACTTGAATGGGGGCGGCAGTACGAAAAATTATTTTACAAATGCCGCGAGACCAAAGGAATCCGATTTGATGTCACAGCGATTGATGACCGTGCTTTTTATAAAAACAGAAAAATTCGCCGTGCTCTAATTGGTACAAACATACAGTCAATCGGGAAAATGGCGTTCTACGGTACAAAGCAGTTGAGGTACATAGATATTAGAACGAAAAAACTGAAAGCCATTGGCAAAAAAGCGTTTATTGGAATTTATCCGGCGGCGAAAATTAAAATTCCTCGTACGAGAAAGAAAAAGTACATCAAATTACTTGCCAAAAAATACGGTTAAAAGAAAAAAGCAGAGAGTTCACAAAATGGAATTCTCTGCTTTTCCCTTGGTGATACATTTAAAAATTGCTGCCGTTCCAGCCCCAGTCGTTCACACCGTGGTAAGTGACATAAACTTGATTTCCCGGGATGGAAAGCTCTTCACTTAAAATGTCGCAAATAACTTTTGTCATTTCTGAATAGGCAGACGGAGATGCCTGACCAAACAGACTGACAGAAACATATGCTCCCTTGTCCAATTTCGAACCGCCCATGTACAAATCGTAATTATCTTCAAATCCAACCATCAGATACGTTTCCGATTTGTTTAAAATTTGGATAGCCTCACCAAGTTTTGTTTTGATAGCTTCCTCTTTTTCCGGGGTGAGCGATACGGTAATTTTTGAATCAATAAATGGCATAAAAGTACCTCTCTTTCTTTTTTATGATATAAGTCAAAGGGATTCCAGAAATTTAAGCATAGAACTTAACTGTGTACCATTTAAGCGCTCTGCATAGCGGAGTAAGCGAAACCTCGTTTCATTCAAATGAACAGAAGTGGTGTCTTCCTCCATAAAAAATTCAGACATCGAAATATTAAATGCGTTACATATTTTTTGCAAAGAGGGAATGGACGGCAATGTGTTTTTACGATACCAGGCTGAAATCGTTGATTGTGTAATGCCGGACTGCTGGGATAGTTGATACTCGGTCCAGCCACGCTCCAGCCGTAATTCCACGATACGGTCTAATACATTCATTGTCAAACCCCTTTCTTAGGTAAATTCATAAATAATATTATACTTGGTATTGCAAAATAAAGCAGTGTAAAATAACGTAATTAAATAACGTAAATATGAAATCGGTAAAGAGTAATGTATTAGGGGAGGAGTTTTGGCTGAGATAAAAAAACGGAAAGCAATTTTGACGAGGGGGCGTATACTAGAGGGGGCGTATACTAAAAAAATGCAGTGGGGGCTTTTTCTTTCATAGATTACCAATATATGTTATAATGACCTTTGAAAAATGAGGGGAAATAGGATATGAAATTATTGTTTGTACTTGTTGGACTAATTTTGTTTTGCAAAGGAATTGAAAAAGGCAGTAATTGGTTGTTCTTTGGTGGATTAATATTAATGATGTCCTTTTTGATGTGGCAGCTTTTTGATAACTGGTTTTTGTTTTGTTGTTGGCGTAAGGGGATGGGATTTTTGCAAAACAACGTTTTTTACCAAATTGTCTAAAAGAGGTTGCAATTTTAGCTTGTTTTACAGCTTTTTTTTGACAAATCAATGTGTCTAAACAACTCTTTTCGGTATGCTAGGGCTTTAACGTTGCATTTGGACGCGAAAGATTAAGAAGGAATGCAACGCTTTTGGCTTGGAAATATGATTAGCGTTGCATGGGTGCATTATTGCAGTTCCTATAACTGGTTTCAGCAATTTTTTATCTCATCGGACGTATAGAAATTTTCACGAAAAGATTTCTTTTTTTAATCTACAAAAATCAATTTATCAACTTTGTCTGGTGTATTACAATGAATAATGTCAATAGTAACAGTATAGTTTGGCATTTGAATAAAAAACAGTATGGTTTTGAAAATAAGATATGTAGTAACAAGGAATAAAAGAATTTATTCAATGATTGTTGTTTGGGGGGACGTGTGCTATAATATATTTGCCAAAGGTACCCATGACAGGGTGGTAGACTCCTAAGTTTATGTACACCGGCTTGCTGGAATACATAGCACGGACCGTAGCAGGGCGAAGACGGTGGCGCTTATGACAGCTTTTGAAATCATTTCAATTTTCATCGGTATACTAACATTGTTATGTGCCTTTGGTAGTCTTGTTATAGCGTTGCTTTGCCTTTCTCAACAAGAGAAAGACAAAGCGAAAATAAAAATGCCTATCCTGCCTGACCCACAGGATGGGCGGTGTCCGTAAGGGCATTTAACCTTTGTGGGAGCATCCACTTTGGAGTGGGTGCCTTCCAATATAGTTATAATATCACTGGTAAGGAAATATATCAAGTATTTTTTTGATAGAACATATAATTTCACATAAAAGAGAATTGTGATGTGTGACAATGGATAATTTTAGAAAGTGGTGTGCTATATGAAAAATGAAACAAGTAAACGGCTGCAAGACAATTTTGATAAAGACAATAAGCTGAAAAGCGAATTAAATTATGGTATTGCGGACATGGAGGCTGGGAGAGAACTTCCATTGGATGAAGCCATGGAAAAAATAACTGAGTTAAGAAATGTTTTTAGGGGGCTGGAGAAAATAGAGAAACTTGACGAAGCCACGTTAGAATTATATTCTTTACTTGGTCAGGGATATACGGCGATGCAAGAAGGTCGAGAAAGTTCCATCGATGAAGTGAAGGCACAAATTCGGAAAAGGAGAGAACAACGTGTCCATCGTTAAGTTTGCAAAACAACGCTTTTTACCAAATTGTCTAAAAGAGGTTGCAATTTTAGCTTGTTTTACAGCTTTTTTTTGACAAATCAATGTGTCTAAACAACTCTTTTCGGTATGCTAGGGCTTTAACGTTGCATTTGGACGCGAAAGATTAAGAAGGAATGCAACGCTTTTGGCTTGGAAATATGATTAGCGTTGCATGGGTGCATTATTGCAGTTCCTATAACTGGTTTCAGCAATTTTTTATCTCATCGCACGTATAGAGGAATTTTCGCAAAAACGTTCATTTCCTAATCTGAAAAAATTGATTTATCAACCTTGTCTGCTATATTACAACGAATACTGTCAATAGTAACAGTATAGCTTGGTATTTGAATTAAAAAACAGTATGGTTTTGGAAATAAGATATGTAGTAACAAGGAATAAAAGAAGTTATTTAATAGTTGTTATTCAACTTGACACGTGTTAAAATATATTTACGGAAAGTACCCATGACAGGGTGGTAGCCTCCCAAGTTTATGTACACCGGCTTGCCTTTCTCGATAAGAGAAATAGGAACAAGCAAAAATAAAAATGCCTATCCTGTCTGACCCACAGGATAGGCAGTGTCCATAAGGACAATATTGCTATAAACTTGGAGCATCCACTTTGGAATGGGTGCTTTCTTTGTATAATCATAATAACACTCTTGTAGAAAGAATGCAAGTGGGGTTTGATAAAAAAATATTCTGCAAATTCAGTCTAAATTATTAACATTTTTCGAATTAGTCTTCTTACATTTTGGACATGCATATCTTCCCCGAACACGTTGATTTATCCCTGCCAACCATGAGCAATTGCAATGATTACATTTCCGTCCATGATTTCGTTTTGTTATAGATGCTTTATACAGATGTTCTTTTGGGCAAATCCAATTTGCCTTTTTTGAACTGTTTGGACTGATTTTACTAGGCTCAATGTCGTTAAGTTCAAAATCCCATTCAATCATTAAATCTGGTCGTTTAGTTGCTATAACTTTATTCGTGATTTTCTCACATGATAACTCATTATCTGTTGCATCCAGCATGGCTCCTGCACCTAAAAGAATTGTTAATAATTCTTTATTCACAGATGCGTTCATTTTTGCTTTCTACCTTCCGTCATCGCCTGACACATCTTCATAAGTTCAGCCACACACTCGCTCTCTGTCATTGTTTTCACATTAAACCCATATGCTTGCATGACAACTCTGTCATTATTCCAAAATCATACAAGGTAGCATTCGACATAAGAAGATTTGAATCTCCACAAATCACATCCGGCGACATAAATCCTAAAGGTATGTATCTGCGATTCTGCGATGAATGTCTTGGAATAATGATATATGTATCCTCCGGTTGTCGAACTTCCCCAAATAGCATCGGATATTCAGCAAGTTTTTTAGTAGCTTCACGATTACTATTTTCACGAAGCAACTTCACTTTCAAGACCGCATCCATAACGGGTGGAACTTTTTTGACTTCGTTAGGTGAAATATCCTTTAACCAAAGACAATACCTTTCTTTATTATGTAATAATTCTTTTGCTCCAATAAATGGTTTAAACATGCTTCTTGCAAGAGGATATTTCTTAACTATTTCTTCTTTGTTTTCAAAAGTAAAATTCCTCCATCATTCGGCATACTCCCAAAAACTACATTCGAAACACTACTAATGGTTTTTTTCTATTTTCGATAAAAATATCGGGTGCTTCTATCAAATATGCGTTAATATTGTCTACAAAGGTACTGAAAAGAGGTAACAGAAGAAGAAAAGGCGAAGGACGGAAGTTCTTCAACCACAGGAATGTTACCTGTGGATTTTTTTTGTTATAAAGGAAAACAGATACTAGAAAATTCAATTTAAGTACCAAATATATCATAGAATAATCTTACAGATAGGGCTATAATTAAAATATTATTTTAGTCAATTTACAATTTAGAAGGAGGTAATTATGCAAATAGCAAGTAGAAAAGTAATCGCAGGCCTTATGGTTTTGGCTCTTTGTATCACAACACTATCCAGCGCCGGAAGTGATGTAGAAGCAAAGGCTAAGGCTTCTCTTAAGACCAAGAAGATTTCTGTTAAGGTTGGAAAGAAAAAGAGTATATTGATCAAGAATAAAACTAAGAAATATTCTTATTCTTTTACCAGCAGTAACAAACAAGTGGCAAAAGTAACATCAAAAGGGAAGGTTACCGGAATAAAAGCTGGAAAAGCGACTATAACAGTAAAAGAAGTTTTGAAAAAAGGTAAAAAGAAAAAAGGTAAAAAGAAGAAAAGAACATTGGGAAAGGTTAAAGTTACGGTAACTGGCATGAAAAAGAAGAATGTAGCAACGCCAACACCGGAAACGGTAAACAAGGCAACACCTACAGCAACACCTACAGCGACACCGTCTGCAACAGCACCGGTTGAGCCGACAGCATCAGCAACGCCAGCCGCATCGGAGCCGGCAACACCAACACCGATCGTAACGAGATCTCCTGCACCACGTCCAACATTGGCGCCTGGTATGCCGGAATTAGATAAGAACAATCTTACTGTAGCGGACTATCCGGGTATTGCATCCGATGTGCCGGATCTGGATATAATTCGTGTTGGTCAGAACTACTACATGGTAAGTACAACGATGAACCTTGTTCCTGGTGTCCCTGTTATGAAGTCGACAGATCTTGTTCATTGGGAAATTGTAAACTATGCATGTAACCGTTTCCCGAACAGGGATTTATTTAATCTTGAGAACGGACAGCAGACATATAAGAATGGTTCCTGGGCAGCGTCATTAAAATACAATGAAAAAACAAAACTTTTCTATGTAATCTACAATGTTAACAATGATGGTTTTTATTGTTACACGACACCGGATATCGAGAATGGTACGTGGAAAGCATATTACATACAGACAAGTTTCCATGACCCGGCATTGATCTTTGACGGTGACGGAATGTATGTTATCTACAATGGAAATAACATTCAGAAGATTTCTTTAAAAGAATCATCGGCAGAAGGTGGAATTGGAAAAGTTGTAAAAGAAGGCGGTTCAAGAGCACTGTTTAATAAGACATTGGGCGGATTCAAGTGGTCTTTATGGGAAGGTGCTCATGCTTATAAGATTGGTGATTACTATTACCTTATGATCATTGGTTCTTATGGAAGCTGGTTCCGTAGAGAAGTATGCTATAGAAGTAAAAAATTGTATGATAGTAAGGCGTCAGACTGGGAAGCTCAATTGATCTTTGAAGGCTCTACATATGAGTATGGAACCGGTATCGCACAGGGTGGTATTGTGGACACGATCTATGGTGACTGGTATGGATTCCTTTTCCAGGATCATGATGGTCTTGGTCGTGTTCCGTCTATACTTGCTGTAAACTGGGATTATGTTGATACAAAGAATAACAAGTATTATCCAGACTGGCCGATGATGGGTTACTATGATGATAAAGGAAACTTTGTAAATTGTCTTGGAACAAGCCAGAAGGTTAAGAATCCACTTACTATCCAGTTGAATAAGAGTGATAAGGAAAATTACATTGTTGGTGATGATGATTTCTCCTATCCGGATTTTAAGGAAGGTGACAGCCTAAAGAAAGTATGGCAGTGGAACCATAATCCGGATGACGCCAACTGGTCAGTAACAGAAAATCCTGGTTATTATCGAATTAAAAACGGTAAGGTAGCAGGGAATATCTGGTTTGCAAGAAACTCTCTGACACAAAGAACGGTAGGGCCTAACTTTACATCAGAGACATGCGTTTTGACAGAAAATATGAAACCGGGTGATTATGCAGGTCTTGCTGCAATCAGTGCACACTATGGAATGGTTGGTGTAAAATGCGATGAAAATGGTAACCGTTACGTATTCCAGGGCTGCAATAGTGATACGAATAGTGGTGCAAAGGCGAAGAAAGAGGATAGGATAAAAGAAAATGCTGTTTCTGAAGAAAAGATCGAAGGAAACGCACCAGTATATCTTAAGATTGAGTATGCCTTTAATACAGGCAAGACAAGAGCAGATAGAGCAAACTTCTTCTATAGTTTAGATGGAGAGAATTGGAAGAGCATAGGCAAAACATTCTCACTTGGTTTTGATACTGCGACAACATTTATGGGAACAAGAAGCTGGCTTGTAAATTATGCAACAAAAGAAGCTGGTGGATATGTTGATTTTGATTATTACAAAGTAAAATAAAATGATACCATTTCTGCCGGCAAGATTGTCTTGCCGGCAGTTTTTTTGTATTGGCAATAAAAATAAACCACCTGCTATGCAGGTGTGTT
>ERZ839767.598-NODE-598-length-61840-cov-11.966497_pt1 | contig 61840 bp, 69 predicted proteins | sample MGYA00519879_ERZ839767 | MGnify/ENA primary metagenome ERZ839767 (study PRJEB31850, sample SAMEA3708852) | human gut metagenome | biome: human gut; feature: human-associated habitat; material: faeces | place: China | collected 2014 ... | reverse complement strand
GCGCATGGTTTTATTTGCTGGCACGGCGACGGCAAATGCCTGAGAACTGAAATGCAGGAGGTGAAAAAATGATTATTCGAGCAGAGCTGAGACGAAAGCAGTCCGAATATGAGGGTGAGGCCTGTGTCGTTGACAAGGTCATTGAGCTGCCCGCCCAACGATTTAAGCAGTTCAGTCGCGCTCTGCTGGCGGATTATGACTTCATCGCAGAGAACAAAAATGTCATCCAGTACGATGCAGATTCCCGCCACTGTATACTAATTCTCGATGCGGATGGACCAGACGGCTTTCTTGTAGACCCACAGGGGTATAACTACGCTCGGTACAGCGCCTTCGTTCCAAACGTCCGCAGTCTGCTAACGCCAGACGTGGAGATTGACCGGAGCTACCTTTCGTTAGCAGAGCCTTGGCGGGACGAGAGTCGGGATGAAATGATTCGTATGACATTGTGCGTCGATGGGAAGCAGGACTACACCCTCGTCCTCCCAGCTGACGAGAAATACCTAGATGCTGTGAAAGCTTACCTTGATATTGATGCCTTCGCGGACGCGATGATTGAAGATATTTACTTCAAAACACCTTACATTGGTGAGCTAATTTGCGACACAGATTGCCCTGCTGTAGAGGATTACAACGACTTTGCGGAAGCATTGGAGGGTATCTGGCAGGAAGATGGTATGCTCCTGACCTATGCCGCTGCGCTGGAGGCTGAGAAGCCGGAGACTCTGCGAGGAGCCTATGAGCTCTTGCATAATCTGGATAACTATCAGCGTATCGTAGACACCTACGATTATGGTCAGCGGCGTTTGCAGGAAACGCTGGGGCTGGACGATGAAGCCATTTACGAGCTGGACGGCTACATGGACTTTGAAAAGTATGGCGCTGACTGCATGGAAAATGACCATGTGATAGAAACAGGGTTTGGCCGACTGCGGCGCTTAGACCCGCCCTTTCCGGAGCAGACGCAGGGGCAGCAAATGTTCCAGTAGACTTTGAGACAGATGTGTAGTATGTTTGCCGTTACCAAAAAAGGAGGGATAAAAATTGGCTATAGATGCAAGAACAGAGGAATTTCAGCACATCGAGGTATTTGACAAATTTGCGTTGTTCACCAACGCACGAATCGACCGCACTACCGTACCGGAGGGCTGGTACTGCTACGACTTCCGAGGCACAGGCAATGATCCCGGTGAGCTACGCTTTATCGAAGAAAGTGTTGTGGTCAACCATTCAGGCTCGATCTTGATGCCGGAGAAGCTGGAACTGCCAGCATCCGGTCAACTGGATGCATGGGATGAGTTTGGCTTTCTCGATGAATGCGATATGACACTTCGAGAGTTTTGCGAGGTGCATGATCTCCCGTATCCCGCAGAGGAAGAAAAGTTTCATATACGTCCAGCCCGCCCAGATGAGGCGGGCTTGTTTTATGCCCAGCACCCCTTGGAGGACGAACGGCTGGTTGGCCGGGTCACTTTTGTGGGCGACGATGCGCAGGAGTTTACCGATGCGGAAGCCTTTCTCAAATGCATCCGGGAAGAACTGCCGTACTTCCCGACCACAGGCTTCCATTGTGAGGTGCTGACCGACGATCCTGCCGTCCGCAAACAAGTGGATGACATCTTCTATGACTTTTTCGGCGAGGAGAATCCTCACCAGATAGAGGACTATCAGAATGAACCCGAACAGGACATGACTTTTGGAGGAGTGTGAATATGGACAGAAAAATGGCGAATTTTATCAAAGAACAGTATCCGCCCGGCACTCGCATCCGCCTCAACTCAATGGAGGATCCCTATGCGCCCATTGCTCCCGGCACGGAGGGCGTGGTAGACTTTGTGGATGACGTCGGTACCATCCACATGAAGTGGAATAACGGCAGGTCGCTTGGGATCGTCCCCGGTGAGGACAGTTTCTCGGTGCTGCCGCCCAAGTTGACCACGCTCAAGCTGTATATGCCCCTGACTGCGGAACTCTATGAGAGGAGTGTGTACGGAGATTTGGAGGCGGAAAGCACAGAACTTGATGGCAGTGCATTGCGGAGCTATCAGGATCAGATCATGGCAGAGCTGGTCAAAAATCGCATGCCGGAAGAGACCGAGCGTGGCCTCATGTATTGGTATGGTAAAGCTGACAGTGTGGATACCAAAGTCCATTCTGCGGTCTTTACCGTTGAGGAACGTGACCGACAGCTCTGGGGTGTAGCCGAGTGTCGTGTTGCTGGTGAATTGAGTGCGGCAGAGCTGGATACCCTAAAAAAGTATATCACCGGTCAAGCTGCGGACGGCTGGGGCGAGCACTTTGAACAGTGTGAGATCCTTGTGGATGGCGGAAGTGAACTATATGTCCACCTCTGGAGCTCCGACGATTGGAGCATCCAAACGGAGCAGGAATGTTTTACGCCGAAGCTGGCGGAGAGGCTGCCGGAGCTGTGTTTCTCCACCCTTCCCGGCACCGGTGCTCTCATCTGTATCAAACGAGGCGAGAGCGGCTACTATCCCAGTGATTGGAACACAGACGATCCCGCGCAGAACCGTGAGCTGGCCGATTACAACAACGAACGCCTTGGCGTTACACCCGCACAGGAGAACGCCATGAAAGTAGGTTCCATGTTTGGCTGGAGCGTTCCCGGTGCAGACCCAAGCTATTACGAACAGCCGCAAGGAGGGATGACCTTTGGATAAAAAGATATTCGGCGTCTATCTGGCAAAGCAGGATGCCCCAGACAGTGAAGCCAACGTTAGACTGAAATTGCCAGCTTCTCCGTGGGAGCTGCACGATGCGATGGATAAGGTGCAGCTTCAGGAAAATGAGGATCTGTATCTGGAGATCGACGATTATTACAGCTTTGAGTATCTTGCCCCGCATTTGGATGGATTAGACATCAGCCTGAATGAGTTGAACGATCTTGCCGGACAACTGGCAGCACTGGATGAGGTACAAGGAATTGCCTTTGAGGGACTACTCTCAATGGAGGTACAGAAGAAAATACGCACCAATGGCGGCATTATCACGCTGCAAGATCTGCGAAATCTGGCAGCCAGCGCAAAAACCGACTGTTATCATATAGTGGATTCCGCAGATGATGCTGCCCTCGGCCGGTTTTACGCAGAGAACGATTTTATTCCCGAATTGGACGGAGTATCTGACAGCGTGTTTAAAATGCTGGACTTTGCCGGTATCGGAAGAATGATGCGCCAAGGTGAAAACGGTGTTTTCGTCGGAGGTTGTTATGTGCTGCAGGATGGCAAAATGACTACTGCACCACCCTGTTCCAGAGATTTTCCTAAAAAGCCCGACTATCTCTTCCGGGTTACCCTTGGTCTGCATCCCGACCTTGACGCTGACCAAACTGTCACGCTTACATTGCCTGCGTCTGCTGAAGAATTGAAAAAGGCGCAGAAGCAGCTCGACGCAGACGGCTGGGAAGGTGTTGTGGTTCTCGACTATGATGGGATCATTCCGCAGGCGGCAGAGTTTGCCGACCTGCCAGCGGAATTGGAGACATTCAACCATTTCGCAGAGGTCGTGGAGAATATGCCCTCCCGCGAGAAGCAACTCCCAAAGTTCAAAGCGGTACTCAGAATCTGTCAGTGCAGCAGCGTTGATCAGGCAATTTCGCTTGCGGAGAGACTGGAGCATTTTTATTTTGACGCGAGGATAAGGAACTATGCCGACCTCGTGTACGACGAGCTTGAAAATGTCATTGGCGACAGACAGGCAGAGGAACTGCGCCAGTGCCTGGATATTGAGAAGTACGGCAGGATACTCCAGCAGGGTTACAACGCCGAGTTCACCGAGTACGGCATGGTAACACGCGACGACTTTCAGACGATGGATGCTCCGTGGCAGGATGAGTCGGAGGTGATGGATATGCAGATCACCTAACAAGCCCCAATAATTTCACATAATCAAATTTCACATAATCATAGCAGGGCCGTTTCCCGAAAAGAAGCGGCTCTGCTTTTCCATGCCCTTTTCCGGGAAGCGAGACCCGGAAAGGAAATGCAATGAGGAAAGAACAGCTCTGCGTCTACCTATATAAAAATTGCAGAGGGAAGAAAAAGTGCGCAAGCGCAAAAGCCATCCGCTCTGACCTGCACATGAGCGAAAACGAGCTGCGCAAGCACGTCAATCGCCTTCGCCGTGAGTGCATCCCCATCGGCAGTAGTTCAAATGGCTATTACTTTGCCGAGACCGCTGCCGAAGTCTATGACACTATCAAGAATCTACGGCGCATACGCGACGGTATCGATGCCGCAATAACGGGGCTTGAGTGCTCGATGATCAGCTTCCGGGGCGGTGACGGCGTCTGAAAAGCTTCATCCCGTGGGTCGGCGGCAAGGGCAAACTCCTGTGGATCATAGAGCGCCTTGCCCCGGCTAACTATTCTCGCTTCATAGATGTGTTCGGCGGCAGCGGTACGGTGCTCATGAACCGTCCCATAAAGCGCGGCTGTATGGAGGTGTATAACGACTACAACTCCAACCTCACGAATTTGTTCTTCTGCGTGAAAGAACGCCCGTTGGCCCTGATCACAGAGCTCGGTTTCCTGCCGCTCAACAGCCGTGACGACTACGACGCAATATCCCGGCAGCTAAAGTGTGGGGAGTTCGATGATGAGTACCTCGCGATTGAGCTGAAGCTTGCGGACAAATACTTCTCGCCGCTCCATGCCAAGGCCATAAAGGCGCTGCTTCTCAAGCGCGCCCAGCGTGGGAACGTGCGTAGAGCGGCAAACTATTATAAGCTCATCCGTTACAGCTTCAGCGGCGCGGGCAAGTCCTTCGGCGGAAAGCCCTGCAATATACGGAACTTCTTCACAGATATATGGCGATGCTCCCGCAGACTTGAAAACGTGGTCGTAGAGAACAAGGACTTTGAGAGTCTGCTGGCGCAGTATGACCGCCCAGACGCTTTCTTCTACTGTGACCCACCATATTACAATGCCGAGTGTTACGAAGTGGAGTTCCCCAAGAGAGACCATCTCCGGCTGTGCAGTGCCATCAAGCGCTGCCGCGGCTTTGCGATGGTCTCTTACAATTTCTGCGCCGAGATTTTGGACATTTACAAAGACTTCTACATATTCCGCACCAAGCGTCCGAACTCAATGTCCCAGACTGCGGGCAGCGAGTATGAAGAAGTCATCATCACGAACTTTGATCCTCTGCTCTGCACCTCACAGCTCTCGATCTTCACAAGAAACTCAGACATGGGAGTCGAGCTTGTACACGAGCCGGAATTGCCGTTCGGACTGACAGAGGACGGAAAGATTATTTTCAATAAAGATACGGAGGAAAGCCGATGAAATTTAAACTTTTGAAAAATGAGCACGGAGCCGTTATTACCCATGTTGCGCTTGCACTGAGCGGCATAGAGCATGAAGATGCCGCACAGCTTATAGTGTCTCCGCAGATGGCGCTCATCCTTAAAGACAAAATGAGTGTCAAGGAAATCATGACGGCAATATCCAGTATGGTTATGGTCGTCGGCAATCTTGCACACAGGCTCGTTGAAATGTGCGAGCCTCAGTGTGAGACCTGCGACTATGACTGCATCTCAGAGCTGCTTAACAGCGCGGTGGATTCCGCCTGTATGGACATCGCAAAGCAGTACAGCTCCGGCGGTGAGCAGACTATGGATAATGCCTATGAAGCAGCAACGTCCGTGATCAACGGCTTCGTCATTGGCCACGGCTGTTTGAAAGAGTTGCTCAAGCAGTATATTGAGGAGGACGTCAGTGGCAAATAACGTTCCGCTTTACACTGCGTCCCGCGAGTATGCCAGGACGCACGATGAGATTCCGCTCTGGCGCGAGAGCATAAATGAAAACATACGCTGCAAACAAGCCATTGAGGAAGCCGTCCGGCAGAGCTTTGACGGCATGTATCTGAAACCGGATTGCGCTGAGAGCGTTATACAAGAGTTCGGCTTCGACCGTATAGAATACGTCCTCGGCAATACTTTGCATCAGCTCAGCTATGACGGCAGGTTCAGTTGGTCAAATAAAGAATGGGGTGAAAACATTGAGATACCTGACGACCACCGCAATTGCGAATTCTGTGTCGGCTCTCATCCGGCAGTTCTGGACGGCTTCATCACCGAATACAGGAAGGCCGCAGAAGAGCAAAAGCAAGACTTCAAACTCGACCTGTAACGCAGATAAGAAATTGTGCTCTGAGTTGGAGAAACGCATAGACCGAGAATTTGCGGAGTATGAGAATGCTATGACTGAGCACAGCGCGGCTTACGTCTTTGCCAAGTGCGGCGAAATAAATGCCATGTGTACCTGCTATAACCTGCTCACCATAAAGCTCGTTCAGGCAGCAGACATGCCCTGCATCGAGTACCTTGCCCGCTTCCGTCAGCCGCTCAAGGTCGTCTGTGATGAGTGGATAAAACTTGACCGCAAGCATGAGGAGGCATTCGATTCGATGCTTCAAGCTCTCATGGAATCCGGCTCGGCAGAGAGCCGCAGCGATTTTGACCCGGACTGGGTCGTCAAACACTGCTCTCAGGCTATGCACTGAGGGCTATTTTTATTTCAGGAGGAAAACCAATGCGCAGAAAAAAGATATATTCAGTACTCATCATGACGGCGGTGTTTGTCTCGCTGCTGTCCGTCCCCGCCTACGCCAGCGGAGATGTCGCCGGTGCGGTCGAGAGCACGTGGTCGACTGCTTCCCAGCAGATAAAAACCGTTGTGGACAATGTCATCTTCCCCGCCATAGACCTCATTCTCGCCGTATTTTTCTTTGCCAAACTTGGAACGGCGTATTTCGATTTTCGGAAGACCGGACAGTTTGAATGGACTGCACCGGCTATACTCTTCGCCTGTCTCGTCTTCACTCTCACCGCTCCCAATTACATCTGGGGCATCGTCGGGCTGTGAGAATTTGCAGCCGAGAGAGGCGGTGATGATCAATATTTATATGGGATTTTGTCTCGTCGAAGATACTGGATGAGATACTCGACTGGCTCTACTGCCAGATCGTAGGCTTCCTAGGAAACTTCTTCGCCGAGATGGGCAGCATGGGCGCGGAACTGTTCGAGATGAGCTGGGTGCAGGGCATCGTGCAGTTCTTCAATTACCTTGCGTGGACGCTGTACGTCATCGGTCTCATCGTCGCAAGCTTTGAGTGCGGCATAAACTACGCCGGAGGCAAAGGCGACATCCGCGCCGTTGCCCTCAATGCCATCAAGGGCTTTATGGCGGCGAGCCTGTTCTCAGTTGTCCCGGTCAGACTGTACCAGCTTGCTATCTCCTTACAGGCTGAATTTACTTCAGGCATGACTGGCTACGGAACATCCATCGGAGAAGTCGCGGCAAACATCATTCAGGAGTACGAAGAGATCGAAACTGTCGCCGACCTTGTTGTGAAGCCCATCTCCGGCTTTGGAGCCGTAACAAGTGCCATCATGGTGATCGTCTGCATCATCATGATGGCGTATGCCGTAATAAAGGTGTTCTTCGCAAACCTCAAACGCGGCGGCATTCTCTTGATACAGATCGCAGTCGGCAGCCTGTATATGTTCAGCATACCTCGAGGCGGCATAGATGCATTCGTCCAGTGGATGAAGCAGGTCATCGGCGTATGTCTCACGGCTTTTTTACAGGCGACGATACTCATTGCGGGACTGCTTGTATTCAAGGAATATGCGCTGCTCGGCATCGGGCTCATGCTCTCGTCGAGCGAGATAACGCGCATCGCAGGAGCCTTCGGTCTCGACACGAGCACAAGAGCGAACATCATGAGTGCAGTATACACGGCGCAAACTGCTGTCCATACCGGCAAGGCTATCGTTCAGGCGGTGAGCAAGTGATGCTCACGCTTGGAAGTTTGTTCGACGGCATAGGCGGCTTTCCTCTTGCCGCCGTGAATAACGGAATCGTGCCCTTATGGGCAAGTGAGATCGAGCCGTTTCCCATTGCCGTAACGTCTACGCACTTTCCCCAGATGCTCCATTTGGGGGATATAACTAAGCTGAACGGAGCGGAGCTGCCGCCGGTAGATATAATAGCCGGAGGCAGCCCGTGTCAGGATCTTTCCATCGCCGGCGCAAGAGCAGGTTTGTCCGGGGCTCGCTCCGGACTCTTCATGGAGCAGATACGGATCACGAAGGAGATGAGAAATGCAGATATACTACGAGGACGATCAGGCGTGTCTGTTCGACCCAGAATCTTATGTTGGGAAAACGTGCCTGGAGCATTCTCCTCAGGTGAGCCGCACGGCGAGGACTTCAGGATCGTCCTTGAGGAGATTATTAAAATATGTGTACCCGACATATATGTTCCTCGACCTCACGCCGGGAAATTCCAATCTGCTGGGTGGATACGAGTGGGAGATACGCTCTCCGTGGGCTGGCGCGTCGCCGACGCTCAACACTGGGGCGTCCCGCAAAGAAGAGCCCGAATCTTCCTTGTCGCAGATTTTGGAGGACTCACCGCACCCAAAATATTATTTAAGCCCGAAAGCCTGCCTGGGTATACTGCGCCGAGCGAAGGTTCGTGGAAAACTGCTGCCGAAAAGATTGGAAGCTGCTTTGCTGGCGCAGGCGGGCTTGAGTGACAGTGAGGATATAGATACAGATATCCATGCTTACCATATAAACCAGAGGAACGAAGGGATAGACCTGTACGGCATCGCAGGGGCGCTGATGGCAACGCAGAATCTCCAGATGCAGACCTTCGCTGCGGGATTCAGTCCGGGTGCAGGCAGCTCAGCCGGGAGCGTCGGCTATACTGAAGATGTCGCACCGACGCTCAAAAGTGCCGATGGCGGCAACACTACTCCGGCAGTACTGAGACTGTACGAGAACCATGGGATAGACAGCCGGTACAAGGGGCCGTTCGATGTTGCTCCCACGCTCTCTGCCAGAGCCGGTACAGGCGGAAACAACCTGCCGCTCGTTGACGATACGCCGCTGTGCATTGCCGGAAACGTGATCGACCGTCAGCCGCAAAACGGCGGCAACGGTAACGGCGTCATTAAGAACTTGGCGTATACCCTCACCGCGACGGATAGGCACGCGGTCTTTGCCCGTCAGCGTGTAGATGTTTTTCAGGAAGATGATGTGGCAAGCACCCAAAGCGCCAGACAGTACAAGGATGCGACCGATCTTGTGTATGACAGCTCAAAGCCGTTCGCTTACCTCATCCGCAGACTCACGCCGCTGGAGTGCGAACGCCTGCAGGGTTTCCCTGACGGCTGGACAGATATCCCCGGCGCATCGGACTCTGCTCGCTACAAGGCGCTCGGCAACAGTGTCGCCATCCCGTGCGCGGACTATATAATGCACGGAGTCGCCGCGGCGCTGAACGGTGCATAGCTTGTTGCATCTGCTTCGTTTTGCCGGTGATCTTCATTGCTTATGATGAATAGCTTTGTGCCGGAGCTTCGGGTATACTTCGCTTGCGAAAGCGGAAAGGAGTAAAGCTCATGGACGAAAAGAAGAAAAATCTATGTGCCATGATCCCGGAGTCGCTGCACATCAAGGTGCGCGAGGAACAGGAACAACTGGCACTGACACTGAGCGAGTACGTCGAGAAGATCATCAGAGAACACTTTGAAGGAGACAAAACTATGGCAAACGGAACAAGGACACTGGCACTGCAGATACCGGAGGAACTCTTCGTAAGGATCAAGGAGCATCTGAGCAAATATGGGCTGACACAGAAAGAGTTCATCATCGGGCTCATAGAAGCTGCACTCACCGACGCCGCAGATGCGGAAGCGGCAGAGTAAAAAGCATACATCATTAAAGCCGTCGTGGGAGACCACGGCGGCAATTTTATTTGGGAGGTAAACAATGTACATTTACCCGGACAACCTCGCAGCCAAGGCGACGCTCTGGCTGTGGGAACTCAAGGACCTTGCCATCATCGGCATCGGTTTTCTCATCGGCATATTCTCACTCGTGCGCACGGGGGCGCTGCTGCCGCTGGCGCTCGTAGTTGCTTACGGATTTCTCAGTATCCGCTTCGACAACACCAGCATACTGGATTTTATCCGCTATGCCGCGGCGTACTTCTTCACGCGCCAGCAATACTTTGAATGGAGGAATCCGACATGATCTTCAAAAAGAAAGAGTCCACGCAAGAACTGCTCGGTATTGAGGCTATAACGGATTACGGTATATCTACAAAGCAGGGCGAGCTCGTTTTCTTTTCCGTTGCGCCCACCAACCTGAGTGTGCTCCCTGCCGACAGCATCGACGCAAGGATCAACGCTCTGCTCAACATCATCAAGGGCTACGATGGGATAGAGATGATTGCCACGGATTCGATGCAGTCCTTTGAGTACAACAAACGCTTTTACCGTGACCGGCTTGAGAAAGAGAACTGCCCTGCCGTGAGGCGTCTGCTGGAGCAGGACATAGAACATCTCGACCGCATACAGGTCATGACGGCATCTTCGCGGCAGTTCTACATTGTCCTGCGCATACGCAGCGAGGTCAGGGGCGACATCTATGCCCACCTCGGCAATGTCGAGAAATACATACACGAGCAGGGCTTCACCGTACACCGTGCCGACCGGCAGGAGCTGAAAAAGCTGCTGGCTGTTTACTATGGTCAGAGCATCAGCGTTGATCCGTACCCGGACTATGACGGTCAGCAGTGGGAATAAGGAGGAAAAACTACATGGGAAAACATCTGAAACAGAAATCTGCACCTGTAAAGGCAGAGAAGAAAAGCGCCGCGCGCAAGCAGCCCGTGAAATCTGCGCCGCCGCGCAAGACATTCTTAGATATGATCGCGCCGGGAGTTATGAAGTTCAACCCCGACGTGTATATCCGAGATAACCTCTACTGCTGCGTCTGGGCACTGAAGGAGTACCCGGCTGCGACCGAGGATCAGGCCATACTCCGTCACCTCGGCGAAAAGTGCGGCATCAGCATCCGCATATATACGCGCATCGTTGACGCGATGGAGGAAAACCGCATCATCCAGAACGCCACCAACAAAAACAGACTAAGCCGCGCGAACACCAACGACACTAAGCAGATGATCACCGCCGAGGGCAACTTGCAGGATGTATTCGAGATGGTAAATGCTATGAGAAAAAGACGCGAGCCGCTCATACACTGCGCTGTGTTTATTGAGCTGTGCGCCCCGACTGTGCAGAAGCTTGAGCGTCTGCAATCCGAGGTAATATCTGAGCTGCTGAGATCAAAGCTCAATGTGGATAGGCTTCGACTGCGCCAGCAGAAAGGCTACCTCTCCACCTGCCCGCAGGGGCACAACATCTTCGGTACTCAGTTCGAGCGTGTGCTCCCGGCGTCGAGCGTTGCGAACTTATACATATATAATTACTCTGGTAAAACCGACGCGCACGGCTTCTACATCGGCAAGGACAGATACGGCAGCAACATCCTCACGGACTTCGACCAGCGCGATGAGGACAAGACCTCGGCAAATGTCCTCATCCTAGGCAACTCCGGCCAGGGCAAGTCGTATCTTATGAAGCTCCTGATGGTCAACTGCCGTGAGGCTGGCAAGAATATCATCTCGCTGGACGTTGAGCATGAACAGGGCAAACTCTGCACCGCGCTTGACGGCTGCTTCATTGACCTCATGGGCGGGCAGTACATCATCAATGTGCTTGAGCCGAAGTGCTGGAGCACCGGCGAGGATGAAGACGATCCGTCGACGCCGGAGACGTTCAAAAAGAAAACCGTGCTGTCCCAGCACCTCTCGTTTCTGCGGGACTTCTTCCGCGCGTATAAAGACTTCACCGATCCGCAGATAGACACGATAGAGATACTGCTCTCGAAACTGTATTCCAAGTTTCACATTTCGGACTACACGAATTTCGCGCAGCTCAAGCCAGAGGATTATCCGGTGCTCTCTGACCTGTATGATCTCATCGAAGAGGAATACAAGAACTACGATGCGGAAGCGCATAATCTCTATACTCCGCAGCTCCTGCAGGAGGTGCTGCTCGGACTGAACTCTATATGCAAATGTGCTGACTCGCAGTTCTTCAATGGGCATACAAATATAACTTCGTCGCGCTTCCTTGTGTTCGGAGTAAAGAGTTTGCTCATGGCAGGTCGGAATATCCAGAACGCCATGCTCTTCAATATTCTCAGTTATATGTCCGACAAGCTTCTGACCGAAGGCAATACCGTCGCCACGCTCGACGAGCTGTATATCTGGCTGAGTAATCCCACAGCGATAGAGTACATCCGCAACTGCCTCAAGCGCGTGCGCAAGAAGGAATCCGCGATGATCCTCGCCTCACAGAACCTCGACGACTTCGACCAGCCCAATGTCCGTGAAATGACGAAGCCGCTGTTCTCTATTCCTCCGCATCAGTTCCTCTTTAACGCCGGGTCAATAGACAAGCGCTCATACATGGATATGCTGCAGCTCGAAGAATCCGAGTATGACCTCATCCGTTACCCGCAGAGAGGTGTATGTCTTTACAAGTGCGGCAACGAGCGTTATCTGCTCGAAGTCCATGCCCCGCCGCACAAGGAAGCGCTGTTCGGCACGGCGGGTGGACGATGATGAATACTGTACTTGCAAAACTCGCTCTAACTGTTGGCGGCAGCGACACGGGCAGAAAAACGATAGCGTGGATGCTCGCGGCGGCGCTCTCTCCGCTCATTCTCATAACCGCAGTGCTTTGTTCCCTCGCAAGCGGCGGCGCGGAGCACAATAACACTACTGTGAAAGCGTGCTTCTACGGGCCGAACTACACGGAGAAGGTTCCGAGCGAGTTCAAGACGCACGTCTCCGAGATGCGGGAAGCTTTTTCTCTTCTGGATTCGGCGATAGCCGCCGCGAACTCAAGCGCGGACAGCACCGGAAGCCTTGACCCGACAATGGTCAAGGCTGTTTTCTTTGCTCTGTGCTTCGGTGAGGACGCACCGACACGACGTGCGGCAGGAAAATTTGTTGACTGCTTCTATTCCGAGCAGGAACTGACGCGCGAGGTCGAAAGCGAGGATGAAAATGGCGAGACTGTCACCGAGACAGAGACGTACACTGCGATCACTCCGTTGTCGCTTGAGAGTGCATACACAAATCTCTCTGCCGAGCTTGGCAGAGAGATAAGCGATGAGGATAAGGATAACATCCGGCACATCTACACTATGATTGCAGGGCCGATGGGCGTTGAGAATTACACCGGCGCATATGAAGTAGGCGGGCAAAAGAGCGTGGAGATAGACCTCAGTACATTCTCTGATCCATCGACGAAGAACGCTCACGACCTTGCAGCCTACGCCATTAACGCATGGCAATCAGGCTGGGGATATGTCTGGGGAACATATGGTCAAATCATGACCGAGGATCTGTTCGCGTCGAAGCTCCAGCAATACCCGGAGGGGGTCGGCAACTATGCGGACTTCATTCAGGCAAACTGGGTCGGAGGCAGGACTGCCGACTGCGTCGGACTCATCAAGGGGTACGGCTGGCTCGACTCGGAGACGCTGGAGCTGCGCTACGGTACGAACGGTATGCCGGATGTCGGCGCAAATCAGATGTACTATAACGCCACAGTGTCGGGTACCATAGACACCATACCCGACACGCCGGGACTTGCGGTCTGGCACGACGGGCACATCGGCGTGTACATAGGCAACGGTGAAGTAATAGAGGCAATGGGCACAAAGTACGGTGTGGTCAAGACGCAGCTCGAAGGCCGCGGCTGGACGCACTGGCTTCAGGTGCCATATATTTCTTACGACTGAGGAGGTCAACAATGAAACAGATAAACATATCCGTCAGCTTCGATGATGAGAAGCTGCGAGCGCTGAACAAGTATCTCAAGAAGAAGGAGCTGACGGCCGAGGATGAGCTCACGGCCGCGCTGGTGCATCTTTACGAAAAACATGTCCCGGCTGCCGTGCGGGAGTATATTGACGAGGATGATGTAGTCGTTCCGACAAAGCCAAAGCGCACAGTAAAACCGGCAGCGCCGAAGAAAGTTGAAGAGCCGGTGGAAATTTCACCTGCAGTTAACACTGCGCCAGTCACTACAGATGGAGATGAGGAATCATTTGCATCGAAATATTTTGGGACGACCTGAACGAAACCAAGCAGCGCGAGATCATGTCTACGCTCGGCGACAACGGCAACTACGATGTTATTCCCATCGCAGTTATTGAAACCGAGCCGCACCACAGTCTGACCGAGGACGATTTTAATTTCGTCGATGAGATTTTGGAGTGTGACGACGAACTGAATTTCTACATGGAGCTGCACTGTGATGCCAGAAGTGTTTTCGGTTAGCTTGGCGGGATCGCCCCGGATGACTATCTCAATGTCTACGCAAACTACAATGTCCTGACGCGGCAGGTCGACGACACTCTTGACATCATGATCTGCCGCGGCGTCGGCGCTAACGAGGCAGCGGTGTACAAATTATCTGAGACTGAGAAAGAAATAGTTCTCGAAAAGATGGACGAGTACTGCCAAGAGCGTGAAGGCATGACACTCGACGAATATTGCGAGTCAGTGCAGACCGAGTGTCTTACGCCGGAACTGTAGCCCGTGTTTGCCCACGTGAGGCGCTGTGTGCGCTTTTACGGAGACTGGTGGAGCGTGGATACCCCGGTAGAAGAACGCCCGGCGTTTGGGGGCGTTTTCGCGGCATTTTCGTCCGGGTGCGCCCGTTCGAAAATGGCACTATGATAAAGGAAGGTACACCCAAGGGCGCACCTCCCGCCCACAAAGCCCCGCAACGCGGGTCTTTTTCAGCCTTCGGGCAAGGTACACATTTTCAAGAAACTCAAAATTTCAGGTGAACGCAGAGCCGCGAAACACCCTTGCTTCAAGGGCTTCGGCGGTTCTTCGCGCTTGAGGAGGAGATGATAGAAATAAGCATAGAAAACGTAAAACGCATAACAGTCTGGCTCAAGCCAGAGCTGTTATCCCGCATGGATGGTTGGCTTGAAACTGCCAACTGCAAAAACAGAAGCGAGTTCATCAGCAAGGCACTCGGATTTTATATGGGATACCTTGCAACAGACGATGTCAGCTCATACGTCTGCGAGTCTGTCTCACAAAATATCCGTGGGATACTGACAGAGAATACGAACAGAATCTCAAAGCTCATGTTCAAGTGGAGCGTCGAGTTGAACATGATGATGCACATAGTCGCAGCACACTTCAAGGATGATGTCTCTGACCTCCGCGCTCTGCGCGGTTACTCCGCAGATGAGGTGAAGCGCACATACGGTAATATTTCTTTCGATACCGCTCTGGATATTCAGCGCGGTAACTCTGAAGATTGATGGCTGGTGTATTCTTCTCGTCGCCGTATCTCAAAGGCGGAAAGCAGTCGGCAAAGCTTGCAAATCTCACTAAGTATATTTCTACTCGCGAGGGTGTTGAACTGATTAAAGATACCGACAGCAGCTTGCCTGCGACAAAACAGCAGCAGGGTTTTATATCTCGGCTGCTCAAAATGTTTCCTGATACTCGTGAGATGCCGGAGTATGTAGATTTCAAAGCAGAGAGCACGCAGAAGAACGCGGCAGAGTTTATTTCTCAGGTGCAGGAGAACTACGCATATCTGCTGGACAAGCGTGAGAACTACGTTGACTACGTCGCAAACCGTCCCGGAGTGAAGAAGCTTGGAGAGCATGGTCTGTGGAATGCAGACGGCAAAGTGTCTGTGCTGCAAAACGCAATCGATGAGGTCGCCCATCATCAGGGAAACGTCTGGACGCCGGTCATTGCAATACAGCGTTCAGATGCAGAGCGTCTTGGATATGACTCCGCCGAGAGTTGGCGTTCACTCATCTGCTCCGAGCTGGATCAGATAGCAAAAGCGTATAAGATACTGCCATCACACTTAAAATGGTACGCTGCGTTCCACGAAAAAGAGCGCAGCGTACATGTGCATTTGATTATTTTCTCGACCGAACCGAATGAAGGCTATCTCACCAAGCCCGCGATCCTTGAGTTGCGGTCTGCGCTCACGCGGCAGATATTCAAGGATGACTTGAAGAACATCTATGTTCAGCAGACTGCGTACAGAGACAAGCTTCAAGAGAATGCTCTGGCGGTCATGGAGTCGTTGATTCAGAAAATGCAGAGTGGTGAGATAAGCAATCCCAAAATTGAGTTGCTCATCGCCGAGCTTGTAGAGCGTCTGCAAAACTATTCTGGTAAAAAGGTGTATGGTTACCTCCCGCCAGCGACTAAGCATATAGTAGACGCTATCGTTGACGAGCTCGCAGGTGATGAGCGTGTTGCAGAGGCGTATTCACTCTGGCAGGATATGCGGGATGAGGTATTCAGTTTTTACTCGAAAGCGAAACCGGAACGTGTACTGCTCTCCAAGCAGAAGGAATTCAAGCCCGTGCGCAATATGGTCATCCGTGAGCTGGTGCAGATGATGGAGCAACAGCAGTATGAAAGTGTTGAGTATTCGGATGGACGGCAGCAGGCTGTGCCTGAATTAGAAACCGTCTCAGAAAGTACAGTGCCAATAACCACACCCAATACGCCGCCTCGTCAAGAGTACCGCGCTCCACCGCAAGAATCCGTCTCTGCCTGTATGATTCGCATGCTGCATCACATGGGAAATATCTTTCGGGATAACGCACGCACTTCCGGTTACCGTGGCTTGCAGCTTGACAAAAAGCGCCGCAAAGAATTGCAGGAGTGGAAAATCGCGCTCGGCCACCGCGAGGACGATCACGAGGATCCTGCAAATTATCCGAAGCCTGCGTATTAGTTTCAGTTGCTATTTCAGTGCGTTTGGGTATAATGTGTTGCTCAAAAGGGTGATAAAAATGAAAGCTCGGCAACTGCCGCCATACAAAGAGTTAAGCAGAGAAGATCGTGAACGCTTATATGAACATGATCTGCCGGTGTATCTCCAGCATGATCTCGACGCATTCAAGGATGGGCTGGAAAATGGCTCGACGCTCATGGACTGCCTATGGGGTGAACTGTACGGCAGCATCAACATTGCGCAGATAGACGACGGCGCAATAACACCTGAACATGCCGACTACCTGCGGCAGAAGTATCTCTGGGGCGAGGACATATAATATCTTGAAGAGGTGATCAACTTAACCTACATACATTTCACAGACGAACAGAAGCAGAAAGCTGCCTCTGTTGACCTTGAAGCCTTTCTCCGCAGCCGTGGGGAAAGGCTTATTTCATCCGGCAGAGACAAGCGTCTTGCCAGCGACCACAGCGTGACCATATGCGGCAATGAGTGGTACGACCATGCTGAGGAAAAAGGCGGCACAGCTATCAGCTTCGTACAGCGGCATTACGGCGTCGGTTATGCCGAAGCCGTGTCCACGCTGCTCGGAAACGAGTTTGGTGTCGCTTATCCTCAACGCTCAGAAAAGCTTGCCGAGCAAAAGCCATTTGCTCTGCCACCAGCCAACAAGAATATGCATCGTGTATTTGCGTATCTATGTAAGACGCGCGGAATAGACCGCAATGTTGTCTCAGCTTTTGCAAAGGCGCATCTCATATACGAAGATGCAGAGTACCACAACGCCGTATTCGTCGGCTTAGATTCTGACGGCATAGCTCGCCATGCTCATAAACGCAGTACGAACAGCGAGGGCAAATCGTTCCGCCAGAACGTCGAGGGCAGCGACCCGAAGCACAGCTTTAATTACACAGGTACAGATGGGAGCCTCTATGTCTTTGAGGCTCCCATAGATTTACTATCCTACATTTCACTGTACCACTCCGACCGGCAAGCCCACAGCTACGTTGCCTGCTGCGGAACGAGTATTCGGCCGGTGTTGGAGCAGCTCCGACGTCAGGACATCGACAGTGTGTACCTCTGTCTGGACAATGACTCTGCCGGGCAGAAAGCCGCACAGCGCATGGAGGCTGAATTATCTGAGCGAGGGATATATGTTGAGATCGTCGTTCCTACGCTAAAGGACTGGAACGACGATCTGCGAAGGGAGGAGCAGGAATGGACTCAAACCTCTGGACTCTCCTTATAGTTGCGGGATTAGGCTTTGCCGTGATCGGCGGGCTTGCTATGCTTTCGAGCAACTACACTCTCGGCAACATCAAGTCCAAGACCGTCGGCGATGGTCAGCACGGCACAGCACGCTGGGCAACAGAGAATGAGATACGTAAAACCTTTGCCCTCGTCCCGTTTGACGTATCTTCTTGGCGCGATGGTAAGAACCTGCCCACGGAACAGGGGCTTGTGCTTGGCAGCAGAGGAAAGAAAGCCAAGGTCACAGCGCTGGTGGACAGCGACGATGTACATTGCCTTATGATCGGTGCATCCGGCGTCGGCAAGACAGCATACTTTCTGTACCCAAATCTCGAATACGCCTGCGCAAGCGGGATGAGTTTCTTCGCCAGTGATACCAAGGGCGACCTTGCGCGTAATTACGCGACGATAGCTAAAAGATACTATGGCTACGACGTATCCGTCATAGACCTGCGCAACCCCACACGCTCTGATGGGAGCAATCTGCTCACGCTCATAAACAGATATATGGATATGGCGTTAGCCGATGAAGCAAATATTGCGGCAAAAGCCAAAGCGGAGAAGTACGCAAAGATCATTGCCAAGACCATCGTTAATCCCAGCGGTGACGATTCAAATCGCGGTCAGAACGCGTATTTCTACGAAGCGGCGGAGGGACTGTTATGTTCCGTTATCCTGCTGCTTTCCGAATTCCTCCCGCCGAATGCCGGTGAACCGGAGAAGCGGCATATAGTTTCGGTGTTCAAGCTCGTGCAGGAGCTGCTCGAACCGTCTGGCGTAAAAGGGAAAACACAGTTTCAGATGCTGATGGGCAGACTGCCGCCAGAGCATAAAGCAAAGTGGTTTGCTGGGGCTGCGCTGAATTCATCCGAACAGGCTATGGCGTCGGTAATGTCTACGGTGCTGTCGCGGCTGAACGCGTTTCTGGACTCGGAGCTTGAGCAGATTCTCTGCTTTGACAGCAGCATGGATGCCGAGAGCTTTGCCTCAAAGAAGTCCGCTATCTTCCTTATACTTCCCGAGGAGGATCAGACCAAGAACTTCATGGCAGGGCTGATGATTCAAAACCTCTCGCGCGAGCTGTTTTCTGTCGCGGACGAACACGGCGGCAAGCTGCAAAACCGCGTTGTATTCTTCTGCGATGAGCTGGGGACTATGCCCGCCTTTGATATTCTTCCGTTGTTCAGCGCCGGACGTTCACGCCGACTTACGCTTGTGCCAATAATTCAGGCACTTGCGCAGCTTGAGAAGAATTACAGCAAAGAGGGTGCAGAGATCATCGTGGACAACGTGCAGGACACGATTTTCGGCGGCTTCGCGCCGAACTCACAGACAGCGGAAGTCCTCTCAAAATCTCTCGGAAGCAGAACGGTTCTCTCTGGCTCCGTCAGTCGAAGCAAAGATAATCCGAGCGAGAGCCTGCAAATGATGGAGCGCCCGCTCATGACGGCGGATGAGCTGAAAGCAATTCCGAAAGGTACGTTTGTCGTCATGAAAACCGGCAGGCATCCTATGCAAGTAAAGCTGCGGCTGTTTCTCGATTGGAGCATAACCTTTGACGAGCCGTACCAAATAGAAGAGCGCGCCAACCGCAAGGTCGCATACGCCGACCGCGACGAGCTGATACGGAGCATACTGAAGAAGTACCCGCCGAAAGAATCATTGGAGCGTCCTCGCGGCCGCGCGCGGCGTGAGACACCAGCGCAGGAGCGCACTGTCGCGGATAAACCGGAAGCTCTTCATGTCCCAAACAAGGAGGATTACTCGTGAGCTACTTTTCTACCATCTACTCTGACAACAGTCTGCCCGTCCGGGCAAAGACGGTGTATATGTATCTGCGTGACCGGTCGGACAAAGAGCGCACGTGCTGGCCGGGGATCAACACCATAGCTGCCGAGCTCAACTGCTCCCGCTCCACGGTCAAACGTGCACTGCATGATCTGGAGCAGCACGGATATATGCGACGGCTGCCGCGATACAGAGAAAGCGGCAGCCGTTCTTCTAATTTGTATGTACTTGTCGGTGATTGACCTTTGAGTTTTCCGCCAAGGGGCAACTGCACCTATATACTGCACCCATCCCCGGTTCACAGTGAACCGCCTTGAAGGGAACACTCTAAGTATTAGTACAGAGAAAAAAGTTGTGATTTTTGCGCACATATCCCCCCAGGGGGCTTACACATGGGCTAAAACTCGTATATAATCAAAGTCATCCGATTTAACAGGAGAAAACACGGAATGGAACGAAATGTGCTGCGCAGGCACAGCTCAAAAAAGGCGGCAGTGTGCGTTTTGCTTGCCGCCGTTATAATCATGGCTATTATTTGTCTGTTTGTCGGCTCGTCCGGTATGACGGTATCAGACTGCTTTGCGGCACTGGCAAAGAAAAGCACCGCTGCAAATAACCGTATTATCTGGAATATCCGTGTTCCCCGTGTACTTGCCGCTATTATAGCAGGTGCTGGGCTCTCAGTCTCTGGACTTGTTATGCAGACGAATCTGAACAACCCCATGGCCTCGCCTTCGACGCTCGGCGTATCCAATGCCGCAGTGTTCGGCGCGAATCTTTCTATTATAGCTTTCGCAGGCGGCTTTCTTTCTACCGGCAGCAATGTCGCAAACTATGCCGTCGGGGCGAACCCGTACGCCACCTCGGTCATGGCGTTTATATTTTCTACGCTCTCTATCCTGCTGATCCTCGCCCTGTGCCGGATGCGTTCATTCTCTCCGAATGTTGTGGTACTGGCCGGTATCGCGGTAGGCGCGGTCTGGACTGCCGCGACGACCGTGCTGCAGTTCTACGCGACCGATGTCGGCATTTCCGCTGCTGTCATATGGAACTTCGGCGACCTTGGCCGTGCGACATATAAGACCGACCTGCTTATGTTCATCGCCGTAGCTGCAGGTATGCTTGTGTTCATGCTGCTGTCATGGCGCTATAATGTCCTGCTCAGCGGAGATGCAAGTGCAAAGAGCATGGGTGTAAATGTGGACGTGCTGCGTTTCGTGTCGATGCTGATGGCTTCGGTCATTACAGCGGTGTGCGTGTCTTTCCTCGGGGTGATCGGCTTTGTCGGTATTATTTGTCCACATGTAACGAAGAGGCTGCTGGGACAGGATCACCGCTATTCCATTCCGGTCTCCGCGCTCAGCGGCAGTCTGCTGCTCCTCATTGCGGATACGCTCTCCCGCAGTATGGGTAACGGCTCGGCGCTTCCCGTCGGGGCAATAACCTCTCTGCTCGGCGCTCCGTTCTTCATTGCAATAATCTTTTCGCGGAAGGAGCACGGCCAATGCTGAAGATAGAAAACCTGTGCTTTCGTTACAGCAAGCACTCCAGGCCCGTGCTGAACGGAATAAACCTTGAACTCTGCGACGGCGAAATAGGTATACTGCTAGGGAAAAACGGCTCGGGGAAGACAACGCTCTTCAAAAACATTCTCGGCATTGATTCACCCGAAAGCGGATCGATCCTGTTTGACGGCATAGATATCCTCAGGCTCCCGCAGCGTGAGCGGGCGCGGCTCATCGCCTACGTGCCGCAGCACATTCACTTTGGCTCACTCACGGTATACGACTCCATACTTATGGGGCGCGTGTCCTATTTTGGTCTGCGCGCCGGCAGAGAGGACTATGCGGTCGTCGACGAAATAATCTCCGAGATGCAGCTGGAGGACTTTGCTGACCGCAACGCCGAAAACCTATCCGGGGGCGAAAAGCAGAAAATCGCCATTGCGCGGGCGCTTGCGCAGTCGCCGAAGCTGCTCGTGTTCGACGAGCCAACAGGTAATCTCGACATCGCAAACGAGGAGCTTATTGTCGAGGAAGCGAAGAAGGTTGCAAAAAATAAGAACATAGCTATTCTAAGCTCGCTGCACGATCTCAATCAGGCAATGTACTTCGGGGACAAATTTTATTTTCTCAAGGATGGCGTTATAAAGTATTCCGGTTCTGAGGATATCTTTGCTCCGGATGTCATAAGGGATATCTTCAATATAAATTCAAAAATCATTGAGCATGACGGTCAGAAGATAATATTGGGAGGAAAACAATATGAAAACTAAGAAAATCACCGCACTTGTTCTGGCACTTATAATGTTGCTGTCCCTCTGCGCCTGCGGCAGCCTGAGCGCCGCACCCGCTACGGAAACCCCGACAGCTGAAGTTCCGGCAGAAAACGAAGTTTCAGCAGCCGAACCAGAAGAGATCACAATTACAGATATGATAGGCCGCGAAGTAACCGTTATCCCCGGCAGTTATAAACGTGTTGCCTGCATCGGCGCGGGTGCGCTGAGAATGTACAGCTACATCGGTGATGTGTCTCTGCTGTGCGGTGTCGAGGATATCGACAACACCACGCTTGATGAACGCCCCAAGATGTTTGATTCCGTTGCCCGTCCTTATGTTCTCGCGTTCGGCGGCACCTTCAGCGCCCTGCCCTCCTGCGGCGTCGGTGGACCTAACGCACAGGCGGCGGAAGCCGAAAAAATACTCTCCTGCAACCCGGACATCGTTATCTCCGAGTACGAGGATGTCGACAAGGAGAACGCACTTCAGGAGCAGCTCGGCGTGCCTGTGGTCACGCTCAATGCCGGGCCCAACGGTGTGTTTGACGACGCATTCAAAAACACGATGACAATGCTCGGCACCATCTTCTGCAATGAAGAGAAAGCCGAAAAGCTTGTCAGCTTCATTGATTCCGAAGCCGCCGAAATCGCTTCCCGCACCGCTGATATAAAGGATGAGGACAAGCCGGGAGTATACATCTGCGGACTTGGCAACTGGGGAACGACCAACCACCTCATGACCGCGCAGAACTACATTTCCTTCAACATCGCAAATGTCCGCAATGTTGTGACCGACCTTGAAAAAGACGGCATTCAGGCCATTGAGGAAGAGAAGTTCGTCGCGCTCGGTGATGACATGGACATCATCATTATGGATGCTGCCGCCGTCAAAAACATCAAGCCTCTCTACGCGGAAGACCCCACAATGTTCGATTCCTGCAAAGCATGGCAGAACGGTGAGGTATATCTGGAGATGGCATATAACGCTTACTATACCAATTATGAAATAGCCCTCATAAACACATGGTTCATCGCAAAAACCGTCTACCCCGACCTTTTTGAAGACATTGACATCACCGAAAAGACCAACGAAATAACCGAAATGTTCCTCGGTGAAGAGCTTGCGGATGCGGTTTTCAGCTGTCCGTCCAGCTTTGGCGGCTATCAGAAGATAAACACCACCTCCTTCTTCGCCTGAGATAAAACGACATAACGACCGTCAGACATTGCCTGACGGTCGTTGTTTAAAAAGGAATGGTAAACATGATAAAGAAAACGGATGTTATAGATTTTTTTGACCGCTGCGCCCCCACATGGGACGCGGAAATGGTTCGCAGTGACGAGAAGATAAACACTATACTGGATAACGCCAGAGTACATTCCGGCAGCCGCGTACTCGACGTAGCCTGCGGCACGGGAGTTCTAATGCCGGATTATCTGAGCCGTGGCGTTGCCTCGGTGACTGGGATAGACATCTCACCCGAGATGATAAAGATTGCAGAGCAGAAATTCAGTCAGGACAATATACGTTTTGTCTGCGGAGATGTGGAGACAGCGGATGTCGGAAGCGGCTTTGATGCGATCGTTATATATAATGCCTTTCCGCATTTTCCCGATCAGGAGCGGCTGATCGCACATCTGGCGACGCTGCTTGCTCCTGACGGAATACTGACCGTTGCGCATGGGGCAAGCAGGGAAACGATCGATGCCCATCATCATGGCTTTGCAAGCAAGGTCTCTGTCGGGCTCATGCCCGCCGAGGAGCTGGCTGCTATGTTTGCCAAGTATCTTGAAGTTACAACCGTCATTTCTAACGAAAAAATGTATCAGGTCGTAGGAAAGCGCAGAGTTTGACCTGCAGAACGCTGAGATAGAAAGGACGCCTGCCGCGGTATAAAAGCGGCAGACGTCCTTTCTTTGCAATAATGCTATACTCTACTTGCGCAATCGAAGCAAACGACCTCTCCGTCGACAGCACGAAGAAATGGCTCAATACAGGCTTCTCCGCAGCGCGGGCAAACTTTGCTTTTGTGTCTTTTGAATGTATCCGCCGGTGCTTCAAAGTGCACCTCTGTCTGATCAAATACAGCCTCAAGCGGCGCAGTGAGAATATAATCTGTCAACTCATCACGGCTCAGGTTTTCCGGCCAGACTTTGGCGACAAGGCGCACGCTTCTGCCTGTTGCGCGATCATAAAAATTGAAGGCCGTTTTTCCAGTTTCTCGCAGCTCAATGTTTCCGTTGCCCATGGTTGTACCGAAAATCATTTGTATACCATCAAGATAGCAGGCACGGTTTTCTGCAATGCAGCATAGATTATGCGCTTTCTTTGACGGCTTCAGAATTTCAAGCGCTTCCGCTGCAGCGCGCACGCCAATGGCAAGTCCTGGGCAGTAGTGCCCGTGTAGCTCTCCGGCCTTCTTGTACATTTCTTCAATCATTTCTTTTCCTCCGTGTTCCAATATATCCATGCAACTCTTGTGTTTACATTATCATTTATCATATCTCTATCATCGCAATCATCGCACATGCCCTTTAGATGAGCAAACGCCGTCATTCTCAGAATCTCCTTATTTGGCAAATCACTAAAATAGTTGCGGTACATATAATCTGTCATTTCTGAAACGCTGCGCTTATCTGACCAATCGTAATCGACGTACTTTACCATAGGCATATACCCCGCTTCAGACACCGCACGTATTATGCCCGCACAGTCGGCTTTTAGATCCTTTTCAAAAACCGGTCGGGGCTGCAAACCTATTGCCCGCATAATCGCATCGCGGAACGGCTGCTGCCAGTCATAAAACCTTGCAGCAAAACACCAGCCGTGCGTCATGCGGCTCATTTTACGCACGGTGCTGACATCATGAATGGCAGGCGACATTGTAGATATGGCAAGGTCAAATCCTTTGGAGAAAGCCTCCTCACTGCCGGTGATGTCGTTGAAATCGCAGCGAATGGCCGCCCATGGAGTTTTGAACGGCTCCATATTCTCTTTTGCCAGCTGTATCATTTTTTCGGATAAGTCGACGAGCGTTACGTCGCAGCCAAGACCGGCAAGATAAGTACCGTATTTGCCGACGCCGCAGCCGATGTCTATCACGCGGCAGCCCGGCATGAGCATCCCGTTCTCTACCAAGAACTGAAGAAGACTGGTGTTGTATTCGTTGATGCCAAGTTTGAAAACACTCTGATAATCGCCAGAAACTCTGTTCCACTTTTCCCGTTCGGTTATCATAGGCAGCTCCTTTCCGGTTTGTTATTCACTCAGTGCGCAGCGACATTATACATTAACTCTGCTATCTTTTCTGGAGGTAATGCACGCTCCAGTTCCTTTAACACGCCGTCTCTGAGCAGGTATATCCTGTCGGATATTTTTAACGCTGATGGCAGGTCGTGTGTCACGACGAGCATTGAAAATCCGCTAGTATTCTGCCTTGCTTTCAGCAGCCTGTTCAGATTTGCTTTGCTTGAGCTGTCAAGCATAGATGTAGGTTCATCTGCAATCAAAACATTCGGCTGCGTAATCAAACATCGTGCTAAGCCTACTCTCTGCCGCTGCCCACCGGAAAGTGTATGTATTTTTCGATCAAGGAAGGTATCTGTATGCTCAAGGCCAACCGCTTCAAGTACAGCCTTTACCTCTACGTGATGATCGTTCTTATCTACAAAAAGATACAGTGGTTCATTGATTGCATTATACACGCTCAAATGGGGATCAAGTGAGTCGCCGTGATCCTGCATTAAAAACTGCAGGCCATTCATGCGGCGGTATATGCTGTCATAGTCCGCCTTTCTCCCGCAAAAGGTTACGCTGCCTGAATCCTGTGCAAGGAATCCGGCCAGAATATTGCACAAAGTCGTTTTGCCGCTTCCGCTGCGTCCGACTATCGAAACAATTTCTCCGCTATACAGTTCAAGATTACATCCAGTAAGAACGGTTTTTCCCCCATAAGATTTTTTGATTTCCTCGCATTCAAGGACATTTACTATTCCCCCACGTATACATGATAGTTTTCCGCCGCCTGCACTTTCCGTCAGCTCTGGAATGCAGCAGAAGCAGTCGGGGATACTCTGTGTGCATCTTCCCGCAAATGGGCAGCCAGATTCCTGCCCACCACTATTATCGTCTCTTATTCCCCATGCGTCCTTATAAAGATTCAGCTCGACCGCACAGTTTAACAGCGCACGGCTATACGGATGTCTAGGCATGCGAATGAGCGCGGCGGTCTCCGCTTCCTCGCAGATAATACCCTGATACATAACAATGGTTCTGTCCGCAAGCTCTGCGGCTAAGGCCATGTCATGCGTCACACAGATAAACGCTGTGCCGTAGTCCTTTTTTATTTTCTTTATTAATGACACGAACTCGTTGCGTGATGCGGCATCAAGCGAGCTTGTCGGCTCGTCGAGATATATAAGTTCTGGCGTCAGCGAAACGGCGCAGGCTATCTGAAATTTCTGGATCATGCCGCCTGATAACTCATGCGGATAATTATCCAGAACGCTTTCATCAAGCCCGACTTCTCTCATAAGCTCAAGCGCCTTCTTCATAATCTCTGCGCGGTCAAATTTTTTGATGAGGATTTCGAAGAGAGATTCTTTAAGTGTCAGACGTGGGTTAAGATATTCATTGGAGTTTTGAAACACCATTGAAAAGCTGCTGAACCTGTATTTTCTCAGCACCAGCTCTTTCATGCCAACAAGCTCGATACCCTTAAACTTGACTTCGCCGCTGACGATTGCATCATCGTCCGAAAGGCATGAAAGCGCTTTCAAAAGCGTTGTTTTGCCGCTTCCTGATTCTCCGATTATAGCGACTGTCTCTCCGTTGTTAATTTCAAAGGCCAGCGGACGGAGAACAAAATTTGACTTTCTGAATTTTACCGAAAGATTTTTTGCTTCAAGTAATTTCCACATAGCGTGTACGCCCCCTCAACTGTGAATACTGTGCTCAAATTCTCTTGCGAACAGTCTGAGCAGCACGGTCACACTGACAAGGCATGCCAGCGGTGACATAAGCCACCATTTCCAGTAGTCCGTAAAGTAGATGCCAGTGTACGAAATCGCCTTATTTATCATTAACCCCCATGACCTAGCAGTGGGGTCAGACAAACCGAGAAACGCAAGCGAAGCCTCCTGAATAATTGCCTTGCCGACCACAAAAAGTGCATTTGCTGCAACAAGCGGAAGTATCTCCCGGTACATATGCGCTTTGAATAGATAGCCTATTTTTCCGCCGTAACGTTGAGCTATCTTCAAATACCCGCTGTTTTTGATGTCGAGCGTTTCGGCTCGTACTATTTTCGCTATTGGTGCCCACGAAAACAGAGCTACGATGATTATAATATTGGCTCTGCTCTGTCCGAGGAATGCGCCTATAAGAATCATTATCGGCAGCTGCGGTACGGCGAGAAAAACATTTATCACAAAGCTGATAAGCGTGTCAAGTCCGCCGCCCGCATATCCCGAGATCACACCCATAAAGCAGCCAAGCGCCGCCGCAAACGCCGCCGCACATATACCCGTCAGCATACTGCTGAAATAGCTCTTTGAAACCTGCCCGTATATATCCACGCCAATTACGTCGGTACCGAGTATGTGCTCCGCCGAGGGTTTCTCAAGAATGCCGCCAGACGCCAGATTATACTCCTGGGTAGTTACTCCGACAAAGAAGAATACCGTCAGCACCAAAAGAAGAAAAATGTATATTTTAGTTTGCTTTCGCATAGCTGTTCTCCCGGCTGATGAAAAGACCTATCACATCTGAAATGTAAGAACTGAGCAGCACGATTACTGTTGCAATGAGGAACACACCTTGAATCAGCGGATAATCGCGGTACACGACTGCATCGCGCATCAGCTTCCCAAGCCCCGGATATGCAAAAACATTTTCAACAAGCAAAGTCGCCTCAACACATCTTGCAACGCACAGGAAAAATCTTGCCACTACCGGCATCATGCCATTAAGTACAACATATTTGCGCCATATACGAGGCTTGGAAATTCCCTTTGCGCGTGCTGCGTAGACGTATTTCTTCTCCATTATGTTCAAAAAACTTGTGCGCGCAGTAAAATAGAACATCGGGGTTGTTGCAAGCACCATAGCAGCAACTGGCATAATGCTATGGATGAGGATGTCTGAAATACGCTCCAAACCATTTCTGTATTGCGCAAAACTTGCATACGCTCCGGACAGGGGTATCCACTTTACCTGTGCGGCAACAAGAAACAGCAGTGCTATACCTATCAGAAATGACGGAACTTCCGCCATAACGGTCATGAAACCGTATATCCCCGGGTCAATGCGCGGATGATTTACGCTGAGTTTTGCAAGCATGAGTCCGAACAGAAGGCTCAAGACCTGCGTGGAGAATATCATATAAAGGCTCCAGCCGAGTTTTGATATGACCAAAGAGAGCACTGGCCCTTTGTAATAAATACTCGTGCCAAAATTACCATGAAGATTATTTCTCACAGTTTCTGCAAACTGTGTAACCAACGGTTTGTTCATACCGTAATACTCTCGCATTACCGCTTTATGCTGCTCAGACATAAGCCCCGATGTATCCGTATCCGCATAGTCCAAATATGAAAACGGATCACCCGGCATCAGGCGTGGAACGAAAAAAGTGAATATATATATTACAAGAAAGGTGAGAAGCAGCATTACCGTTTTTCTCTTCATGATGTTGTTCCCTCTTTGGAGCAGATTATAAAACGAAAAGGGGGCAATATGCGCCCCCTGTATTCGTTAGAAGATGTTTAGAATTCAGAGTCCGAGGTGTATGACAGTCGGCAGTTTGCAAACTGTGTGCTGTTGAAGCATGCTTGCCAGCAATCATATTCGGCCGGACGATACATCGCATAAGACACCTGAGTAATAAGCGGCAACTGAGGGATATCTTCAGAAATTATTACCTGTGCCTTATCATAAGCGTTTTTAAGTTCGTTGTTATCGAATATGCTAGGTATTGAGCGGATAAGGTTAACAAGCTCATCATTAGAGTAGCCATAGGTTACCCACTTGCTTTTGCCAGGGGTACCAGCATAGATTGCACTCATCATGGAAACGGGTTCAGCGTTCCAACCGCCATGGTAGGTCAGCAGAATGTCGTAGTCACCGGAAGTCGCCATACTGTCGCGAGTGGGAACATCATAAGATTCAACAGTAACCTCAACGCCAGCTGCTTCAAGATCCATTTTTACAAGTTCTGCGAGCGTAGCTTCAGCAGGGGTGTCCTGACCAATAACGAAGCGCAGTTTAAGACCGAGTGGAGCAAGAACTTCTTTTGCTGCTTCTGCGTCGTAATCGTACTTTATGACATCATCGCAGTAGAACGGATTGGTCTGCGGGACATAACCTGCACTTGCTACATGCCCGAGCCCCTGAAACACTGAGTCAACCATCTTATTGCGATCAAGGGCCTTGTAAAGAGCTGCTCTAACTCCAACATCCTGAAGCTCGGGAACTTTCTCCATGTTGAGCATAAGACGATATCCCATCTCGTCGCTCTTGGGAATCATTGCGATATCTTCTCTCGAAGCGTATGCATCATAAAGGTCTGCAGAAACATCTGCCATTGCAATATCGCCGTTTTCGAAAGCAAGAATCTCGTCGCTTATGGGAGAATAATCGATGTAGTGAGCGGCAGGCTTATGCCCATAGTAGTCCTCATTTGCCTCAAATTGATAGCTGCCGGTTGCACTGTCATAGGATACGAGCTTGTACATGCCGCAGCCGATATACTTGTCATCACCGTCATAGTTATACGGATCCTCAACATTCTCCCATATGTGTCTCGGAATAATGGGAAGAGTACCAATGTTGCCAGTGTTCGTTGAAAGCGCTTTTGCAGCGTATATAACGATGGTGTAATCGTCGGTTACTTCATAATGGTCAATGATAGAGGAATCTGCCGTGAACAGATTGCCGCCATTGTTGGGATACTTTGAGTAATAGTCAATAGAGAAAGCAACGTCGTCCGCAGTTACCGGCTCACCGTCATGCCAAGTTGCGTCCTTATGCAAAGTAAAGGTGTAGGAAAGATTGTCATCGCTGATTGACCATGTCTCCGCAAGCCAAGGAATATAGTTTTCGGGACCCTCCTGTAAAAGCGAGTCAAACACATGACGCATTTTTGTGCTGCCCGGTCCACGGGTTGAATGACGGAATGGGTTCGGCCCGCCGAAGTCACCGCCGTCGTTGTCAAGCTTCAGAACCTCGATGACATAGCCACTATCAGAAGTAACTTCATCGGCAACTGTGTTGTCAGATACCGATGCATCGTTGGAAGCAGGCTGTTCTGTGCCTGTCTGAGCACCACTGCCGCATGCGCACAGCGCAAAAATCATGCAGAGTGCAAGGATCATTGCGAGAGTTTTTTTCATTTTTTTGTCTCCTGTTTGTTTTTCTGTTATATCTGGCCCATCTGGGCAAATATACGTTCAAATGCTCTCAATGAGCTCTCCGGCTCTCATACGTTCTCGGCACTGCATAAGCTTTTCATTCATAATTTCAAGCTTTGCCAGCACTGCACGCTCACCGTCAGTTGTTTTAACGACCTTTTGGATGCCGCCGTTTTTGATGACTATGCGACGGTCTGCCTGAAGTGCAAGCACGGGATCATGCGTTGCCATGAGGACAATCTTTTCTGCTTTCAGAAGCAGGTCTATTGCATTTTTTCGGTTAATACCGGCATTCTCGATTTCGTCGATAACAACTATCGGAGCAGTGCTTATACATGCCGTATCGGCTATCATCAGTGCTCTTGACTGACCGCCACTGAGCGATGTAACCGGCATATTCATTTTCAGCGGTTCGCCAGAAAGAAGGTTTGCCGACCAAAGGATTTCTTCGGTCTTGCTATCTTTGTCTTTTATCATGTGACTGTCACAATGAATATGAAGGAACTTTTCTACCGTGATATCCATGACAAAGTTCATCGTTTGGGATAACTGCGCAACAAGCTTTTTATCTATCGAAAACCGCAGTGACTGCGGCGGGACCTGACCGTTAATGAGTATCTTTCGCTTCGTAGGGGTATCCCCCTGAGCTAGCCATTCTATGTCACTGAGGAGTCTGCTCTTCCCCGAGCCCGTAGCGCCGACGATTGACACTACATCGCCTTTTTTCAGCGTCAGCTCCGGAACCTCCGGGTTGCCATCCTTGTCACGACCGCACATTATAGTGATCGACTCAACGTTCAACTTTTCTCCACTGAGCCTTTCAAGCATCTGAAATATAAACCTTTCGAGAAGCCCAGGAAGCTCATCCCGGTCAAAGCCGACTTCATCGAGAGTGAAATACTCAAGTTCCTCAATCCACTGTCCGAGTGAACGCATATCCGTTTTCGCTGGAGACTCTATCGCGCACGACAAGAAAAAATCGTCAAGAAACGGGTATGTCTTATATGCCTGCTCTATTGTCAAGGAAAGGATGTCACTGTTCATATTCCCGCATCTCCCTCATTGTTGCGAGCCTGCATTCGTTCTGCAGATGCCTCTCTCCCACGCAGTAAGCGCACACGGCAGCGGGCATGGTAAAACGCAGGTAAAAGTCATCAAGCTCTGATTTTCCAGTCTGTTTGAGCAGCTGCGAAAGCTCAAGGCAACCCTGTCCTGTTATACCGTTTACTTGAAAAATTACAGCATTCGGATTTGCCTGACGAACATAAAAGGAGAACACTTCTCGCTCTGCCTGAGAAACAACATCACCTTTTGTTACTGCTATAATATCGGCTTTTTTCAGCATCGGCCCTATCTTTCGCGGAGTCTTTGCGCCCATTAGATTATCAATGACGCAGATCGAGGCTATATCCTTGAGGTGCGGCGAACAGCGGTTGCATAGCCCGGCGCTCTCAAGGAATAGAACATCCAATTCTTTTTTCATGCCCCAGTCGTTGCAGGTAAGGACAGAAGACACATAAAAATGATCCGGACACAGATTGCCGGAAAGTCCGGTCAAAACCTTTATGCCGTTTTTCGCATAGAGCTCATCATCTTCTGTTGTAAGACAGTCAAACTTTGCAACGCCGACCTTTTTGCCGGATGCCATATAGATATGCGCAATATGTAAAATAACCGCGGTCTTTCCCGCAGAGGCGGGACCCGATACAGTAACTACTTTCATTTGTTATATTCCTTTTTCAGGGCTTCAGACACACGAACCAAATTACAGCTATCAAACATCATCTTGCAAAGCCTCGCAGAGAGCGCATTTATATCGTTTTTCTCGATGAAATCCCAGCCATGCCACATTATTTTTCCGCTCCCGAGTGGCTCTGTGTCTGCGGCGGAATAAAAACCGCCTATCCTAAACGCTCCTGCAGTTCTCATTCCAACGATTTCTTTTGCAAGCTCGCGTGACTTGAGGGGCGCACTTTTTCGCGTCAACATCGTTATTGGGCCGGCAAACAAGCCTTCCTCCGGCCAAACAAATTCGCATCTGCTGTTTTTCTGCCCAGCTGCCCTTGCCATGCTGTAATTCAGTATTCCGATTGCAGGGGCCAAATCGTGTCTGCTGCCTGCCATGCGCACCATCTCAGCAGGCAGCAGGCAGCTTCGCGCTGTGCGGGCGAGCTGCAATACGCCGTCCTCCCCAAACAAATGATAAGCGGCCATTATCGGGAAATCCTGAAAACCGGAATCTTCTCTTCCCGGCATACCGACCATTCTGGTATACTGCGGGTCGTTCAAAAGCTTTTCCCAGCTTCTCGGCACATCCATGTCTGGATGATATGATCTGTCCGCGAAGAACGCAATAGGGCTTATGCCAATGATATCATATACATGTTTCGGGTCATAAAAGCCATATTCTCTGAATGTAGGATTTGTTTCGTCCATAATGCTTTCAAAGCAGTCAGCATTACGGAATTTTTCCATAAAGCGTTTTGAATACGGTATCCCCATGCCTGGGATCATCATAACGGCCGGGAAATCTTCGGCATTTTCTATTGACATGAGATCATATATGACTTCAACGTCCATACCGGAAACAGGAAGAAAAATGACTCGGTTGCCACTCCGTGCCGTGTACTCTATTGAAATTTGATTTGCGATTATTCCAAAGGCCGCTTTCATAGGGCATGGCAGCAGCACAAGAAAGTCTATGTTCTTATAATCGAACTTCATTTTCAAGCCCCTTGCTAAAGTCTATTCTTATATTAGTTTTGGAGCTGGTTCTCCGCAAGCCCCCGGGGGGGATGACTACAGCGCAAAAAAGAGCACAATTTGGTTTTTCTCTGTTTTAGTCAAAAAATATCCTCCCCGGAGGATTCTTTTTTAGTTGCAGTTGACAAAATGGAACTTTAATCAAAATTCAATCCCCCCTGGGGGCTTGTGTGGCGGTTTTTGCGTATGTTATATTCATACCACAGTAGATGAGATGCTTGAGATCTTTCAAAGTTTTTGGGATGCGCTTATAGCAGGGGCGCATCCCAAAACTCTATCTGAAATAAAACATTTTATAAATGACATGGACTGGAGGATACTATGCAGGCTAAAGAATATTTTGATGATATCGCTGAATGCTGGGACAACGAATTTGAATTTCATATCGTAGCCAGAAATACAGCAGCGTTGGTTTCCGGCGCAGCAAGCGGTGCATACATTCTGGATGTCGGCTGCGGTACAGGCGAAATGTTTACTTCTTTGCTTGATGCCGGAGCAAGCGAAATAACGGGCGTGGATCTCTCAGAGAAGATGATTCAATACGCAGAGGGCAAAATCGGCTTTGACCCAAGAATATCCCTACACTGCTGTGATATTCTCGACTTCGAAGAACCTGGGTATGATGCTGCCGTCATGTTCGACGCTTATCAGTATATGCCGGATAAATCCGCTCTTATAGGTAAGATTCATTCTCTGCTTCGGCCGAAAGGACGCTTCACTGTTGCATTCGGATTTGGACGCGAACGGGTCAATTCATACAGCGTACTTGTTCCGTCAGGACTTACATCTCCACTACAACCCGCGGCAGATGAGAAAACCGTCTGGGAGCGCTGGTTCGATGTTGACATTATGTGCGATACTCCGGATCTCTATATGATTTCAGGCTTGGCAAGGGAACTGACCTCCGCCAGTCAACAGGCAGGCGATATAAATGAATGATGATGAACACATACATTCCAACCATATTAAGCAGCATGAGCACGAACATGAGCACAGCCACGGACATCATCATACGCAGACAAAAGCTGTCGTAAACCGGCTTTCCCGTGCAATAGGGCATCTCGAAGCTGTGAAACACATGGTAGAGGACGGACGTGACTGCTCAGAGGTTCTCATCCAGCTTGCTGCTGTGCGTTCCGCATTGAACAACACAGCGAAGATAATACTCAAGGATCATCTTGAGCACTGCATTTCTGCTGCCGGCAGCGGAAATGCAGAACAGCTTGCGGAAATGAATGATGCTATAGACAGATTCATATGACCAATTCTGTTACATGAGGATTAACCATGCTTACTATAAATGAAGTAGAAAAAGATTGGGCCGCCGCCATAGGCACAGCAGATATAAACGAGCGAAAAAATATCGCGGAGCACTGGAATGCATATTATTCCTACCTTGCCGCAAATCAGGCAGATGCCGCATATACACCTGATCATGGAACCGAAAATATAGTTGAGTTCATGCTACGTGAGGGCATCATAAAATATGGTGATAAAATTATTGATATTGGTTCCGGCAGCGGACGATATAGTATAGAGCTCGCAAAGCACCGCGCTGCGGTTACCGCACTTGATGCCAATGAGGACTGTCTTGAGCTTTTGAAAAAGCATACATCGCAAGCGCACGTTCCTGGGATAAGCTGTATTCCTATTCACTGGGAAGATTTCAATACCGATAGTCGGGCTAAAAAATATGATGTGTCATTCTCTTCGATGTGTCCCGCCATATGCACATTAGAAGAATTAGCGCGCATGGAGAAAATCACCAAACGCACAGCCTGCCTTATTTCTGCTTCACGCGGTTCATACGAAAAACACCGCAGGGAAATAATGCGTCTGCTCGATGTCAAGCCGCGCGGAATGACAACTGAATCAATATATTACTATAATGTGCTCTATCTCAGTGGGCGCAGTCCCAGCGTAAAAACATGGTCGGTTTCCGGAGACTATAGCATTAGCCATGAAACTTTCATAGAGCGCTATCTTATATACCTGAAGCTGTTTGACGTCAGCGAACAGACGGCAGCTCCGGTACTTGAAAAGTATTTCGCCGAAAATTCACAGTGTGGACTTCTCACTGAGGAGTGCCGTATGAACATGGCAATGATATGGTGGAACGTACCTTGCGATGAGCACTGAAATATTAAACTACTCGAGTGGGAAAATCAGCGCGAAGCTTGAACGGTCAAGTAAGATTCTGCTTTCCGACGTGCATTTTTCTGTATCTTCCGGAGAAAGTGTGGCACTCATCGGTGAAACGGGCTCCGGAAAAACCATGGCTGCGCTTTCTATTATGGGTCTATTGCCCACAAACGTAACTATGCTAGACAGCCGCATTATTTTTTGCAGGAGAGAAGCAGACCTAAATTTTATAAAAAAGCTTCTTGGCGTTGAGCTTGTGTATATCCCTCAGAACGGAGCAGAGTTTCTGAACCCTTCAAGGAAGATAAAAGATCACCTGTTTGACAGTCTGAGAAAACTCGGCTGCCGCAGATCGGAAATGCATTCGCATGCAGTCAGCGCTCTGCGTGTCTCAGGATTTGAACATCCGGAAAGTATCATGGAGAAATACCCGTTTCAGCTTTCGGGGGGCATGGCGCAGCGTGTGACCATAGCAATATCCGCCTGTTCCAATGCCAAGCTCATAATTGCAGACGAGCCTACCAATGGACTGGATCAGAGTTCCAAGCAAAGTTTCAAGAGCCTCCTTGACAGGATTTTCCCTGAAGCCGGCAAGCTCATCATCACACATGACATATCCGTTGCCGCTTTGTGTGAAAGGGTCATCGTCCTCTGCGGCGGAAGAATGTCGGAATCTGGGTATACGGCTGAGCTGTTTTCAAATCCGCATCATCCTTATACGCAAGCTCTTATCTCGGCGCTTGTGGAAAATGGGCTAAACGAAACGCCCCTGCTGAGAACGGAACGAGGACGATGCCCGTTTTACCGCCGCTGTCCCAAAGCTCTGCCGGAATGTCTTGCGCAGATAGACAGACAGACTGACGGTGTGTCTGAATGGTGGTGTAATTTCAAATGATAGAAATCCGGAATGTGTCAAAAAGCTTTGATGGAAGACCGGTGCTTCACAAAGCCGACTTAACAATAGAAGAGGGACGGATGATCGGCTTATACGGCAAAAGCGGCATTGGCAAGTCGACCCTTGCCAAGATCCTATGCGGTGTACTGCGCCCGGACACCGGCATCGTACATATAGACGGTAAATTGTTGTGTTCGGATAACACGGTTTACGATCGCAGGGCAGGGCTTAAGATCCAGATGGTATATCAGCAGCCATATTCTTCGCTAGATCCCAGCCAACGCATATATAACGGGCTGTCAGAGCTGATACGTTACCATCACTTTTCCAAAGACAAAGCTCAAACAGAGCAAATAATATTCACACTTATCGAATCAGTAGGTCTTGACCGTGACATTCTGAATCATCTTCCGCATCAAATTTCCGGCGGAGAAGCTCAGCGCATCGCAATTGCGCGCTGCCTTTTGTTCAAGCCGAGTCTGCTGATACTTGATGAGGCCACGTCAATGCTCGATGTATCAACTCAGGCAAATGTGATTGCCCTTGTGAAGCGGATGACGGCCGAGCATAACGGCTCTGTGCTGATGATAAGTCACGACCCGGAGCTTATAAACTATCTCTGTGATCAAATTTACGTATTTGATAATAATCATGAACTAAAGGAGAGAACAACCAAATGAAAAAGAAAATCATTTCCGCGCTGCTTGCTGCGTTGATGTTGCTTTCACTTGCAGCCTGCGGTACAGCACAGCAGCCAGCTGCATCTGCGACCGTTCCCCCGGCAGCAGAACAGACCGAGACTCCCGCCGAAAGCACATTTGCTATCGAACAAATCATTGTAGGTACCACCGCCGCAATAGAAACGGCAACGAGAGACGAATATGCCTTTGACATGCTTGCAAGCGGAGTATCCGAACCGCCGCTTGTGTGGCAGGATGATGTTGGCAATTATCACTCGCTGCTTGCGGATTATGAGACTGACGACGCAGTTACATGGACATTTACCGTCATAGACGGCATGAAATGGTCTGACGGTGAGCCTGTGACGGCCGAAGATATTCTCTTCACTCTCAATTATGAAGATTCCAACGGAAGCGCAAATTTCGTTGAGCAGACAGATAAAGACGGGAAAGTAACTGCCGCCCGATATACTGGCTATGTCATATCTGACGACGGTCGGAGTATTTCTCTCACGCTTGCTTCTCCTAATGTGCGTATGCTCAGCAATATGACGTCTTTCCGTGTCATGCCTCAACATATTTATGATGGTAAGGATAGTGTCAGTGAGGATGAGTCCCGCGTAGGCTGCGGTCCTTACATATTTGACAGCTTCAATAAAGAAGCCGGTACGATCTCCTTCACCGCCAATCCCAATTATCCTACCCAACCCAATGTCGGAAAGATAGTATATCGTCTCTTTGGTAATGACGATACAATGTATATGGCTTTACAGAACGGCGATATTGATATGGTATGGAACTACTCAAGCGGTGTTCCCGCAGCATATCAGGATGTCCTTGCTGCCGATACCGGAGTAGCATTTGAATGTCTCGCCGCCGCAAATGCTCCTGCCGTACTTGCTTTCAACAATGCAAATGGACCATTTGCAGATGAAAACCTCCGCAAGGCTGTTTCATTTGCGCTGAATTACGAAACATTTAAAGAGTATTTCGGAAGCGCTTATGCGGAAGTGCCCAACCGCGGCTTTGTCCCTCCCACCACCGTGGGCTATAAGGTTACTGACAAGCTTGCTCAGAATACCGAGCTCGCGGCAAAATATATGGCCGACGCAGGTTTTACCGATAAAAACAGCGATGGTTTTACATCAACCCAGAAGGTGACGTTGTCGGCTTTACCCTGACTGTTAATGCAGGCAAGGAAGCCCACGTAGGTTATGCAGAGCTTATCAAGACCCAGCTTGAGGAATTTGGTATCAAAGTAGAGCTTGACGCTATTGACAGCGACTCCTATAACGCTAAGACCAGCAACAAGTTCTCTGAAAACAACATAACCATGGAAGCCGCAATATATGGCTACACCGCAGCCGGAATGGGAATGATGGCAGGTCTTGCAACTATCTATGTTGATGGTACTCACGCCGTCCAAGGCGGCTGCCAGGTATTTGACGAAGAGTTCCTTGATATCGTCAGCGAAATGAAAGCTGCGGTAAATCTTGACGATTACTGCGCAGGCGCGGCAAAAATTCAGGATTACTCCGAGCATACACCGCTCATCGCCCTTTACTGGGACAGCATGATACTTGCCCACATCGCAGCTCTGGACAACTTCACCATTGATGCTGTGTTCGGGCTGAACAACATCAACAACTGGTATACCATAACCGCAAAGTAATACGTGCCTAAGGAGGCATACCTATGAAAAGATATATAAAGAGCATATTGACTGCATTGGTGTGCTTCCTTATCGTTATTGTTTTCAATTTTTTCCTGCCGCGTATGCTGCCAGGCGACCCGGTAGCATACCTGACAGGATTTGCCGAAGAGGATATGACGCCGAATCAGTACCGTCACTATTACAATGCACTGCATCTTGGAGAAAGCCTGCCGGTACAGTTTGGATACTACATTCAATCCCTCCTCGACGGGAGCTTTGGCTACTCATTCAAGAAGGACTGCCCAGTGTCCGTTCTCATCGCGGCAAGGCTCAAATTCACATTGCAAATAACCGTTCCAAGCGTGCTTTTCAGCACGCTTATCGGTCTTTTCTGGGGTATCCAATGCGGCTATAAAAAGGACGGGATATTTGACAGGCTATCAAGTGCGTTTGTAATAGTGCTCAACGCTGTGCCGTCATTTATAATAGGTCTGTCGCTGATGATTCTGCTTTGTTTTAAAAATCGCTGGTTTCCTTATACAGGGCTTAATGCTCCGGATATCACAGCGGGAACAGCCGCTTATCTCGCCGACAGAATACACCATCTTTTTCTCCCTGTGCTGACGCTTACCATAGCTGCTACCCCTTCGCGTTTTCTTCTGATGCGTAATACAGTGAGTCAGGCAGCCGAGGAGAAATACGTCTTGTATGCGAAGGAGCGCGGTTTGCCTGATCGAACAATCAAATTCAGTTATATCCTGAAAAACATTGCACAGCCTTTCATTGCTATGGTTGGTATGAGCGTAAGCCTGTGCGTTGGCGGATCGGTCGTTATTGAAAATATTTTTTCAATCAACGGAATGGGAGTACTGCTGACCGATGCGGTCTACACCCTCGACTACCCGCTGATGCAAGGGATACTGTTTGTAACGACATCTATAATGGCGCTTTCAATAATCACGACAGATATGGTCTGTATTCTCATTGACCCCAAAGTCAGACTGGGGGCGTCAATATGAAGCTGAAAAGACTTCTTCCTCTTACTGTGGGGCTTGCCGTGCTGACAGTATTTATTGTTGCGGCATTTTTCCCTCATTTGTTCACTCCCTACGGGCAGAAGGAAATGTTTAAGGCATGGCTGACTTCCACAGCAGAGCATCTTCTTGGGACTAATTCTCTTGGCTATGATATATATACGGAGCTTATATATGGAACGCAGGAGACACTGCTTGTAGGTATTGCTAGCAGTGCAGCCGCCCTTGCACTTGGCACAGTGATCGGTTCGTTGTCTACGCTGAAAGGTTTTGTCGGTGTGATATTCAACGGGCTTATCAACGTGTTCGTTCTGCTCCCTAAGCTCATAACTCTCATAGTGCTTGCAAGCTTTGTAGGCGGTTCTGTCAAAAATCTTATAATACTTATCGCAGTCTTCAGTTGGGTCGGCGTCGCACGCAGTATTCGCTCCAAGGTCATTCATTTGAATGCACAGCCTTTTATAGAAAACTGCATTATTCAAGGTTACAGTAGCTTTCATATTATATCTCGCCATATTCTTCCGAACCTATACGATATTCTTATGGCAAAATTTCTTCTGAGTATAAACAGCTGTATTATGATGGAATCTACTCTCAGCTTTCTCGGTTTCGGCGACCTATACCATCCAACATGGGGAACGATGATCAACTTTGCATATAAGCGCGGGGCATTTATACGGGGTGCATATAACTACTTGCTGTCGCCCGGCATCTGCATAGTTCTTCTTTCTCTAGCCTTTTATTTAATAAGTCTGTATTTCGAACAGCGCATGAAGCTAATATCAGGCAGGTAATAATTATAGTGAAATACTTTGATGATATACATGCATCTTGGCAAAGCCAACTTGCTGGGATTGCCGTGGAGATAAACGACTCCGTCGATGTAAGAACTGCAAAAAAGTCGGTCGACACTGCGGAAGGTCTTGCCGCTTTAGGAGACGCTTTGACAAAGCAGCTTCGATACCGTGAGGCTGCCGAAGCATATAATGACGCATTGCAGCTTAAGCCTAATGATCCGAGTTTGCTGCGCCGCAGAGCCGGCAGATATATTTCTACCTTGCAATGTGCGAAAGCCCTTGAAGACTTTGAACGATGTATGGTGATGGGCGGAGATAGGCTGGATATTCTGTACCGTATTGGCTTGTGCCGCTACCTCATGCATCAGTATGCCTCGGCATGCGAAGCGTTTTTAGCCTGTTTCGAACTCTGCGATGATGAGATGGGCATTGCGGTGATGTATTGGCACACTCTATGTTCATACAAGCTTGAACATACTGCTGCGCTGCTCGTAAAATATCACGCGGGGATGGCTGTCGGACACCATACAGCCTATGAGAAAGCAGTGAGCGTATTTGCCGGAGCGCGGAGCTTTGATGATGCGTATCATGAAGCTCTTAATGAGAATAACGATCTTGAGAGTGTAATAACACTATACGGGCTATGCATATATGCCTCCTATTCAGAACAGAGCAGCTGTGCTAGAAAAATCATGGAACAGATACTTCAACGGGACGGCTTCTGGCCGTCCTATGCATACCTTGCTGCTTGGAACGATAGTTTTAATTTTACTGAATGAAAATAGTGCCAGATCCCCCGGTAGGGGTTCTGGCACTATTTATCCAGATTTTCGGCAAATTTCTCTGTGATTTATAAATCAACTTTGACACGCTTTTGTTTCACTACACAGATTACAAAAAAGTGTTCTATACCCGAGTTTCTTTTTTGGTAAACATGTCGAATGTTGAGAAGATTTCCATTATCCCCGGCGGGGGCTTGCTACGCAACATCTGAAATTCTATACTTATAAACAAGAAAGGCTTTCGAGAAAAGCCGGAATATAGGAGGAAATACTATGGCATGTTTTTTGGTTCCAGCGGCTGAAGCAGTTGTTGTCACTGCAGTTGCATACGGGATGAAAGCAAAAGAGAAGAAAGCACCCACTCTCAATGACTCTGCTATCGAAGAAGCTGCCAATGCTGTTGAGGATGTCAAGATTGCAGTTTCCACCAAACTTATGTGGCCTGCAAATCTTTTGTGGGGCGGCTGCCTGCTTTTGTGCTATGAGCATATCTGGCACGGCGAGGTTGTTCCATGGTTCCCGTTCCTCACAGCAATGGCAAGTCCTGATGAGACAAGCGTAATGCTCTCTGAAATGCGTTCCGTAGGCGGGATGATGGCAATCGAAATAACGGTAGTTTGGGTACTCATCGTTCTTGTTGCAAATGCTATCGTAAAGCGCAAGCCCCCTGTATCTGCTGCGGCGTAACGGAGGATTTAATCATGACTCTTCTTATAACTCTCTTCGCCGCAATAATTTGTACCGTCATATGGTACAAGGGCTACAATAAAGACCTGCGCATAGGTACTCTCTGCTGGATATACTGGGGTGCATCGCTGATGTGGTTCATTGATGCATGCTTTGAGTATGCCGAGTTCCATGCAGAATTCTTCACGCCGGCTCCCGTGGATATGCTCAATGACGCATACCTCGGATTGTCCGTTGTTGCGCTCGGTCTTGTCGTATGGCTTGTTATTCTGCTCATTAAGGATCCCCGAGGAACTGTCAAAGCAGCTCTCACCAAGAAAAACTGAATTTCCACTTTCACCTCTTTTCCCGGTATGCTTCTGTATTGAATCATGCCGGGATTTTTTATACGGAGAGACTTATGTATATTATTAGGTTGTGCCACGAGGGTTTGAAATAGAAAAAGATTTACATCTTTTCGTGGAAATTGAATATTGCCTCTAAAATGCACTTAGGGGTGAACCGTCCAGCAAACACCTGCTCGCAGTTCACCCCTAAGTGCATTCTGCACAACTTTAGTCCTTTACCGCCCATCCACGCCCCTCCCGTTCTGAATTTTGACTTTTTCAAAATTCAGAATAAGGAGGATCTGCGTAATGGCAGACAACTATTACATAACCATCAACAGCGAAAAAATCTGTGTTTCCGAGGAAGTATACAACGTTTACCGCCAAATGAGGCGGCATGAACGCACGCTGGCCGAGAAAGATTCCCGCAACTTTGTATTGAAGTATGAGGACTTTGCAGATGGAGAGATTACCGGTGAGGAGCAGATATACGATTTCTTGCAGCCGAGCGTTGAAGAGCTTGCGTTAACGAACATTATTTACCGCAAGCTACACAGGGCTATTGAGATGCTGCCGCAAGCAGAAAAGGAGTTGATCTCAGATTTGTATTTCAACGGTTATTCAATGCGCACGATTGCAGAAAAGCAGGGTGTAAGTCACATGACAATACAACGCCAAGTTCAAAAAATCCTTGCAAAATTAAAAATTTTTATAAAAAGTTGAAAAAACCTGTTACAAGCCCCCTCCGAACTCGCTTAAGAAGTGAGGGGATAAATTATCACCCCTCGGTGTACCTTGACAAACACCGGGGCAACCGGTCATATCCGGCTACTGAATAACATCAGTGAATGTACGAGCTAGACGAAGGATGCGCCAGAACTCACCTGTGCGGGAAACCGCATCAATCGACGGCCATAAGGTGACGAGCGGGTCAGTCCATTCAAAAGCGGCCTTGGCAAGCCGCGCGCCATGACTGCATTCACGCAGGTACTCCTGTCCAGCCACAGCTTTCAGGCAATGGGGGCAGCTCGGAGAGATCCTCGGAGGGGTGAAATTCCCGTGCGCAGCGCCATCTGCGGTTCAGTAGTCCGCCCGACCTGGGGAAGTAGTGTCGAATACAGGTTAGCAAAAATCCAAAAAAGTCAAAATTCAGAACAATGGCAGCCGGTGTTATACATCGGCTGCCGCATTATCAGGAGGAAACATGGAAAATGAAAAATCTACATTGACCGTGCTCGTGGTCGAGCCGGGCAAAGCTCCGTATCAGGCTGCTATCGGCGCAGATCTCAAGTCTTTGCAGCAGGTGGTCGGCGGGTACATAGAATCAATCTCGCCCTACGATGACCCCGTCGCAATCATCTGCAATGAAGAAGGCAAGCTTGAACAACTCCCGTTCAACCGTGGGCTGCGCGATGAGTCAGGCAATCTCTATGACTATATTGCCGGTAACTTTATGATCGTCGGTCTCGGAGAAGAAGATTTCACGTCGCTGCCGCCGGAGTACATAGAGAAGTACTCTCAGCTTTTTGCTCAGCCCGAAATCCTCAACATTGCAAACGGCAGGTTTGAAGTTTTGCCGGATACGTCCTTTGAACAGCAAGAATCTGAAGAACCGAATATGAGCATGTAAAGGAGACCATTATGGGAAAGAAAAACCGCCACAAATGCAAAGCACCGTACCGCGCACCGCCGCAGTGCGGTAAGTACCAGAAGAAGCTCATGAAAGCCGCCGCAGATGAGCGGCAGAGAAAAAGAAGGAGGTCGTGATTATCACTGTAACAAAAAGCGCTTATGTACACAGACGCATATTTTCTCTGCTCTGTATGCTCCTTATCTTTATCGCAATTTTGCCCATCTCAGCCTTTGCAGACTGGGTCACGGTCAGTACGGTAAACTCAGCGTCGTACTTCCAGACCTTCAGCAGCAAGGGCGTCTGGACGGCAATAGGCACTCCCGCGCACTACATAAACGAGACCGGCCAGGTCGCCTACTGTCTCCAGACGAATTATAACTCACCCAACAACAGCGGCTACTCCTCAACGAGCGGCTGGCAGTATTACGATGAGACTACCATCCGCGGTCTGCAATCCATCCTCGAGCACGGCTATCCGAACGACGACGGTGGCTTCTCGGCAGATGAGGCGAGATACGCCACTGCCAATGCCATACGCTTCTGGCTCGCAGAACGTGGTGCGGAGGGCGTACCGGATTGGATGAATCTCCAGTTGTATTCACAGTTCTTCCGTGGAGCATCCGGTTATGAGTATCTGTTCCAGTGGTGCATGTATCTCCTTGAGAACGCAAGGTATCAGGTGACATACAGTCACTCGGTCAGCTTCTCACCCATCACGCTTACAGAGGACGGAGACTACTATGTCGGCACGACTACCGTCAGCCTTGTGAACTGCACGGGCGGCTATACGCTCGACCGCAGCGGGCTGCCGTCAGACGCCGAGGTATACGGCTGGACAGGCAATGACGGAGACGTGCTCACGATACGCATCCCCAAAGTCTACGGCGGCGCTGCGTTCACATTGAATGCCACCGGCATAGACAATCAGACGGACGCTTCGCTTATCTTCTTCAATCCGGACAACTGGGGCGAGCAGAGAATACTCGCCTACACTTACGACATTGAAAAGGATGTTGCGAATGCAAACGTTGAAGTCGTAACACCGGAGCCGGAGCTGCCCAAAACTGCCGGACTTGCCATACGTAAGGTAGACGCCGACACCGGCGCGGCCATGCCCTGTGTCACATTCGCTCTATACAACACCGCGGGTGAGACCGTCGCTTACGGTACTACAGGCGAGGACGGGTATGTATACTTCACAAACATGCCTCTCGGAGATTATTACTACGAAGAGATAAATACCCTCGACGGCTACGTCTTGGATAATACAAGGTATTCGGTCTCTCTGGTATCCAGCGGTCAGACGGTCGAGGTCACTATGACTAACAGCCGCTTCCGCGCAAAGCTCGTCATAGTCAAGCAGGACGGCGAGACGAAAGCACCTCTCTCCGGCGCTGGGTTCAGACTTTATGACAGTGCCGGAAATGTGGTCGGTGAAGGCTATACCGACGAAAATGGTCAGATAACCTTTGAAAACCTCAAAAAAGGCAGTTACACGTATCAGGAGTATGAAGCCCCGCCGGGGTATGCGTTGGACGATACGGTGTACCCGTTGGATATCACCGAACACGGTAAAACCATCACGGTCACAGTGTACAACACCGCCATCCAACCAGAGCGTGACGGCAGTATAACCATCACGAAGAAAAGCACAGATGGCAGTATTCTCACCGGTGCTGAATACTTGCTCGAATACTCCACAGACAACGGTATCTCGTGGCAGCCGGTGTTCACCAGAGCAAGTGACAGCATAGAAGTTGGAGGCTGTACAAGCTCCGTGCTGAATAACGGTCGCCTCACCGTAAACAGTGCGGGCACTGCCACATTTTCCGGTCTCAAAGCGGACCGTTCCATTATATATAGACTCACAGAGACAAGAGCACCTGACGGCTGCACGCTGCTGGCAGAGCCGCTATACACCGGCACGCTCCCCGTGAAGGTGGACAAGTCTTTCAGCTCTGATGACTGCGAGGTAATAGACGGCGAAAACTATTGTTACTCCCTCTACGTCACAGCAGTCAACGGCGCGATGTACCGTCTGCCGAGCACGGGCGGCAGCGGGTTTGCGTATATCCCCATCGTGCTCTGCATCCTCGGTGCGGTGCTCTACGCGTTCACAATTACACATGACACAAAATCTGATGAAAAGAAAAAGGAGAAAAACACGCATGAATAAACTCAGAAAAGCTCTCGCACTAATACTCTCCCTTGCGGCGATCCTCTGCTTCCCCATCTCGGCAAGCGCGCTGTCGGACGAGGCTCTGCCCACCATAGACTACGCCCGCACAGGCTCCGTAGACATATATAAATATGACCTGACCAGTGCCGAGAAAGACGGCGTCTGGAACAGCTCATACGTTTCAACCGGTGTCCGCGATGAAGCCGGTGTCGATTCCATACTCGGCAATACGCAGATAGTGAACCAGCTCACCGGCAACGGCGAATCCTACGGCTACGCTATCAAAGGCGTTGAGTTCAGCTATCTCAAAATTGCAGACATATGCACTTACACCGACGTAGACAACAACACGAGCAATACGCAGGTGCTCTACAGCATTGAGCATAACGACACCACGGATAAGTTCCTTGCCGCGCTTGACCTGACGACCGACGACAGATACTCCGCCGCAGATAACGGCAATGTATATGCGTATCAGTCGGACGTGCTTATCGATGCGCTGAAGAACTCACTTACCACAAACGCCACATCAGTTAAAAATGCTCTTGAAGCCTACGTCCGCGAGAATGGCGGCACTGCCATGCCGGAAACTGACGGCTACGGTCACAGCACAGTTTCAGATCTTCCCCTTGGCCTGTACCTCTTTGTTGAGACCCGCGTTCCCGAAATGGTCACGGAGACTACCGCGCCTTTCCTCGTCTCTCTGCCCATGACCAGCACCGCAGATAAAGCAAGCTGGCTCTATAATGTGACGCTTTACCCCAAAAACCTCACCGGAATTCCGACGCTTGAAAAGACTGTGCGTGAAGCAAAGTCCAGCAGCGGCAAGAATAACGGCAGCGCGGACATCACGGACGGCTTTGCACATACCGCGACTGCCTCTGTCGGCGATACACTTGAGTACCAGATCATATCTACGCTCCCGTCCATCACCTCGGCAGCTTCGTATCTCACGGATTACAGCTTCATAGATACCGCCGAGAAAGGCATACCTTACCTCCAGAACGGCGTCACGCTTGAGTTCTTTAAGGATGCTGCATGCACGGACAAGATAGCGACATGGACAGAAGCTGATGGCAAGTTCAATGTCAGCTACACAACCAATGACAATGGATATGTCATGAGCATAGCGATGACTGAGACAGGTCTGGATGAAATAAACACCAGCAAGGCCGTATACGCCGATGCTTCAATGGTCAACTCCGGGTATTCCGACTGCACGCTCCGCATTACATACTCTGCCCAGCTGGACAAGTCCGCGAACTACGGCGACAAGGGCAATACCAACGACGTTGTTCTCACGTGGAAGCGCACGAACAGCAGCTATTATGATACGCTCGTCGATGACTGCCATGTGTACGTGTTCGGGCTTGACCTCACGAAGAAGTTCTCCGATGGCAAGGGAGACTTCAGCAAGGTCGAGTTCTCCCTCCAGAACGATGCGGACGATTACTATGTCGTCGCCAAGTATGACGAGGCTGCAAAGGCTTACTATGTGACCGACAGCACTGACGACAAGGCCAAGGCTACGCGCTTCACTCCTCGTTCTGACGGGCGTATGCTCATCTACGGCCTTGAAAATGACGCGTACACCATAACCGAACTCAAGACGGACGGAGCATATACTCTTCTCAAGAACGGTATAGGTCTTGTAATAAGCGTCGGCGAGAGCAGTACGGTCTGCGATGTTTACAGTTCTGATATCCTCGGCCTTATTCAGAACGATCCCCGTTATGCATACGTTGAAGAGGGGCTGTTCCACAATATGCCGCAGAAGCATCTGGAACATAAGCTCCTGACTGCGTCTGCAAAGGTGGACAACAAGCAGATCACGCTCGGCCCGGATAACGGCTCGGCGAACGCGTTCGTACCTCTGACGGTCGTGAACACCAAGGGCTTTGACCTCCCCAAGACCGGCGGTTACGGCAACTGGATGTTCCCGGCTATTGGCCTGAGCCTTGTAGCTGTCGCAGTTGTGGTCATATACTTTGCGTTCAGAGATAAGAAGAAAGAAACAAATAAGTAAAGGTCAGGGAGGCAGGCTGAGAAACCTGCCTCCCATTTTTGCGTATGAGCAGAAAAACAAAAATGATCCTTGGCATTATACTTCTCTCAATTGCTCTGCTTGTCTGCTTGTACCCGGTCATAAGCAACTTCACCGCCGTCAAGTACCAGTCAATAGTTCTGACCAGATACGAAAAAGCCGTGAGCAATATGGACGATGAGACTTTGAAAAAAACAAAAGAAGAGGCGCTGGCATATAACCGAACGCTGATCCCCGGCGTTGCAGATAATCTCTCGTTCTCGGAAGAGGCGCTCAAATCTGCCGCAGAGAATTACGAGAATCTGCTGAATATCCGCGGCGACGGGATAATGGGGTATGTCGAGATCCCGAAGATAGACATAAACCTGCCCATCTACCACGGCACAGGAGATGACAGCCTTGACCGCGGTGTCGGGCATCTGCTCGGCAGCTCTCTGCCGGTCGGCGGCGAAACTTCACACGCGGTGCTGACGGCGCACTCAGGGCTTGCCGGACAGCGGCTGTTCTCGGATTTAGACAAGCTGGAGTGCGGCGATACGTTCTATGTTCACACGCTTGACGAGACTATGGCATACATGGTACTGGAGATAAACACTGTGCTTCCGGAGGACACGTCAAAGCTCGTGATCCTGCCGGAGCATAATGTGTGTACATTGGTGACATGCACTCCATACGGAGTCAACACTCACCGCCTCATGGTACGCGGTACGAGGATACGAAACGACCAAGCAGAGTATGTAGAAAATCTCAAGGCTGAGAAGAATGAGCGCGAAGGTGTCACACAGTCCACATGGCAGCAGGAGTATTTCAAGGGTATAGGGCTCGGAATTATCTGCATAGTCGCCATCGGGATAGTCTATGAGATAAACCGCATACGTCCACGGCGGAGAAAGCGAGGGCTGCATGAAAAGGGCTAAGATAGTTCTTCTTATTCTTATGGTGCTCCTCGCAATCGCCGGACTTGTTGTAACTTTCAAACCGCTCATGGAGCGCGCTTCACGGCAGAAGCAGGTGGACGAAGCCAACGACAGCTTCATTCAGCAGTTGGAGCAGATACAATCCGTACAGCAGGATACACCTGAAGCAACGCCATATGCGCAGCTCCGTGAGCAGATAGAGCAGTACAACACTTGGCTGTACGAGGGCAAGCAGATAGCGCTCACAAATGCGGCGGCATACGAGCAGCCCGCATTCATCCTCACGCAGTATGGCTTGCAGGATGAGACCTTCGGGATAATCTACATTCCAAAGCTTGAGGTAACTCTACCGCTGTACCTCGGCGCAAACGATGAGAACATGGCAAACGGCGCGGCGGTGCTTGGGCAGACGAGCGTCCCCATCGGCGGTGTCAATACCAATTCCGTAATTGCAGGTCATCGCGGGTGGAACGGCTATCCGTATTTTCTGAACCTTGATGAGCTTCAGATCGGCGACCTTGTGTACATAGACAACATCTGGACGCTGATGGAGTATGAGGTGGTGGATATACAGGTCATCTCCCCGGACGATGTTGACGCAATAAAGATACAGGAGGGGCGCGACCTTGTGACTCTCCTGACCTGCCATCCGCCAAACACCGGCGGTCGGCAGAGGCTTCTCGTCTTCTGCGAGAGGGTAAGTGAATAGACAAAGAGCCGGGTATCCGCCCGGCTCGAATCATATGGAGGTTTAATATGACAGTAGATATAGACCTGTGGGTGACGGCGACGATCCTCAGAGAGCTGCGAAACAACGGACTGATTACACAGAAAGAGGCTGAAAAGATCCTTTCCCGCGTTGCCAAACAGACCGGCGCGACGCTTATTATTTCTGCCTGAAAATGCTCATATTTCAGTAGCTTTGTGAAAGGTGTTGTGGTATTGTGTGTTGCTGCAGAGGGAGGTGAACCGGCGCATGGCACAGGAAAACACCGCAAGAGTCATAACGATAGCGGCAACAGAACAGCCGCAGGATATACGGCTGAGAGTTGCAGCCTATGCCCGCGTCAGTTCATCATCTGACGAGCAGCTCAATTCCTTCGCCGCTCAGAACCGATACTACACAGAACTCATATCCAGCAAGGACAACTGGCAGCTTGTAGATATCTACGCCGATGAGGGCATCACGGGCACATCAATAGAAAAGCGCGATGACTTCAAGCGTATGCTCCGTGACTGTGAGCGCGGGCTCATAGACAGGATATTCGTAAAGTCCATATCCAGATTCGCCAGAAACACAACAGAGTGTCTCGAAACGGTGCGCTCCCTGAAAGCTCGCGGCGTAAGCGTGTACTTTGAGAAAGAAGGCATCGACACCGGCAAGGTCTCCGGTGAGATGCTCACCGCCGTGTTTGCCTCGCTCGCACAGGCCGAGAGTCAATCCATATCCGGCAATATGCGCTGGGGGCTGCGCAAGCGAATGCAGGCTGGTACATATCTTGCACCGTCAACTCCATTCGGGTATAAGATACAAGACGGAGAATACATCATTGTTCCTAATGAAGCCGAGATCGTCAGATACATATTTGAAAGCTACGTCTCCGGCAACGGTATGGACGCTATCGCCGCAAAGCTGAACACACTTAATAACACCTCGTCTGAGCAGATGCGGCCATACTGGTACAGCACAACCATTCTGTACATACTCTCAAACGAGAGTTACACCGGCAATTCCCTATGGCAAAAGACCTATGCCACAAATACGCTTCCCGCAAAGCAGGTGAAAAACGCCGGTGAGCTGCCGATGTATCGCGTGCTGGATACGCACCCCGCCATCATAAGTCAGGAGCTGTTTGACGCAGCTCAGGAATTGCGAAACTCTCGGAGTAAGTCTAATGGCAAGCATCCCGTATGCGATGATATGCGCGGAAAGCTTATCTGCCGCGAGTGCGGTACGCAAATGCAGCCTAAAACCGTGAACGTTCAAATATATTGGGTATGCAGACGGCATAACCGCAGCAAAGAGCTTTGCCCCCTGCCCCCTATTGCCGACGCAACTGTGAAAGAAGCCTTTCGTATTCTCCACTTCAAGTTGAAAAAACATCCGGAAATTCTGGCTAAGACAGCCGCTTCTCTAACTGAGCTTCGTAACCGGCGAATGCTCTGGAGTCCGGATATAATAGAGCTGAACAAGAAAATATCCGATATATTAAGTCAGAATCAAATGTTAGCCGTACTGAAGCAGCAGGGGCTCGTTGATCCTGACATTTTTATATCCAAAACCAATGAGCTGGCTGAACAGCTTCGCAAGCTAAGGCTTGAAAAGGCACATCTGCTTGATTCAGAAACAGACGATCCATTGTCTCAGACACGGCATATCATCGAGTTGCTTCGAGATAGCCCGGATTTTCTCGAACACTATGACGAGGAACTGTTCAGCGAGCTCATTGAAAATGTGATCGTAAAAAGCCGCACAGATGTACGGTTTAGGCTCAAAAACGGGCTTGAATTAGACGAGCATATAGGAAGGACACTGTCATGACAAACCGAAAGCAGCCATTTGGATATAAAATACGCCGTGGCAAACCGGTCATTTATGAAACCGAAGCAGATATAGTCCGGAAAATTTTCAAAGCATATCTCAGCGGCGCATCGTACAGCACTATAACGGATATGCTCCGCGGGCAGGCTGTTTCGTATGACGAAGGCAAGCCTTGGAACAAAAACATGATAGCGAGAATTCTTGGGGATAGACGTTACATTGAAAATGATGTCTATCCTAAAATCATATCTGCCGCAGATTTCTCGATAGTCCAGCGGCAAAGGGAGTCCAGGACCAAGATTTGTGCGAAAACCGAAGTTCAAAAAGCACTGTCAAAACTGTGCTCAGTCCAACTGTCTGCGCAGCTTGAGCAGCAGGTTTTATCCATCCTGAATCTGCTGTCCATGCATCCTGAGAAGATTCGACCACAGCTCAGCTCCATAGCAAATCATGACGACAGCGAGTTTCAAAGGAACTTGGATTCGATTATGTTAGTCCAGCCTGTGGATGAGGCTGCTGCCAGAGGGCACATATTTCAAGAGGCTGCCGCTCTATATGATCAGGTAAACACAAGCGACTATGAGTCAGATCGGCTCCAGAGACTATTCGAAAAAGCTGCCCACTCCACTGCTCTTGACTCTCAATTGCTCAAATCGAGCGTTGCTGGCATATACGTTGAGTCCTTGTCAGTCAAGCTCCTGCTATGGAACGGACAATATATTGGAAAGGACGACTTCAAATGAGCAATACAACGCCGACAGTTATATGTATCCCAGCCAAGCCAGAAGCCGTTCGGGCATCAAAGCGCCAGCTACGGGTGGCGGCTTACTGCCGCGTATCGACCGATGACGAAGAGCAGCTCACCAGCTACGAGGCGCAGAAAAATTACTACACAGACAAGATCATGACTAATAAAGAGTGGACAATGGCGGGTATCTTTGCTGATGAGGGTATAACCGGCACATCCGCCCGCAAGCGCCCGGAGTTTCTGCGTATGATCCGTCAGTGTAAGCAGGGCAAAATTTACATTGTGCTCACCAAGTCCATATCCAGATTTGCCCGCAACACAGTCGATTGCCTAAATTATGTACGTGCCCTAAAAGAGCTTGGCATAGCGGTCATCTTCGAGAAAGAGAACATGAACACTCTCGAAATCGACAGCGAGATACTCATAACCATGCTCGGTGCGTTCGCTCAGTCCGAGAGCGAATCCATCTCCGCCAATGTCCGCTGGGGTATCCGGCAGGCCATGAAAGAGGGCAAAGCCACCATACAGTACAAATATCTGTATGGCTATCGCAAAGGCGATGACAGCAAGCCTGAGATAATACCGGATCAGGCAGAGGTTGTCAGAAAAATATACGACCTGTTTCTAAGCGGCACACCGGTCCGCGGTATACAGGAGTATCTGAATGCAAACTCTGTTCCGAACATAAACGGTGAGTCAAAATGGGCGCGGAGCGCCATAGACAGCATACTTACGAATGAGAAATACTGCGGCGATGTACTGCTACAGAAAACGTATATCGACGACTGCATCAACAAGAAGGTAAAGAAAAACACCGGGCAGCTCCCGATGTATCTGGTGCAGAATCATCACGAGGGGATAATAGGCCGCGAGACATTCGATGCTGCTCAAGCCGAACTTGCGCGACGCAGCGCTGGGAAAAGTCCGTCAAAGAAAAATGCTCCGACTGGTCGGAGTAGGTACAGCAGCAAATATGCGCTGTCGGATAGGCTGTACTGCGGCGAGTGCGGCACAAGGTATCAGCGCTGTACATGGCGCAACCGCGATGGCAGCAAGCGCATAGTCTGGCGCTGCGTCAGCCGGGTGGACTATGGCAGCAAGTACTGCCACGACTCACCTACGCTGGATGAGGAGCCGCTGCACAGAGCCGTCCTTGCCGCTATAAACAGTACAGTAAAGGATAAGAACAATATAGTCTACAACCTAAAAGCGGCAATGGAAAAGGAACTTGCCCCGGCCGCAGGGCAGCAGCTCAGCCTGTCTGAGATAGATGACCGGCTCGACCAGTTAAATACCGAGTTCAGTAAAGTGCTTGCCGAAGCATCCGAAAGCGGTGACCAGTCAGCGTACAGCGGTAGATTCCGAGAGATCATGCAGAAGCAAGCAACGCTTAAAGCCCAGCGTGATGAGATACAACGGATGTTAGCCGAGAGCGGTAAAGCCGCAGCTCATATAGAGCAATGCAGGCAAGCAGCAGAATCAACACCAGCGACCATAACTGAGTGGGATGAAGCGCTGATCCGTCAGGTAGTTGAGAGCGTGACGGCAGAAACCGGCAACGAGATAATTGTAGCCTTGAAATCCGGAGCATCAATACATCAGGAATTATTGTAATATCAAACAGCACGGGCCTGAGTCTTAGTAAAAAGATTCAGGCTCTTTTTGTTTTCTGAAAGGAGCAACTTATGCCACGCTATTTTATGCGAGACACGCCGCTGCGGGCGATGGAGCATCTGATGATGTCTCAGCCCGGTTACAGGCCCAGAGGTGGCGGAATGTACCGAAATCAATTTCATTACACTCCAAAAGATGTGGAGTGCGAATACTGCCAGAGCTACGACCGCAAGAATCCGTGTCTCCTGTGTGAATGCACCTGTTTGGGGGAGCGCATTGAGGCAGGTGTTCTGAATCTGAGCAGGTTTGTACAGGAATGCTTTGCACTCTCTATGGAACCGCAGCTTCAAGAACGGATGTATCAGCAGTTCGTAGAAACAAAGTCTCGTTTTTTCCTATCCGACTCCCACCGTAGAAGATGGACACACTGGAGAGCACTCTGCTGGCGTCTGTCTGACCGAAATAAAGCCGCCCTCTTCCTGCTCACGGCTTACGAAAGCCTTTGGCGAAGGGTGGTCTGGAAGTGCGGCAACGACGGCTTTGACTTCCAAGCAGTCCATCTCCATGGGATCAAGCCGGAGCTTTACAGCGTTTATCAGGCTGCAAAGGCCATTGCGGTAGGTAGCTGCAACATTACTCTTGCGGACCTTGCGTCTCCGGAATTGGTCACAGATGAGGCGTTCCAACTGATTATCTGCGCATTGCTGATGGCCAAGTACGGGGATGTGGTTCTGAATTTAGAAAATGGAGCGGTGAAGGATGGCAATTGATATGGCACAGCAGGAAGAACTTGTTCTATGGATTGACCGGCGCTGGAAAAATGCCATCGAGAAGCATCTAAATGGCGAGGCTTTGCAAGAGCATCTGGAGAATGTATTGGACAAGCTGTGCAATCAGCTCCCAGAGCTAGAGTATGAGCGCATCAGTCATGAGATTCAATCGGAAGCTGCCGCACGGCGCGCAGCGGAAGAAGCGGCCCGAACTTATGCCGCTTACCATGTGACGGAGCATGGTCAAGAATGGTACTTTAAAACCTCGCCCGGTGAGGAGCTGTTGGAGGCCGGGAAAAAACTGCGCAGTTATATTACGAAAGGAAACGGTGTGACGCCGGACAAATTCATCGGAATGTTTTTCAGTGGGCAGCCCATCACAGCAAAAGAGTTTAATGACCTGACGGTTCTGCGCATGGAGAACACAGGAAAGGTGCGAGGCGTGTTCGACGTGAACTTTGACAAACGTGAGTTCTCCGCTGTTAACATCATGGATGGCTGGCAGACCTGGGCAATGCATGATGTGTCGGTGGCAGTTTATCATGCCACCCGGTCACAGTTTGCGTCTAACGATGATAGATGGCGCAAGCTGCTGGATCATCTGAGCGGCAAAGAGATCACCTCGGCAGGACATCTCGCCGCAAATAACTTTTCGTTTTCAGATGAGATTATTGAGGAGGACGGCAAGCTCAACTTTTATATCCATGCGGACTTCGATGTGGATTCTGCATTCGGGACATTTGTCTGCACGGATCAGAATGATGACTGGCTAAACATCTACGCCAACTATGATGTAGAGCAGGATAAGCTATGCGACACACTGGAACTGAACCTCTGCAAGGGAGACGGTTCGGAAGAAAGCTGGAGTTACCCTCTCAACGCTGCGGAACAGGAAGTCCTGCTCCGCAAAATGGAGGCCTTCTGTCAGCAGCAGACCGGCATGAGTCTGCACGATTACACCCAGCAACTTTGAGACAGTGAATCGCTGACTCCTGAGATGCAGATGTAACCGCCGGTTTTGAATTTAGAAAATGGAGTTGGTGAAATATGATAATACATGCTGTACTCGGCAATCCAAACCACCCGGAATACGGTGTTGCAACAATTCCGTTCCCCATCCCACATGACCAGTACGCACACTGCATGGAGCTGCTGGAGGCATTGGAAATTGGTGATGCAGTCAAATCAGACTGCCAAGTGCAAGAGATCAATAGTTTTTACTCCGTGCTCAAGCGCACAGAGATGCTAACCGTCAATGTGGAGGAACTGAACTATCTTGCCAAACGGCTGGACGGTTTCGACATGGGAGAAGCTACTCAGTTTCAGGCAATGGCACACAAGCTGGAGCTTTTGGAACTGAAGGATCTTATTAATCTGACCTTCTGTTGTCAGCAGACCACAGTCATCGCAGATTTTTCTGACCTCGCCGCTGTTGGCTGTGACCACTACATGAACCTGCACGGAGGCTGTGCAACTGTTGCTGAGTTAGAGGCACTGGACGGTGAAGAAACGGCTCGGCGGCTCATTGAGAGCGGCAGCGGCACGGTCACGCCATATGGTGTGGTCTATGATAACGGCATGAAGCTGGAGCAGGTATATGACGGTCAATTTTTCCCCTGCTATTACTATGAGCCGCGTGCCACTATGGTCGCGGTGACCTCTAAATCCGAGCCGGAGGATACCGCGCATATTACATGGCTGTATCTCCCTATGGCACAGGAGGAAATTGACCGTGCTCTACAGCGTGCAGGAATCACAGAGCCTGCGGATGCCCGGCTTCGTTTGGAACACAGCCAACTGCCAGATGAAGTGAATGTGCTGCTGGATATGGAATATGAAAGCCTTGCAAATCTCAACGCACTGACACAGGCAACGAATGATTTTTCCATGGACGACATCAAGAAGCTGGGCGCTGCTGTAACTCTTGCGAAACCTCAGAATGCGGAACAGGTCAAGAATCTCGTGGAGAATCTTGACCTGTTTGACTTTGCTCCCGGCGCACATTCCCCGGCAGAGTATGGAAAGTATATGATCCAGCAGTCCGGTCAGTACGAGTTCGACGAGAATTTAGATGAGTTCTATGACTACGAAGGCTACGCCTTACAGCGCATGGATGAGGAGAACGGGATGTTTTCCGACCGGGGTTACATCGCATATAAGGGATATCTCAGCCTTGAAGAAATTAAGGAGGGCGGTCAAGGTGACAGCATGGAGGTGGGATGGATGAACTTATGAACGTTAACGCGAGAGCAGGAGAATTCCAGCATCTTGAGCTATTCGACAAGTTTGCATTATTCACCAACGCGCGAATCAACTGTACTACTGTACCGAATGGCTGGTACTGCTATGACTCCCGTGGTACAGGCAATGCCCCTGATGAGCTGCGCTTTATCGAGGAAAGTGTTGTGGTCAACCATTCATGCTCAATCTTGATGCCGAAGAAGCTAGAGCTGCCTGAGTCCTGTCAACTGGATGCATGGGATGAATTTGGCTTTCTCGATGAGGGCGACATGACACTTCAAGAGTTCTGCAAGATGCATGATGATCTCCCATATCCCGCAGAGGAGGAAGCGTTTCATATACGTCCGGCCCGCCCAGATGAGACAGGCATGTTTTATTCAGAGGGCGAGTGGCTAGGTGCCATCGGCCATGTCCGAATAAACTTCGGACATGGCGGCAACGAGTTTTAGCACACATGGCATACTCGTGGCTCGGAGGAACTGAACAGTCCTGCGTTCAAGGCTGAACTTCAGGCAGTCGTTGACGCGTTACGAGAAAATGTTCTGAAGAGACGTTTTCGCCATGGAGCACTTCTGTTATGAACATGGACGGAAAGTCAATGTAGGCTGGACGCAGAACTACGGCTACATCGTTGAAACGGATCCCTACCGCTATTTACTGCGCTATAATCCGCCTCCCGGAGATCATAATGCCTACCTGAGTTGCTTTAATCCTGATGTCCAGCTCCAAAACATAGCGCAGGGAAATTACAAACTACAGTCCGCTCCGGATATGACGTTGGGAGGAATGTGAACATGGAAGAATCGGATAAATCTTATCTTGTTTAGAACACACGTGAGACAATACTGAACGAAAAGTGTTTGACCAAAGTTAAGAAATGAATAGGACGATGAAAAAGAGGACTCCCAAATAACTCAGAATTTGCTGCGCTAATCCTGCCACACGACCATAATGCTACTGCTCAACAGCCCCAAAAAGTTATTACTTTTGTGGGCTATAAAGTCTACAGTTTCAAGCTGTTTTCATCCAGCAAGAAATTTCTCAGGCCAACCGTAATGATACCACTTTCATCCCTGCGAACTCTTATATTATCCCCTACGACAATAATCTTTCTGAATGAATCAGGGATACTGAGAAGGCTGCGTTGCTCCTGATTGATTTTCTCAATTGTCGGCATTGAAAACGCGGATTGAATATAGTATTTCTCACTTCCCTTGGTAGCGACAAAATCTACTTCCAACTGCTTTTTTCCTCGCTTTCCGTCCGGCTTTGTCTCCCAGTACTCCACTACACCAACATCCACATGGTATCCACGAACACGAAGTTCGTTGTAGATAATATTTTCCATAAGATGTGTCGGTTCTATTTGGCGGAATCCTAACCTAGCATTTCTTAGCCCGATGTCTTCAAAATAATACTTTGAAAGCGAACCAATATATTTTTTACCCTTGATATCATACCGCACCGCTTTGCTCACTAGGAAAGAGTCTATCAAATAGTCAATGTAGTTTTTTATTGTCTTTTCGCTGATGATTTTTCCTTTCATGCTTTTGAAGGCGCGCTCAAGTTTGCCATGATTCGTATAGCTACCGACCGCAGAGGCAAGAATGTCCACAAGCTCATCCAATTCGGCCTTATTCCGCACATTGTGACGTTCAACAATATCAGAAATATAGACTTTCTGAAATAACGAGTTCAAGTATTCTGCCTTGTCCTCCGGAGCCTCCATAGCCAAGAGCAGAGGCAATCCACCATAAACGAGATAGTCATCCCATGCTTCATCCAATGTGCCGTCATATGCGGATGTAAACTCCGAGAAGCTTAATGGGAAAACGTGAATCTCATCACCGCGGCCTCGGAACTGGGTGATTACATCAGACGACAGGAATTTTGAATTACTGCCAGTTACATAAACATCAGCATTACGAATATGAAGAAGGCTATTTAGTACATCTTCAAATTCGTTTAAATACTGTACTTCGTCGAGAACGATATAGTAATCTTCCTTATCGCGAATACTTTCTTTTATGAACTGAAGCATAACGTCGGGGTCTCGCAGAGCCTTGTTGCTACGATCATCCAGAGCAACTTCAATGATGTGGTCTTCCGGTACACCGCTATTCAGCAGATGGTCATGGAATAGGTGGAACAACAGATACGATTTCCCGCACCTTCTTACGCCTGTCACGACCTTTATCATACCATTTTTCTTTTTTCGTATCAGTTTATCTAAATAAATTCCGCGCTTTATTTCCACGTCGAACCTCCACTCCAGAAAACATTGCATCTGCACCCCTTTCCGGAATACAGTATACCCTGTCTACCGAATGATAGTCAAGAAAAACTTGTTTTTGTTATGCTGAAAAGCATAATATGGTTTGGATGATAACAAAGATACAGATGAACCGATTATTGTCCAACATGCAAAAAAATTTGTTTCAAGCAGCTCTTCTGAGCATGGTCAAAACATAGTGCCGCTGACTTTACAATATAAATATCATATGCATTTGGCTTATCTTGGTATGACAGACTTCTAATTCTCTCTGTCGTATGCTATGAGTATTGAAATTATTTAGGAGGAATTGACATGCAAAAATATATTGTCTATAATATAAATAAATACGTAGATTCAATTCGTGGGGTGACAGATATGGTGCTGGATGGGATTCTTAATTCTTATCATAAATGCGAAAGATACAATCTCAGTGAGACAGTCAAAGAATATCTTACATATATTGACGTTGAACCGTTCTATATTCCACCGTCTTTCAATGGTGTAAAAACGAATATTAAGCAATCGACACTAAAGCCTAAATTTGTTTTGTTTTCTGCACCAGGGGCTACGGGTAAAAGCGCTCTTGCGAAACACATTGCCTACAGATTTGGCGCTCTTTACTGGAACATTGCAAAAGTAAAAATTGGTACAAACAGTTTCGCTGGTTCGATTCTAAATGCGGTTGGTGCACCTAAGTACTCAGAGTTTATTGGCGATTTAAACACGGCTAACGTTCTTCTAATAATTGATGCTTTTGATGAGGCCGAGATTGTTTCCGGCAGGAGAATGCTTAACAGTTTTATTACTGACATCAGTAATAGTCTGACAAACCCTCAGATTCCCCCAGTTTTTCTGCTTGCACGTACAGAAACGGCTCAGTATATTGCATCATTCTGTGTAGAAAATAGTATTCCTATATCTCATTATGAAATTGGCTTTTTTAATGAGGATGCAGCTAAAGACTTTATTATAAAAAGTGTCTCCAATCAAGGTGTTCCTACAAAGCCTGATTTGGATTGTGTAAACTCTTACTATGACGTTATAAAAAACAATATTACCAAAGACGAGTGTGCATCGTTTTTAGGATACGCACCCGTTCTTGAGGCAATTTCTACGCACATAAAGGCTTGGCCAAATCGTCAGAAATTAATCAGCGAGCTTTCGACGCAAAAAGATTGCGTATCCATTATCATGAAAATAATGGATGACCTTTTAGCACGTGAACAAACAGAAAAAGTTGTTCCCGCATTTATTAGCAAATGTAAGGCAGCTCATCCAGAATTCACAGGATGGAATAAGGTTTACTCTGCAGAAGAACAATTAGTTAGAGTGATTTACTACATTCTTTTTGGTGACACGTCCTACTCAAATTACCCTATCGAATTTATGCCTCCTCAATTGGTTGACGATTATCAGGATATGATTAAATCCTTTTTGCCCCAACACCCCTTTGTACGCAAAAGTGTTGAAACAGTATCATCAGAGAGGGGTTCCGACTTTACTGGACCGGCATTTCGAGATTATGCATTATCAAAAATAATTCTGAATAAAGAATATGAGTCCCTTGCTGACATGTATTTTGAAGACTCTCAAAATCAGTCCTTTTTTCCTTCACAGATATTTTTTGATTGTTACACAAAGATTTCCGATAATGAGGTTTACCCCAATCACATTTCATATGTTTACGATTCATTTAAAGCGAAAGCAACCGCTTATGAGCGTCCATACTTACAATGTTCTGAAATTTCTGCCTCTGAGACTACAGAGCAAAAATGTATCGCAGTTTTTGGCATGATTGCCGGGAAACAGAGCGCAACGAAACATGATGATTATTGTACCGAAATCGTTATGAACGGTACGCCGTTGCAGTTTGCTCAATTAGTAAATGTCTCTATCGACGCGCCAACAATGGATGTTTCTATTGGCTGCCAAGGTTTGAACGCGAGAGTATATAATTCCTCCGCAATCTGCAAAAAAATAATTTGGGCAACTAGCAACATTATAATTGAATCCTATGCTCCCGAAGGCTGTTTACTTGTTGCACATGACGGATTTGAAGGAGATTCCATTGTAATAGATATTACTAAATCGGACAATTTGAAAGTATGCACTCCTAATTTGAGCAACTATTATAAATTGATCCCGTATAGTTACAATTTTGAAGATCCGTCTGAGTATGATATTATAAAATTTGCTCACGCGCTTCGTTGTATTCTTGTAGAATTTAGAACACACCGCAAAGACACTCTAGCAAAAACCGCCGAGCGAATCGAATATGTTACCGTTGGTAACAGTGCAATAAAGCGGCAAGTCCTAGAGTATATGAAGTATTGTGGAATTATATATGCCTCCGAGCACCTTTATAAAATCGACGAGGCAAAAATGCAAGAAAAAGGTATCCATTTTAATGCGTTGTCCCGAATGAATACGCAACAATTGGATACTGCATTTACCGATTTTTGCGATTGGCAAAGCGCCAAATCTAAGTAAGTCAAAGCTGGTGCTTAAATATTTGGAGCTTGCTGAAAGTATTGTGTTCTGATTACATCCATCTTCACTTATTTAATATTGCGACAACCATCAATGCAAAATAGCATTCTAATACCTATTATTCTCGCTGTCCTCAAAATTGGCTGACCCTGCCAGGCTTGTCAGCCAATTTTGATGACACTGCGTCAAACGCAGTGTCATCAATGC
>ERZ839767.592-NODE-592-length-62099-cov-4.854265_pt1 | contig 62099 bp, 45 predicted proteins | sample MGYA00519879_ERZ839767 | MGnify/ENA primary metagenome ERZ839767 (study PRJEB31850, sample SAMEA3708852) | human gut metagenome | biome: human gut; feature: human-associated habitat; material: faeces | place: China | collected 2014 ... | reverse complement strand
CTTTCCAAGGCATATGTTTAATTTAAAGTTAATCCACTTTTTAAAGTGGAGTCATCTATTAAATTTTAAAATGCTACATTATGAAAAAAATTATATTTATATTCTGTTGTTTCATTACTCTTTCTGCCTATTCGCAGTCTGTAGAGGATAATCCCGAAGTACGGAATTGGCTGGATAATATGTTTCAGCACTTAGATAAAAGCAAAGTTCCTTACGGCTATTTACGTGACTATGCTTTTGAATTAGCGGATTTGGATATCTATAATGGAAAAGAATTGAATGACAGTAATTATGTAAACAGGACTGCTTTTGAAAATTTGCTGAGAACCATGCGCTCAGCTTCAGTTGGGACAAAGCCTTACAATGTAGACGAAATTTTATCGGCACAATATGCGTTGGATAAAGAGAATGCAGGAATTATGGGAGTATTGATTTATCAATATTCGTATATAAGGGAAGATGCGTTGTCAAAGAATCTTATTCGATATGAAAATGAACAAGTGTATGATAATACCGTAAATGGAGTTTGGCAAAATCCTTATGCCACAGGATATACCTTAGGCTTTTCAGCTCAGGATACAACACTCTATGGCAGTCGTATTGATTATTCTTTTCCAAGCGCTATTTGGAAAAGTAATGTATCGGTTAGTAGCGTAGAGTTTGACGCGGATGATGGCAGAGGGTATTTTGCCATTTCAAAAGGTGGAAGTTATTCGGTCAATTATTCAAGTGGAGGTATTAAGCATTTAAAACTAAGAGTAAAGCTTTCTAGTGGGAGTTTCTTATATAGTCATGGTTTAGTGAAAACAATTTCGTCTGAAAAAATGACAAGAGCACGAGATGGAGAGATTATTGCTGATAAAATTATTGATATAATGGATGCTCAGCCCTATAATGGAAAAAAGGCAGAAGGGCGTATTTCGTTTTTGTATTCTCGAAATAATCCAGGAAAAATAACTAAACCATTTATTGTTATGGAAGGATTTGACCCTTTGGAGTTGGCTCCTAAAGGTGAAAAACTCTATCGTGGGTATATAAAATATGGTAATACTAATATAAATACTTTATGTGGTTATTTAAAAAATAATTTTTCTGTATATGAGAAACTTAGGAATGAATATGATATAATCTATATTGATTTATTTGATAGTAAACTTTGTATTCAGGCAAATGCACGATTATTGGAACGAGCTATTGAAATAATTAATGAACAAAAGAAATTGGATGGATGCAGTGAAAAGAATGTTGTTCTAGGACAAAGTATGGGAGGATTGATTGCCCGGTATGCTTTGAAAGAAATGGAAAAGCAAAATAGGATTCATGATGTTTCGCTTTTGGTATGCCAAGATACTCCACATCTTGGAGCGCATATTCCCTTAGGTGTTTTACAAGGCATAAATGGGTTGCTTAAATTCTATTATAACAATGCTTTTTTTAGTCTTTTAGATATAGGAGATATTAAGTCAAAATTAGTGCCAATCCTTTATAGTGACGCTGCAAAACAGATGCTGATTAATTATGTAGGAGATGATGGATATTTGGATAATTCTTATCATGATGCATGGCAGAGGGAGTTAAGACAAATGGGATATCCTCAAGGAGATAGTGGTTATAAAATGAGAATTGTAAGCATTAGCAATGGTCAAACTTCGGTTGTTTATGTGGATAGTCCATATATTTATGTAGATGGAAAAGCCTCGACAACTATAATAACGGATTTGTTGTGTGAATTTTTTGCTCCGAATATATGGGGTATGGCATTAGATGTTGTATTTGACGATTGGCAAACAGTTGTTTTAGGGTTACTTCCGGGAAGTTCTACACTTACTGTGCATTTTGAAGCTAATCCTCCTAATTATAAATCTTTGCCAATATGTAATATGTATCTTCGCTATACCAAAAAGTTTTTATGGATAGCAAAAATACGGAGAACTATTTTTTCTTATCAAAAAACATGGCCATCCGGTATGATTTATTATGATTTTATGCCTGGCTCATTCTACAAATTATCTGATTCGCAAGGAGAACATAGTGATGAAAGTCAAGCTCCTAAGTGGGTTCGTTTCTTTGCTAAATATAATTTGAATACAGAATTTGGGGATAAGATTATGTTTATTCCGACAGTCAGTGCATTGGATATTGGAGAAGGGAAAGTGGAGCTTACAGAAGAGGATTATAAAAAGAAATATTTGATGTATTTGCCTCCAGCGTCTCCTAAACATACACCTTTTGATGCTTTTTACATTACAAATGGTTCTTCTTTTCATACTTCTTTTGAAGAAACGATGCTTGATTGGCTTCTGGAACAGATGAGTTTGGCGATAGATGGTCCGAGCGTAGCAACTAATGGGGCTCAATATACTATACGTAATAATACGAAGAACTATGCAACCACATGGAGCTCTTCTAATGATTCCATTGCAACAATAGATAATACGGGTAAATTAACGATGAAGGAATCCGGGGTTATAACTATTACTGCTTCTTGTGTTACAGAGGATAATATAACGTATAAATGCCATAAGAAAGTATTGGTCGGTTTTCCATCTGTTGTTTTAGATTATTATTATGATAAAGAGATTGTAGCTTCTCCAAGATTTATTAAGGATGAAGAGCGTTCTTTTATGAAATATTTCCGGTTTGAATGGAAAATCAAAACAGCAGAAAGTTCCGCGATGAATTGGACTCAGGCTGATGAATGGAGAGTTACTACCTCCGAATCTAAGTCTGTCAAAGTAACGGTTTATATGAGAATGGTGAATGCTGAAGGCCTAGCGAGTAATACCATGTTCCTATCGTTAGATGCTACAACCCCTTATGTCTTGCCAGCGGGACTAGCTATTAATGGGGGGCGGAATACTAATTTATGCATCCCTATAAGACCTAATAGTTTGCATTCTGGTGTAGCTTCACTAGCATCAAACGAGCGGTTGCGTATTTTTCGAATTGAGTCAAATCCAATTAATGGAGAGCTCGGAGGAAGTTTTTGTTATGCTCCTACAACTTCCGTAGATGTACCAGTAAATGGACTTTGGTATAATTTTTCTTCATGGATTAATGATTGTTATTTATCTCAAAAAGATGATACATATAGACTTGAGCTCCTAATATACAATATGTATAATGAGATTATACAACGTAAAATTATTCAAATTCGTTATCTTCATAAAAAAAGTTTCCCATAATTATTAAGAGCATAACAAATATTCCCCTCATCTCCGGACGAATCCGGAAGTGAGGGGAATGCTTTATCACCATCAAAGAGAATTTTTATCTGTTCTTTCCTTTTAAGCGGTTGATGGTTTTGGTGATTTCGTCTTTCAATATTTGTTCGGATGGATTCAACTGAGACAGGTTCTGGATAATTGCCTGCTTGTTGTAATTCATATTGTACCAACCTAACGTTTCGGCAGCAGCTACCCGTAAATCAATGTCACGCGTAGGGTCATCAATGAACTTAAGAAGCGTGTTGATACTCTTCGTGGCCGGATGGTTGCGGAAGCTTAAAATTTCCTGCCGTTTGTCTTTTTTCTCGGTGGTCGTATCCAGAATAGCTTGTGCATTGGCTATTTCACTCTTCTTCTGATTGGCTATTTGCTTATATACCCTTTGTATGTCCGAATCATCATAGAGAGGCATGGCTGCGGCTTGTTTTTTAATCTCCGCTTCCAATACTTCCAGATTCGTAGTCTTAAGGGCTTCGCTGAACTTGAAGAACATACGGCGGTCTGTTACTCGTAGAGTCAGTGCTTTGGCGAAGGCCGGCAGCAGCTCGTCGGAACCATGCTTCGCAATATATTCGGTGGCAAAGCGGCGTACCAATTCGTAGCTGTCGTTTACAGCTGCATTGAGCACTTCCGGTGCATCCGGATGGCAGTTCATTGCCAATAAACGCATTGCTTCCAGTCTTACTACTCCATAAGGAGATTGGAAGTAAGCATCACGTAAGATGGCCGACAATCCCGGTGCATCCGCTACGCTCAGCTGTCTTAGTGCCATGGCTTGCATATCGGGAAGCGGATGTTTGAGCATCTTCTTCCAGAAACTGACATTCCCTTCGTTCAGCACAATGGCCTCATTGATGTTGAAATTAACTCCGGCCTGGTTGGCAAAGCGGAAAGTAGGGTCACCAATAAGGTGTGTTTCCAGGAAACAAACATGGCGGTGCCACTCTCCGATACGTAATCCGGCATTCAATAAACCTAGAAATTCATCCGGCCATTTGTCTTGAATGGTGTTTACGGTATTGCCTTGTGTTACAATGGTTTTTCCTTTGTTGAAGATGTAAGCTCCTGCAATATTGTCTTTCTCATAGAAAGAGCCGTTGTAACAAGCATCGAACATCACAAAGCGGGCGTTGGGGGTAATTCCATGAATATCGTTGGTATAAATGTCCAGCGTTAAGTTGAATAAAGAGTCGGCTTCCAGCTTTTTCGCATCGAAGGCTTCTTCGCACCATTCGCGAGGCACTCCCAAGCTTTTCATATACGATTCGATAGTAGCCTCTTTCCCTCTCTTTGGCGCCTGAGACGATATCTTTCCACGCAGATATAATTTGATGTTTTCGATAGAACCCTGCGGACTGCTGGTGTTAGGGTATCCGTTGATATACTGCGTATCATCGGCTCCGTGGTGATGGAAGAGCATGATGTCCAAATCCGGTCGTTGTACCTCATTCAAATAGTAATTCTTCATTGGATAACGGGATTCAAAATCCATGAACTTCACGCAATTCCCGGGTTTGAACAATTCGGGGAACTGTTCTTTTAGTGCCAACTGTTCACCGGCCCAAGCCACTTCGTCTTCTGAATTATATCCATGTCCACGAGCCATTGTCAGGTTGTCGATAGGATTCTCGGCATTGTTTTGCTTTTCGGCTACTACTTTCATTAAGTAATCGCGCAGCATCTGATATTTGTCTTTCCCTTCCAGTTCCAAAGGTCTGATACGAGCGGAATAGATAGAGGGAGACAGATACTGTTTTGATTCCGGTTTTAAGGAAAAATAGAAATACGCCGGTACAATACTGTCCTGTTTCAAAAACTTGAATTCCAATCCGAAGTCGTCATAATACCTGTCGGATGGAATACTGGAACGTTTCCAGTCTCTTCTCTGGTCCATTTTGAAGGCAGATGATAAATGTTGTGCATCCCGAAGCATCGGAATGGGAATATCGCCAACCAATACACATCCCTCCAGCGGAGCTTTCGGGTCGGCATGAAGTTTGATAAGCAGTTCTCGTATTTCTTCCGGTGATTTCCATGTATGAATTAACATATAAGTTCCTAAACCATCTGCTTCGATGCTTTTTTTGTACGCGTCGACTGCATTTTTAGCTTGTGCATAACTTTCGCTGTCCACCACTATGGCGAACGTTGTTTTACTCTTTATACCAGGATTAATAATGGTTTGTGCCACTGCGCACAATACACCGGAGATAAAAAGGAGTGTACTTAGAAAAATAGATTTAATATTCATAGTTCTTCGAATAAATTAAAAGTTACAACCTATACTGAATGAAGCATAAGAACGATGGTTGAAATCGTAATCAGATGTCTTCGTATAATTAAATTTAGCTTTAGCAAATAAACTTATCTTTTGCCCAGGGTCAATTTTTTGCGAATAGACGGCGGAAATACCTAAACGGTAATATTTCGAGGTTAAATAATCCTCGTCTCCTTGTTCCAGTCCGGTAACCGTTATATAGTCGGCATGCGGGCCTCCGTATTGATATTCTCCGGAAAGATTATTGTTGTATGCAAAGGTTGCCTTTACCAATAATCTCTTTTGCAGTTTCTCAGAGAAGGCAAAATTCTTGCTCCCGTTTACATAGAAAAGTAAGTTCTCTGAATCCTTGAGAGACTCCGGAATCAAATAACGGTCGTCATGCTTTATATAATTGATTCCCGCATCAGCTTTCCAACTGTATTCATTGTCTCTGTTTGCAACAATGGAATATTCAGCAAACGCTTTTTGGGTTTTGTAGGTGGAGCGGATATTTTTATAAAGCGTTACCCAACCCTGTTCATCTGCAGTGTTGTTCCATTCCGTAAGATATTGAATGCCATCGATATGACGGTTCTCATAACCTAACTTGACAAAGTGTGTAAACCGTTCGTTACCTGTATAAAGATTCACTGTTCCATTCCATATTTTATCTTTTACCGTACCTTCTTTACGGGGAGTGGAGAATGAAATTGTAGCGTCTTCTACTTTAGCATTGAAGCTACCTTCTACCAACAGATGGAATTTGTCGTTGTCGTATCCATATTCCAAACCACCTCCGTAATTGTTTCCGGCATAGTTTGTGGTACGACCTTTTCCATAGCTAACAGTTGCCACACCTAAACCATAGAGCTCATAGTAAGTTTGTTGCAAGCCAGATGTCCCTTCGTTGCTCATGGAAGATTCTTCTTTGATAGAGTAATAGTTGAAATGCGCTCCGATATGATGCTTGTTGAGGCTATATATAATACCAGGCTTCACGCCTAGAATCATAAGGCGTCCGTCATCACGCGGGTCTCTTTGTTTGGCCCCCATTGTAGCCCTGTAAGTACCTTCGATTCCAACGGCCCAATGTCCCCAATATAGAGGAGTAGAAGCCTTGAATTGCAACAAATAATCTTGATTACGCCAATTACTCTGATGTTCATCGACTACATAATAAGGCATTCCTCTGAACGGGTCTACTAAAGACGCATTGTATCCGGCATCATTTATATTATCGCGTGAATAATTAAATAATCCCCAGACATAAGATTTGTTGAGTTTCATAGAACCCTCGCTATTAAACCAAAGTTGGTTCACGCTTTCTCCCTCTTGTGGACGGTGAAAATTACCTCTTGTCATGTCATATCCAATACTTACCTGTGAAAAGGTTTGAGCCTCATCAATGACAGCTCCCGCCGCGTTATTAGACTGATGCCAAAGTCTTTTGGCTTTAATCAACTCGATGGTTGCAGGTGATGTTTGCGCTCCCGCTTGTAGGGTAAAGACAGTAAGTAGAGCTGTCATTCCCCATCCTTTTATATAATTGGTATTCTTTTTCATCTTCATTCTTATTTAAGTGTATGGTTCCATGATGGCATTTTTGTGTTGTATCTTCTAAAAGTTGGCACCATGTTTCTGTCAAAGTCATCCGTACTGTTGTTCGTATCTTGTAAGATAATGGAACCGTCTTCATTATAGATTATATTTCCATCGTCATCTGTTAGCAGTTTACGAGATACGCTTTGTGAATTATATCCTTCTCCTACGTAGGTCATACCTGCATCTAATACGGCAGGCATACGCTTTTGGGTGATTTTTGTTTCATTTAGTCCTCCTTCTACAGCGTCTAATACATATTTGATAGGTATTTTTGCATAAACGGCCCCGGTTGGCTTCGCTAAATCAGGTGTTTGCATATTCATATCTCCTACAGGGTCCCATGACTCTCCTTCGGGAACTTTAAATATGACGTATGCACCACCTTGGTTACCGGATAAATACATTTTGAGCGTTCCTGTAGAAGCTTTTCCCTGATAGAATACAATCTGCATATCCGGAGAGTCTGTGTTGGGATAAGCTGTACCGATATGGAACTCAAATTCAGCAGCGCTACAATCTACAGGAGACAGAGGATTCCAGTTATCTAATTGGTGATTGACAGCAAATTCTGACAGAACACAGGATTCTCCCGGTGCCAAAGGATAGTCGGTACCAGTTCCTGGGATTCTCCATACAATACGTCCATAAGCATAGTTGCCTCCATCCGATTCCGGCCATGTAGGGCGTGTCGCTGTGGTATTTATGGGTTGTATATCGGCAAAGTATATACCATCCAGATATATAGTGTTGCTTGAATTGTTATAGAGTTCATAGAATTGGTCGTAGGGGTAAGTTGCGTTATTGGGTTTTCTAGAACAAGCCCAATATATTTCTTTAAATAAAAGAGGACTGATTTCTAAACCCTTAATAGTGATGTCTACATTACTCTCTCCTTCATATAAAACTTTGTTTATGACAGAACCGTTTAAATAGTATTCAACGCCCTGAGTGCTTTGGGCCTTACCTGAAATCGTGATACTGTAAATTCCGGGAAGAATTCCATCTATGTTGATTTGGCTTCCTGTAAGGATGCGTGTTTCATGAATATCCTCGTCATAATTGTCGAACGATATTTTTAGTCCGTCAAAACTGCTGATTCCTTCTACGTTAATATTCGCATTTATCGATACCGATAAAGGCTTGACATTTTCTGCATCAAATGCGTCTTTAAAAGAATTGCATGATAAAAAGCAACCTAAAAAGATGATGCTTAGTGTGATAATATATAATTTCTTCATAGTTTACTATTTATTTTAAAAGTAATGATAATTCGAGTCCTACAGTAAAGCGATTACTTCCATTTAGGTCCGTATAGGTCCCCGGACTACGTTTAGAACGCTGCATCGGATAACTGCGGAACATGTTATTTGCAAAAAATGAAATTCTGAGGTAATCGCCAATTTCTTTTGTTACATTTAAATTGAAACGGCAGTAAGGTGAATAGTTCTCCTTTATATAATAGCTTGTATTTATATTTCTTAAAATGTTATTATATCCGGCGTCTATTAGTTTTTGGCGATTGGCATATTCTCCCGGTTCAAAGTAATGAGCTGACGCATCCGTTTTAGAGATATAACCGATGGGGATAGAATCATTACCCATTTTGTACCAGTTGGCATCTTTCCAAACAACTTGAGTTGTGAGGGTTACTACAAAACCTATTCTAGGAATGTTGTGTGTAATACGTAAAGATGTAGAAATTCTTTCTTGATTATATTTTTCTAATCCTTTTTGGTATATACCGACATCATTTCGTTTGTCGTAGGCGGATGTTGTTCCTGTTTCATAAAAGACATAATTATCTGTATAACTTTCACTTCGCATCCATGCTCCGTTTACTACAAATGCAGTACGGATTGCGTCAAAACGACCAAGGTTCAAATCGAATTCTAATCCTTTTGTATTTAATCTGCGGTTATTGGTTGGGGTAGAAAAGCTTCCCAAGACAGGATAGCTTCCTTCTAATTCAAACAAATCATTGTCATTACGCTTGTAGCTATTTACCGTAAACGGTTTATAGGTCTCTAGTGTAGGAGCTAAAGAATAACCGTTTTTCAAACGCTCTCTAAATGCCGTAACCGAGAGAGTGGCCTGTTTGATTCTTAAATCGAAACCAATCTCAGCTTTATGGTTTTTTGCCACTTTCAGGTCTTTATTATTGGCATCATATACCTTTGTGGTGGAAATGATTGTCTGTTTATCAGCCTCCACGGATGATAATCCCATTTCGTTTAAGTTATAATATTCGAAATAGGCAGATTCCGGATGCAAATAAAGTACGGTCGGCATTTTTGCTGTAACACCATATCCTCCACGTACAGTTAAGGTATGTGGAATAATGTCGAATGCAGCGTTGATACGCGGAGTGACTACATTGCCGGCTGCTGAAACTCGGTCATATCGTGCTCCGGCCTGAATTCTAAGATTTCTTTCTCCAATGGTCCAGTTGAAATTCTCTTCGGCAAAAACGCCAAATTGATTTACAAAAGGAATATCCTTGAAACGTCGCATACGTACTGCTGCGTCCGTAGAAGGTTTTGTGGGGGCTTGATTGGGAGCATACGTTTTTCCGTCTCCCAAGTTTCCATCTGTTTTAAAGTCCACACCTAATAAGATTCGATTGTTTACGTTTTGGCCGAAGCGTTTAAAGAAGTTAGCCGTAACTTTAGAAAAGATATTTAATTCTTCTCCATCGATATTATAATGGGACACATACGAAGAGGGGATATAAAGAGCGTAATTCCCTTCGTCTATCCCTTGGAAATTAGTTATTTTATTTCCATCGGCATCGTATAAGTCTTGTCCCGGCTTATTCGAGAGTATAGCTCCATCGGTAGTCGTTTGTGAATAAACGAAATTTCCGGTTCCATTGGTTTCATAGTAGCTTTTCTTTCCGGTATATTGAGCTGAAACGACATATTTTAAATTTCTCAACCAACCTTTATTGATATTCCATAATCCATTAGTGTTAAGGATAAAACCTAAATCTGTTCCTTTGGAAGAGGAGTTGTCTGTTTCATCGTCAGGATTTCTTTTTCTTTCATTCTTTCCATAAATAATATCGAGAGAAGTATTACTCTTTAATTTATTTTGGAAGAATGTGTTGGAATATAGAGCTTTGGCAGAAAAACGCTCATAATATAAATACGATTTGATAGGGCTTGTTGTATTGTGCGCATAGTCGGCACTGATGTTCAAAGCTCCTTTATTCTTACCTAATTCGAAACCGGTTCCGGCAGAAAAGCCATATACATATCGGTTTGTTTTCGCATTTATCCGTAAAGGCTCACGTCCGGCTTTGGAATTGATGATAACGGCTCCCGAAGTCAAATCGCCATATTCTACAGAAGGGATACCACGGATGACTTCAACCGATTCGATGTTGTCCGTAGAAATGCTACGGATATCCAAACCTCCTGCGGGGGATGCTCCACCACCAATCGGAGATACATATCCGTCTCCTCGGGCTGTTGCATTCATGGATTGTAAGTTAGCGTTGTTGGATAAGGGGGCTCCATCTTGAATGATACTTACACCCATTGCGTTCAAATTGCTATCATACGTTTTGGCATTTGATTGGATGTTTCGGATATTGAATTGTTGTGTAAAGCTAAGTCCGTTGTCATCCGTTGTTCCGCCGGGCAGTAACGAAAGGATGTCATATAGACTGTTTGCTTGCAAGTGGTCCATAGCCATTCGTGATATCTTGGAAGATGTAGCTTGTCCTGCTTTGTTTTCCTCGGCTGTAACCACTACTTCTTTAATACGAAAGTTTTCATCTTTCATCACAAAGTCCAAATGTAAATCACGATTCACGTTAATGAGCGTATCAATGCTTATCTTTCCAAGGTATCGAATACTCAACATTGCGTTTCCTGCTGGAACGTTATTCAGCGTATAGTTACCATTATTATCACAAGTTGTGTTGATAGCATAATCTGTAAAAGAGGCCGTGGCAAACGGAAGGGCAGCAATTCGGTTTCCGCTTTGCTCATAAATTGTACCGTATACTTTAAAAGCTTTCTTGTTTTGTGCTGTTAAAGCGGTAGGAATGAAAATAAGTGCTATATAGCATAGCAGTTCTATTTTCCAATTAAGACATTCTGGTTTCTTTCTCATATTTCTCTCTGTTTGTTAAGTGTTATTTTGTTAAAGTAGATAATGTGTACTATTATTAGAATACTTCAATTAGTAGGATGCAAATTTTATTTGTATAGGCCATCATAGAGCCAAATTGTAGTAGTTGCCTAGTTTGTTTTGTGTTGTTATCCTTTCCCTCTCCCTCATACTGCAATACAAAAATATTCAAAAAAATGTTGGGGGGGGGTAAATTATAGTTAAACAATTATAATAGGAACGTTTTTTTTAGGAATTCTTTCAATTTGTAGCATATCTCTACGTTTTTTATTTAATATCTGGCTTTTTGAATCATGTTTTCCTCCTATATCCTCTTATTTGTTTATAAGTGTGATGCATAGAAAGAATTTTTTATATTGATTGCTTTATAAATGCCTCTTTAGGAATTTGTTGTCTGAAAAGAGATATAAGAAGAATTAACAGAAAGAGGAGTTATTTCCACAAATATCTTGTTAATTTTGCATTTCTCTTCTAAAATAAAAACAAAAAAGAACATGATAAACGACGATATCAAACAGGCTATTGAAGTGATGCGTAATGGCGGGGTTATTCTATATCCTACCGACACGATTTGGGGGATAGGATGCGATGCTACCAATCAGGAAGCGGTGAAAAGAGTTTATGAAATAAAGAAACGTGCCGACAGTAAGGCAATGCTTGTGTTAGTGGATTCTTCTGCAAAAGTGGATTTTTATGTGAAAGATGTTCCGTCTATTGCTTGGGATTTAATTGATTTGGCAACCAAACCTTTGACCATTATCTATGATGGAGCACGAAACTTAGCTCCTAATTTATTGGCTGAAGATGGCAGTGTAGGTATTCGGGTCACTGAAGAAGAGTTCTCTAAACAACTCTGTTTCCGTTTCAAAAAGGCAATCGTGTCGACTTCTGCTAACATTAGCGGTCAGCCTTCACCTGCCAATTTTAGTGAAGTGTCTGAAGAGGTGAAAGCTGCTGTAGACTACATTGTTCAATATCGTCAGGAAGATATGAGTCGTCCTAAACCGTCGGGCATTATAAAGTTAGGAGTGGGCGGTACGGTAAAAGTAATTAGAGAATAAGGTATAAGGGAGAATTGTTTTCATGGAATATATTGAAGAAAAGCCAACGTTGTTGCAGCGATTTATCCAATGGCGTGAGGAGAAGATTAGCGAGAAACGTTTTGTTTTATTATTGAGCTTTGTGGTGGGTATTCTTACGGCTTTGGCTGCATTGATACTGAAGTTCTTAATTCATCAGATTGAATTTTTTCTAACAGATAATTTTGATGTGACAGGAGCAAACTGGCTCTATTTGCTTTATCCGGTAGTGGGTATCTTCTTGACCGGATTGTTTGTACGAAATATCGTAAAAGATGATATCAGCCATGGTGTGACAAAAATCTTATATGCTATTTCCCGACGACAAGGACGGATTAAAAGACATAATGTGTGGTCGTCGGTAATAGCCAGTGCTATCACTATCGGTTTTGGAGGGTCTGTAGGAGCGGAGGCACCTATTGTATTGACAGGCTCGGCCATAGGCTCTAATCTGGGAAAGACTTTTAAAATGGAGCATAAAACATTAATGCTTTTGATTGGCTGTGGCGCGGCCGGTGCTGTGGCCGGTATTTTTAAAGCGCCTATAGCCGGATTAGTATTTACATTGGAAGTGTTGATGATTGATTTGACGATGGCTTCTTTATTGCCTTTGTTGGTCTCTTGCGTAACAGCAGCTACTGTTTCTTATATCACAACGGGCACCGAGGCGATGTTCCGTTTTCATTTGGATAATCCCTTTGCAATGGAGCGTATTCCCTATGCGATATTGATGGGTATTGCCTGCGGATTGGTATCGCTTTATTTTACCCGGGCGATGGATTCGGTGGAAGATGTGTTCCGAAAGTATTCGAACCCTTATACGAAGTTGGTCATAGGAGGTGTTATGCTGAGCATTCTGATATTCCTTTTTCCACCACTCTATGGTGAAGGATATAATACGATAGAGTTGTTGCTTAACGGAAATACGCTTTCCGATTGGAACGAGGTCATGGACAACTCCATGTTCTATGGCTTTGGAAATTTGTTATTGGTATACTTAACATTAATCCTGTTATTTAAGGTCTTTGCTTCCAGTGCTACGAATGGCGGTGGTGGTTGCGGTGGTATTTTTGCACCCAGTTTATTCTTAGGTTGCCTTACCGGGTTTATCTTTGCCCGTTTTTGCAACATGTTTGATTTAGGTCCGTACATACCGGAGAAGAACTTTGCATTATTAGGAATGGCGGGAGTGATGTCCGGGGTTATGCACGCCCCGTTGACCGGTATCTTTTTGATTGCCGAACTAACGGGAGGGTATGATTTGTTTTTGGCCTTGATGATTGTTTCCGTGAGTGCTTATTTAACCATTATCGTGTTTGAGCCGCATAGTATCTATTCGATGCGGTTGGCAAAGAGAGGGCAGCTTATTACTCATCACAAGGACAAGGCGGTACTGACTTTGATGAAAATAGAGAACGTAGTAGAAAAGGACTTTGATAAAGTGGCTCCCGATATGGATTTAGGTCAGATGGTAAGGGTGATATCCAAAGCCAAAAGAAATGTATTCCCGGTAGTAAATAAGGATGGTGAATTGTTAGGAGTGGTTTTACTGGATGACATTCGTAATCTGATGTTCCGTCAGGAGTTGTACCATCGTTTTACGGTAGATAAGTTTATGGTTTCGGCTCCGGCTAAATTAAATGTCAACGATTCGATGGATGCGGTAATGACTAAATTTGATGATACGGGTGCATGGAATTTACCGGTAGTGGATGATGAAGGAAAATATATAGGATTTGTATCCAAATCAAAGATATTTAATACGTACCGTCAGGTTTTAGTAGACTTTTCGGCGGAATAATAAAATTGTAAGCATTAAGTAGGATGGAAAAGAAAGATTTGAGAATTGTATATATGGGCACTCCGGAGTTTGCAGTGGAGAGCCTGAGCTGTTTGGTCGAAGGAGGATATAATGTGGTAGGAGTTATCACTATGCCCGATAAACCGGTCGGTCGGCATGGCAGTACGTTGCAACCAAGTCCGGTGAAACAGTATGCAGTGGAGCATGGCTTGAAAGTATTGCAGCCGGAGCGTTTGAAGGACGAATCTTTTGTGGATGAATTGCGAGCATTAAGAGCCGACCTACAAATTGTAGTTGCTTTCAGAATGTTGCCGGAAGTGGTTTGGAATATGCCTCCCATGGGGACCTTTAATTTACATGCATCTTTGCTACCTCAATATCGTGGAGCAGCTCCTATAAACTGGGCTGTCATCAACGGGGATACCGAAACCGGAATTACGACTTTCTTTTTAAAACATGAAATTGATACGGGTGAAATCATCCAACAAGAGCGTGTTCCTATTTCCGATACGGATAATGTAGGTATTGTTCACGATAAATTAATGATGTTAGGCGGAAAACTAGTATTGGAAACGGTCGATAATATTCTGGCAGGAAGCGTACATCCTATTCCGCAGGAACAGTTATTACAAGGAGTTGACGCGTTGCGTCCCGCTCCGAAAATATTTAAAGAGACTTGCCGTATAGATTGGAACCAACCGTTGAAACGAATCTATGATTTTATTCGCGGTCTGTCTCCCTATCCTGCAGCTTGGAGTGAGTTGAATCAGGCCGATGGTACAAAAGTAGCGTTGAAGATTTACGAAACAGAGAAGAACTTTGTGGAGCATCATCTCCCGATAGGAACCGTTTGCTCGGATGGAAAGACTTTTTTTAAAGTAGCTGTAAACGGCGGATACTTATCTATTAAAGAGTTGCAGCTGGCTGGAAAAAAACGTTTACGTATCGAAGAGTTCTTGCGGGGTTACAAAGTCAATGATTCTTTAACTGTGATGTAATACATCGCGGGAAAACATTCCGGATAAAAAGTATCCGGGTATGAATAAGAGTTCTTTTCATACCCGGATATTGACAGTCAGATTCGTGATTTATCTTTTGTATTACTCTAAATCATTTAGTTTTTGTGTTGGAAAAGCTACTAAAAGAGAGTTTACTACTTTTATCTTCTCCAGCCGACTGCCATTCTATCTTATATGTCTTTTCTTCTCCGTCGCCATTATTTACCTTTACTTTGATACCTTTCGTGGTACCTTCGGTATAGCCCGGTATGCTGTTTAATTCAAAGGAAACCCAACCGGATTGAGGATATACTTCATTATCTCCTTCCAAATTGTGGCGGAACTCAACTTCCAAGATTCCATTCTCATCTATCTGACTCTCCTCTGTTGTTACTAAATTGAGCATGTGCGCAATGTTCGAATTGCTTCCTAGGAAAGTGAAGAAGATATTCAAGTGATTCTTGCTGGCATAAATTCTTGAAACCGAGATGCGGTCGTTGCCTATGCTATCTTCTTTTTCTGCCGGCATTTCATAGAGTCTTTTTGTTAAGACTTTGTAGAGGTCGTAAACCTTTACGGAACGGTCGCTTCTGCTCTTATCGTCGTTGAATTGAAAATAAGCCAAAATGCGTTGTCCTTCCTTATTCACTTTATAATGGGTTAATATATCGCTGTTAATAATGGATATATCGCCGTAATAGTCACTTTCCAATGATAAAGTTCCTTCGGATTCATGTACGGTAGCCATGTCTATTTCGTATACTTCATCATCATCGTCACATGCGGTAAAAAACGGAATAGTCAGCAAACATAAAGTCCAAGTTAAAAATTTCAGTTTCTTCATCGTTGTTACAATTTTAAGTTATTTACTTTTTTAGCTTTTATTTGTTCCTTCTTTTTCAAATCTATCAGTGTGTACGCGTACTTAAGTTCGGAGCAACAAATATTCTTTTGCTTTTTGTTTCTGTTCGATAAATGGTAGAAAAAGTAGAATACTGCACGGAAAAATGTTAAAACTGCTTAAGGTAAAAAAAGGTTCCTCCCGGATGCAGTATTTTTGCACTTCTATCATTTATAATATAAAATATCGAGAAACACGTGTTGCAAACAATTAGTGAAACAGAGCTGACGGAACGGTGCAAACAGGGAGATAAGAAAGCTTTTCAACAGCTATACGAGCAGTATGCCGGTTTGTTGATGGCCATTTGTGTCCGTTATGCAGGTGAAAGAGAGTCCGCTCAGGATATTCTTCACGATGGTTTTTTGAAGATATTCCGTTCGTTTGCTAAGTTCTCTTATCGGGGTGAGGGTTCTCTTCGTGCATGGCTTACTCGTATTATGGTGAATGAGTCGCTGGAGTATTTGCGTGTAAAGAGTCAGCTTAACCAAACGGTATTGATGGAGAATCTGCCTGATACCATTCCGGATTCGGAGGAATACGATTGGGAGCAGATACCTCAATCTCAACTGATGCGTTTCATTGAAGAACTGCCGGCTGGATATCGTACCGTGTTTAACTTGTATGTGTTTGAAGAAAAAAGTCATAAGGAGATTGCCAGCATATTGGGAATAACGGAAAAAACCTCTTCTTCTCAGCTGTATAGAGCTAAATCCCTGTTGATAAGAAAAATAAATGACTATATCAAAAAAGAACAATGAAAGAAGAACAAGATAAATGGATAGAGGGATTTCGTAACCGGATGAAAGATTATTCGGAGCCTGCGCCTGACCAACTTTGGGAGCAGCTGAGTACGGAATTGGAAAGGCCTAAAGTAGTTCCTTTCTATGCTCGTTGGCGAATGGTAGCTGCTGTATTGGTATTACTGGTTGCGTCATCGCTTACGGTATGGTTTATGAATTCACCTTCGGCCGATTACACGAAAGAGGTATCCGAACAAATCAGTCTTATTACGGAAAAAAATGTGCCGGCAAATAGAGAGCCGGACCGGATGACGGAACAAGTCGTACCGTCGCAACCGTCTCTTCCCGCTTCGAAACAAATTGCCCGGCTTGCGGCTTTACCCCAAAAAACAGCAGAGGAGGCCATCACAGCGTCTTTGCAAAGAAAAGAAACAGAGGAACACAAAGAGGAGGGAAATATAGTAAACGAAGAAATCCAAAAAGAATCTCCGGAAGAAATTCATAAAGAAAGGGAGGTGAGAGAACTTGGAAATCCTGATACACGGACGAATGTTCCGACACGTCGTAGCGCTCGTTCCGGATACTCGTTCACAGCTTCTCCGTCAACGCATACCGGTAAATCATGGGAAGTAGGAGTGTCCGTGGGCAATGTTCCGGCTTCGGTATCCAATACTTCTCCGGGTTATAAGAGTCTGCCACGGCCGAAAACGTCAAGTAGCTTTATGTTGAGTGATGCGCCTTCCAGTCAATATCCTCCGTCCGATATGAGTGGTGATTATAACCATGTGATGAGTCCTGTAAATGGGAATAGTGAGGTATATGTATTGAATCAGATTTTATCGAGAAATGTTCAAAATACGGTTGTTTCAGATATAAAGCATCGTATGCCTATTACGGTTGGCGCTTCGGTGCGTTTGCATATAGATGAACGGTGGGCCTTTGAAACAGGTTTAACCTATACGCTTCTTTCGTCTGATATACGGGCGGGTGGAAGTAGTGACTATTATGAAACCGAACAGAAACTTCATTATGTGGGGATTCCTATAAAGATGAACTATAATGTATGGGAGAATAGTCGCTTTTCGTTCTATGTCTCTGCGGGAGGAGCTGTAGAGAAGTGTGTGTCGGGTAAAGCGAGGACAGTGTATACAACGGGCGACGAGAAGAATATGTCAAGTAGCGAAAGCCTGAAAGTAAACCCTTTGCAATGGTCATTGTCTTCGGCAGTAGGAGCACAGTTCAAGCTCTCTAAGATGATGGGAATCTATGCGGAACCCGGTGTGGCCTATTATTTTAAGGATGGCAGCGAGGTGCAAACCATACGAAAAGAACATCCTTTTAATTTTAATATACAGTTAGGTATTCGTCTTTCGTACTAAATAATTATCTTTGCTTATCAAATAAACATGGTAATGGTATGAAACCTATAATAGCACCTTCTTTGTTGTCGGCAAACTTCGCCGATTTACGGACAGATATAGAGATGATAAACCGTAGTGAAGCCGACTGGCTACACTTGGATGTGATGGATGGTGTTTTTGTTCCGAATATATCCTTTGGCTTTCCTGTAATGAAATATGTGGCGGATTTATGTGAAAAACCGTTGGATGTGCATTTGATGATTGTCGACCCGGGAAAGTTTATTAAAGAAGTGCAGGCGTTGGGAGTCATGATGATGAATGTGCATTATGAGGCATGCACTCATTTGCATCGTACGATACAACAAATAAAAGAAGCGGGAATGAAAGCGGGAGTGACTTTGAATCCTGCTACTCCGGTGGCGATGTTGACCGATATCATAGGCGATGTGGATATGGTTTTATTGATGAGCGTCAATCCGGGATTCGGAGGTCAGAAATTCATAGAACATACCTTAGATAAAGTACGCGACTTACGTGAGCTTATAACCCGGGCTGATTCGAAGGCCCTCATCGAAGTTGACGGAGGAGTAAACCCGGAAACCGGGAGGCGATTGGTAGAAGCCGGGGCTGATGTCCTGGTGGCAGGAAATGCCGTGTTTAAAGCTACCGACCCGATGGAAATGATTCATACTCTCAAAAGCCTTTAGTCCGATTGGCTTTTATAGCTGAACAGCTGGAGAAATATCCTTTCGTTCGATTGGTTATTCCATTGATGCTAGGTATCGTCTGTGGAGACGCATGCCCTATGGGACTGTATGCCTATGGTGCAATGCTTATGGGTGTAGCACTAAGTGCCTTTTTTCTATGTCTTTTATATAAGCGAACCCTTCTTTTTGGCATGGCACTTTATCTGTTCCTGTTCCTTTTGGGTAATCAACTCCTTTTTGTTCAAAAGCAGAAGACTATCGTGCAGTGGTCCGAGGAAAAAGAACTTTATACAGGTTTGATAACTGATAAACCTCAGGAAAAGCCACATAGCTTTTTATTACCGCTAGAAGTTAAAAATCAGAAAGTAAGGCTGTATATAGCCAAGGATTCTCTTTCAGAGAAACTACAAAGAGGAAAACGAATTCTTTTTTATACGAAAATTACTTCGCCGTCGGCATTCCAAATACCTGGAACGTTTGATTATGCCCGCTACTTACAACATCAGGGCATTACAGGTACAGCTTATGTAGGGAATCGTTATTGGCAATCAAGCCAATCGAGTACTTCTTCTTTTTCTCTCAGGCAAAAGGCATTGGACGTAAGGGATAATTTGTTGGAACGTTATAAAATATTAGGCTTTCGCGGCGATGAACTGGCTGTATTATCGGCTTTGACGTTGGGAGATAAAAGCGAGTTGAATGAAAATTTGAAAGAGACTTATTCCGTAACGGGAGCCAGTCATGTGCTGGCTCTGTCCGGCCTGCATCTAGGTATTTTATATGGTATCGGAGTGTTCCTGTTGTCATTCCTGCATGTTGGAAAGTTTACCCACTGGATAAGGATGTTGTGTTTGCTAGGCGCTTTATGGAGCTTTTCTTTTATTGTCGGATTGCCTGCTTCGGTTGTCCGGTCGGCCTGCATGTTCTCTTTGTTTGCCGTGGCGCAATGTTTAAGTCGTAAAAGCATATCATTGAATACGTTGGCTCTATCCGCCTTTATCATGCTATTATACCAGCCTTTTTATTTATTTGATGTTGGTTTTCAACTTTCTTATGCTGCCGTAGCTTCTATTATATGGCTTCATCCTATGGTTTCGGTATGGTGGAGACCTTCATGCAGGATGCTTCGTTATCTATGGGGAATTATCTCTCTTTCACTTGTCGCCCAAATAGGAGTTGCTCCTCTTATTCTACATTACTTTTCTCGTTTCTCCGTTTACTTTTTGTTCACCAATTTATGGGTCATACCTTTAACCTTCTGTCTGGTGGCCGGAACAGTGCTCATGTTGGTTTGCGGATTCTGTTTCCCTTTGCAAAAAAGCATTGCCTTTCTATTGAATGAACTGATAAAGATAATGCATGGCGGATTGAATTGGATTGAACGAATGCCTTCATCGGCAGTGGACCGGATAAAGATTGAAACGGTGGAAGTAGCCGGCTTTTATCTGTTGCTGTTTCTTTTAGTCTCCTATTGTATACGTAAAAATGGACGGTATATGGTAGGCATGTTGGTTTGTCTGGTTTGTGTCTTTGCCTTGCGTACTTTTTCACTTTTTTCAATCCAATCTTCTCAACTCCTTTTTTATCATTCCGAGCGAGGCGCTTCCATACAATGTACTTATGCAGGGAAAGAGCCTTTTGAATTGTTTTCCGCAGAGGAACTTACTGGATTAAGGAGTTTTGGTGGGAAAAATATCGTTTGGTTAAAAGACAACAGTTGGCACAACCGCTATGCGGAATCTCCCTTTCCAATCGATTATATGTTTATACAGCGGGGATTTACGGGTAAAATATCCGAATTGCAGAGTCTGTTTAAGATTCGTAATGTCGTACTTGATACTTCTTTGAGCGTTTCCCGGCAAAAACGTTTGCGTGAAGAATGTAAAGGGTTAAAGATTAAAGTATTTGCGCTTTCTGAAAAAGGTTATTTATGGGTTAAGGTGTAGAGTCGCAAATAATTTGTACTTTTGCGTCCTGTAACTTTAAGGATTAAAAAAGAGTATGTTGACAAAAGTGATAGCGCAATCAAAGATAGACCATTTGGAAAAATGGATTGAGCGTGCGGATAAAGTGGTTATAGTTTCCCATGTAGCTCCGGATGGGGATGCGATAGGTTCTTCTTTAGGGCTGGCTCATTTTCTGGAGTCATTGGATAAAACCGTAAATGTGATTGTTCCCAATGCTTTTCCTGATTTTTTGCGTTGGATGAGCGGGGCAAAGGATATATTGCGCTATGATAAATACAAGGAGTTTGCAGATAAGTTGATTACCGAAGCTGATGTCATTTTCTGTTTAGACTTCAATGCGTTGAAACGGATTGAAGAGATGGCTGAGGCCGTAGTGGCTTCTCCTGCGCGAAAAGCGATGATAGACCACCATCCTTATCCGGAAGAGTTCTGTAAAATTACCATATCTCATCCCGAAATAAGTTCAACCTCCGAATTGATATTCCGTCTGATATGTCGCTTGGGTTATTTTGAGGATATCACCAAAGAAGGAGCCGAATGTATCTATACAGGCATGATGACTGATACCGGTGGTTTTACCTATAATTCGAACAACCGCGAAGTGTATTTTATCATCAGTGAGCTGCTTTCTAAAGGGATTGATAAAGATGAGATATACCGTAAAGTGTATCATACTTATTCAGAGGACCGTTTGCGCTTAATGGGTTTCATTTTATGCTCTAAAATGGTGGTTTTTCCTGAATTTAATTCAGCCTTGATTACTCTGACGAAAGAAGAACAAGATAAATTTAATTATGCGAAAGGGGATACCGAAGGCTTTGTTAATATTCCGCTGAGTATTAAAGATATTTGTTTTTCCGTATTTTTGCGGGAGGATAAGGAAAAAGGGATGATAAAGATTTCATTGCGTTCTGTTGGTGATTTTCCGTGCAATCAGGTGGCCGCTGAGTTTTTTAATGGAGGAGGGCATTTGAACGCTTCCGGGGGCGAGTTTTATGGAAGTATTGAAGAGGCTGTAGAGCTCTTTAAGAAAGCATTAGTTAAATATCAGGGCCTTTTAGTAAACAAAAAATAGTTATATAAGTATAATTGTCCTCGAATTTGATGTTTCTTAGAGGGCTATTTATTACTTTTGCGACAATTTTAGAATGATTAGTATGAAAAAAATAGGTTACTTGTTTCTTTCTCTCTTTGTGTTAGGGTTGTGTTTTCAATCTTGTGATGATTCGGAAACGTATGCCGACTTAAAGAAGAAAGAGAGAAGACAAATTCAAAGTTTTATTGAGAAGCACAATATAAATGTGATTACCGAATCTGAATTCTTTGACCAAGACTCCACTACCGATGTTTCCAAAAATGAATATGTACTTTTCAACGATAATGGAGTATATATGCAGATAGAGAAGAAGGGAAGCGGAGAAAAAATCAAGGATAAAGAGTGGAAAGAGATTTTGGTTCGTTTCTGGGAAGTCTATGTAGAAACCGGTGACACCACTTCCGTTTCAAACAAACTGGAACGAGACCCGGATGTGTTTATGTGTAAGAATACAAGTGGTTCTTTTACGGCTTCCTTTACTTCGGGTAATATGTATTCCACTTATGGAAGCGCTGTTCCTAAGGGTTGGCTCGTACCTTTGAGCTATATAAACTTAGGGCGTATACAAAGCGATTTGGCAAAAGTTCGAATCATTGTTCCGCACAGTGCCGGGCATTCCGATGCTTCATCTTCCGTATATCCATGTTTTTATGAAATTACTTATCAGGTAGGACGATGACACTTATTAAATCTATCTCCGGCATTCGGGGAACTATTGGCGGTCAGCCCGGAGACGGATTGACCCCTCTTGATATTGTGAAGTTTACTTCGGCTTATGCCTCATTTATACGTAAAACCACTCCTTCAACCACTCCTAAAATTGTGGTAGGACGTGATGCGAGGGTTTCCGGCGAGATGGTTAAAAACATTGTATGCGGAACATTGATGGGCATGGGCTTTGATGTAGTGAACATCGGTTTGGCTTCTACGCCCACCACAGAGTTGGCTGTGACGATGGAAGAAGCTTGTGGCGGCATTATTTTAACTGCAAGTCATAATCCGAAACAGTGGAATGCGCTGAAACTGTTGAATGAAAAAGGCGAATTCTTAAATGCCGAAGAAGGCAATGAAGTACTCCGTTGTGCCGAAGCCGGGCATTTTGTTTATGCCGGTGTGGAGGATTTAGGAACTTATCGTGAAGACCATACTTATAATCAAAAACATATAGACCGTGTGCTGGCTTTGGAACTAGTTGATGTGGAGGCTATTCGTAAGGCGCATTTTAAAGTGGCTATCGATTGTGTGAATTCGGTAGGTGGCATTATTCTGCCGGAGCTGTTGGAACGTTTGGGGGTAGAAAAGGTAGAGAAACTCTACTGTGAACCTACGGGACAATTCCAGCATAATCCTGAACCTTTGGAGAAGAACTTGGGAGATATCATGCAACTGATGAAGAATGGTGATGCTGACGTAGCATTTGTGGTCGACCCGGATGTAGACCGCCTGGCTATGATTTGCGAAAACGGTGAGATGTATGGCGAAGAATATACATTGGTTACTGTGGCCGATTATGTATTGAAACATACTCCGGGCAATACGGTTTCTAATCTTAGCTCTACCCGTGCGCTGCGCGATGTGACCCGGCAATATGGCGGACACTACGAGGCCGCGGCTGTGGGGGAAGTAAATGTTGTTACGAAGATGAAGGAGACCCATGCCGTAATTGGCGGGGAGGGAAATGGCGGAGTCATTTATCCCGAATGTCATTATGGTAGGGATGCGTTGGTGGGCATTGCGTTATTCTTGAGCCATTTGGCTCATGAGGGTAAGAAGACCAGTGAGTTACGTGCCAGTTATCCTTCTTATTTCATTGCAAAGAATCGTATCGATTTAACTCCTGCTACAGATGTGGACGCTATTCTTGCTAAAGTGAAAGAGCTTTATAAAGAGGAAGATATTAATGATGTGGATGGAGTGAAAATAGATTTCCCCGATAAATGGGCGCATTTGCGTAAAAGTAATACGGAACCTATTATCCGGGTTTATTCGGAAGCTGCCACGATGGAGGCTGCGGATGAAATTGGTAAGAAACTAATGGATGTGGTTTATTCGCTGGCGAAGTAATTATTCATCGTCCACCCAAAGTAAATCACTCATAATACCGTCTGAAATGAAGATACCTTGCCGCGTTAAGCGGAGGGTATCTTTTTTTATTTCCAGCATCCCGTGTTCTATGTGCGGACATGCGTTTTGCAGGCAATAATGATATAATATTTCTCCAAAATCGCTTCTCAACTTCGAAAGTGAAAGTCCCCAGGTTGTTCTTATCGAAGTAATGATGCGGTCATTATACCGGGTATAGCGGTTCAGCTTTTCTTCTTCGAACGGAACGATTCCCTTTTCTATTTGTCGGATGTATTCATCCAGGGAGGGCTTGTTCCATTGGCGTGAAATGCCATTGTAGGAGTGAGCCGACGGACCGCAACCGATATATTTCTTTTCTCTCCAATAGCCGGAGTTGTGTCGGGAGTAGTATCCGGGCAAGCAGAAGTTGGAAATCTCGTACTGCTCATATCCCGCTTCGGAAAGCGTATCGATGAGTTGGGTAAAGAAAGCAAGACTTTTTTCTTCTTCTACTTCGCTTACCTGATGTTGCGCTTTTAAGTTCCACAGCGGAGTTCCTTCTTCATAGATAAGGTGGTAAGCCGAAATATGTTGAACCTTCAGATTGATAGCCTGTTGCAAATCCGCTTGCCATGTTTCGTCCGTTTCATTCGGTAATCCGTAGATTAAGTCGATGCTGATATTGTGGAAACCTGCATCTTGGCAACGATGTACCGCATCCATAGCTTGTTGGGCTGTGTGGCGTCTTTGAAGCAATTGCAAGGTGGGGTCATGAAACGTCTGTATACCTATGCTGATACGGTTGAATGGAAGTCGACGCAGCATTTGTACGTACTCTTCACTTAAATCATCGGGATTCGCTTCCAGAGTGATTTCCTGGCAGTGGCTCATGCGGAATGTCTGTCCCGTTTCTGAAGAAGGAATATCAATGGGATAGGCCGGATTTATAGCGGTAGGGATGTCAGGTGAACAGTCGATATCGGATGTCCACCCCGTATCCGAAGCTGATATATCGCTTGGATGGATAGCTGGTTTTTCTATGCTGTATGTTCCTTTCGTACTTGAAGAAGGAAGTTTGTCAACAGGATAGATGGGAGCATTTTCTCTATTGTGTATTCGTTCCGTACCAAAAGCCGGAATATCATTCAGAGTAACAGGCGAATAGTCGATGTCGAATGTCCGGGCAATGCAATCGAAGATTTGCTTGAAAGCCTTTTCGTCTAATTGCGACGGAGTGCCGCCTCCGAAATAAATGGTCTCTATCGGTTCCTTTTCTATGTAATGGCGGCGTATCTCCAATTCTTTGCATAAGGCTTGTACATAGGCGTCCTTCTTCTCTTCTTGAACGGTAGAGTAGAAGTCGCAATAGATGCAGCGTCTTTTGCAGAAAGGAATATGGAGATAGATTCCGGCCATCGATAGGGATTATTTACGGTGTACAATTGTACCGGTTGCCTGATTGGTAGGCATCACCAGCATTTCGGCAATTTGCATATATTCGGGAACCGAAGCGGCAAAATAAACTGTTTCGGCAATATCCTCTCCATTCAACGGATGAATGCCTTCGTATACATGGTCTGCCTGGGCTTTGTCTCCACGATACCGGACAATCGAGAAATTGGTTTCTACTAATCCCGGTTTGATAAGGGTTACTCTCAACGGAGTGTCAACCAAATCAATGCGAAGTCCATCGGACAGCGCTTTTACAGCTGCTTTAGTGGCGCAATAAACGCTACCTCCGGGATATGCCATATCGCCGGCAATGGAGCCGATATTGATAATATGTCCGCGTCCGCGTTCTACCATTCCCGAAACCACCATGCGGGTCATGGCCAACAGAGACTTTATGTTAGTGTCAATTACAATGTCCCATTCGTCCAGATTCCCTTCCTGTTCCTTATCTGTGCCGATAACCAGTCCTGCGTTATTGATAAGGATGTCAATAGCTTTCCATTCCTCGGGAAGAGTACTTAGGGCTGTAGACGCCGCTTTACGGTCGCGTACATCAAAGGGGAGCAGATAGACTTGGGTGTGGTAGGTTGTTTCTATCTCCTGCTTTATCGATTCCAATTTTTCCAGATTACGTCCGTTCAGTATCAGACGTGCTCCCTGCGAAGCAAACTTACGTGCGCATCCGGCACCAATGCCGCTGGACGCTCCGGTAATCAATACAATTTTATCCATTTCTTTTCTTTTTATGCTTAAGTGGGACAAAGTTAGGTGAAATACTTATGATTCGCAACGAAAATCAAGAGGTTACACTAAAAAGAAGTGTCCTTTCTCCAAACCGGATGTTACGTAGCGGAGAAATTGTAAATCATAAGATGTTTGCATTCTGAGCAAAGGTTCAGCATCTAAGTCTAACGCAGCTTCTATGAGCATAGCATATTCTGTATTTAGTGAACGTTTTGCATTCAAGATTTCATTTAATACAGTATAAGACACCCCCATTTCTTTAGCAAGTTTCTTTTGCGAGATACCTCTAAATTCAATTTCATCCTTTAACACTTCTCCCGGATGAGTCGGTTCAAAAGGAGTTAAGTTATTAGCTGTCATCGTAGGGTCTATTCCATCTATTTTAATCATAATTTTCTATTTTATTAAAGGAGGAGATACACGACAATGAAATGATTGTCGTAAAAAGGGGAGGGTATAAAAAAAGCGTGATTCATTCGGTTTCACGCTTTTATATAGAATAGAATTTAAGCTTGAGATATTTCATATAATTTGTCATACAATATTTTAAGCTTGGAAGTATCAATATTAAATTGAGTTGCATTCTTTGGAAGTCCAAATCCCTCGTCATTACATTCTATTGGATTCCATTGACAGGGAATACTATCTTCATTGACTTTAGCTCCAATTTTATTATCACGAATAAATTTCCAAATATCACTCCCTAACTGATTATTTTTTGTAAGAGAGGCTTTTCCGCCCTGACGTTGATTTTTTCTAATAAATAAGATAAAATCATCATTTCCTAATTTAATAGTTGTCATAATATTAAAATTTAATTATACTCCTAATACAATGTTGGCATCAATATTCAGTATCCGACTCATTTCACGAGCAACTTTTAAAGTCGGCTCACTTCTTCCAGTAAGATAGTCACTAATACAAGAAGGGCTTATTCCAAGTAACTCAGACAGTTCATCTTGATTTATTCCCATCTCGTACATCCGTAATTCTATTACATCAACCAAAGACGGAGATTTAATAGGATAATGTTCATCTTCATACTCAATGACCAATTCAGATAAAATCCTCAATTCAATCAATCTCGGATTAGTCAATGGAGTATCATCATCTGTCATAGGAAGAAGTTCCTCTATCCTTTGGCAAATTGCATCATGTTCTATCTCATTCTCTATCTTAGCCATATCAATGTACCGATTGCAATTGCTTCTCCAAAGCCTGCTTTATATATCCATTAATGGTTGTTCCTGCTTCTTGTGCAAGGACAGCAATCCGGCTATGAATTTCCGGTGAAATACGGATGTTCAATGTACCGCTATATGGTTTACGCGGCTCTACTCCATCAGCCAGACATCCGGCAAGATAGCTTTCTATTCCAGCTTCAAAATCTGCACGAAGTTCATCAATAGTGTTACCTTCATAAAGAATCAAATCTTTACTCATTCCAAGCACCTTTCCAAAAAGGCAGTTGTCAGCTTTGCTGTATTCAACTGAACCTTTATAACCTTTGTATTCCAAGTAATCCATATTCAATCCTTTCTATTTAATTAAGCCATTACTTTTTAAATGTTGATAAATCGCTTTCATCATCCACTCTTTCATGATACTTCCCGGATGTGGTTTATGAATATCAATATATTGCTCCGTCTGCTCATTTTTAAATCTGACGCGAGAACCAGATGTAGCACCTTTATTGTGTTCACTGTATCCAAAAGCAGAAAGCACCTTTAAAGTTTCATCGTAAGTGAAATCTTTAGGCCGCTTGCAAAAACGCTCTATCAACTTTTCTTTAGTACCCATATCATTTGTCCTTTTCACAAATGTAACTAAATTTAGTTACATAGCAAAATAATTCATAGAAAAGTTTCAATCAAAAGCAAAAATAGTGGTGTATTCTATTGAATCACTGCTATTCAGAGGAAGCCTAACAGTCTTTACCCTTTTCTTTGAACCTTATTGCACATGGAAAATCGGAATGTATTTAGGAATGAAAGGAGGCACGGATAACTAACTATGTGAAGTCTCGTCACATAGTTAGTTATTTGCGTAACTTATAATCCTATTCCATCTGACATGGTTAGTTATTTCAGTGCTGTTTTACGAGTTCCATTCGTTGCTTTCGGAGTGCGACAGTGTTCAATTTGCTAGCGTCCGATTTTTGAACTAAATGTATAACCTAAGGAAAAAACAACTGATGATTCTATTTGGCCAAAATTTGATGTTTTTAAATTTGCTTATTACTTATCATTCCAATCCAATGTATACTTTGGTTTGGGCTTCGCAGTTGCGGAGCAAATCTTTCGCAGTTACGGAATTTTATTTTCGCAGTTGCGGAAAAATCAGGCGCATATCGTGATGGAATGCTACAGTCATGAATATGGCAAGGACAAAAGCTGTTGTTCTATGCTTATGAATCTTTAAGGAATTAAGAAAATAGATTACATGCTCTGATTGGCTTTTAGATGGATTTGGGGTCATTTTGGGGTCAGGGTCACTGGTGACCCTAAATCAAGGTACTTTTTAGCTGAGTTAAATGTAAATAATTGATTCTTAGTTGTATATGTTCTGTTTTCTGACTTTTCTACAGAACTCCAGACTTTTGATTTGAAATTGAATAATGGGGCCTTCTTTTATGAGGAATTTTGAAAAAAGTATACAGATGTTGTGGGCTTTTCAAATGGATTGAAATTTATCTTCTATTAAATGTATCTATCCTTTTAATTCAAGGAGTTTTATATGGATGTCCGATAAAACTTTTGTAAAGCCTTCGCTGTAACATGATGCGCCTTTTGAGAGTGATATAAAGCTTTATCTCCATAAACTCCTGAGTGAAGCGATAACTCCTTTAACTCCTGATTCGATTCGATATAATAATGTATATAATTTTAGAATAGCAGAAGACTTCTGATTCTTTTTGTTGTTTATATTATTGGATTATTGTGCAGGATTTAGGGTCACCAGTGACCCTAACCCCAAAATGACCCCAAAAACTGAACTTTAAAAATTGTAAGTATCTGTATATCAACTATACTTATTTTAGGCTTCTTGGAAATTAGTTTCTGTGTTATAGAATTCTCTTCCTTGTGTTGTTGGAATTATTTATTTTGTAATAAGCTTTGTGTATTCAATTGATGTAAAGATGTATAAACGTTGTACCCTTAGAAGGGTAGTTAAAGTTAAGCAGAAAAAAGGCTGCCGCATATTTCACATATACGACAGCCCAATGCATAAGAGTAAGATTCGACTACTTTTTAATCTCCCCTTTTTCATTAAGGATTACTGTAATTTCTTCCCCTTCTTTGCTTATTAAAACAACCTTATAAAGTTTCTCTTCTCCTTTTGTTGCAGTGTATGCTTCTTTAATAGTTCCACCACTGTACTCTTTACCTAATGCTAACTGAACAGCCTCAGGAAGTTCTTGTGCATTCATCTTCACGAATTCGTCGGCAGGAGCTTGGGTGTTGTTTACTACTGTGGTGTCAGCTTTTGCTGTGTTTACGTCTTGTGCCAATACGCTTGTGGTTCCTAAACTCATGGTTGCGATAGCCACTACTAATAATGTTTTTTTCATGATTCTTAATTTTTTAATTCGTCATTAATTATATGCTATTGTCTTGAAGTTCTTTGTATTTAAAGTTTGTTTTTTGTCATGAACCCGATTCTATAGAAGAGTCTTTCTATTCTTCTTTTTTGAATGAGTTCCTTTTCTTGTTTTGAATTGTATCCTTATTGAATCATTTTATGTTTTCGCCCCTTTCGTTTACTACTACAACAAAGGATTCTCCGGCATTATCAATGAGTTCTATTTTGTAAACTGTCTGTCCTCCCAAAGTTCCTATATAGGCTTCAAAGAAATAACAGCCCGGATTTTCTTTCTCCACTGCCTGCATCACGCTTTCGGGGATGTCTTTTATTTCTATTTTAGAGTACCCGTCAGCGACAACCGTATTACTTGTTTCGTTGATAGAAAAAGCAGGCGTAGCTGCTATCATTATCCCGTTACCTAAACCTATTACCATTGCGATGGCTACTAATACCTTTTTCATTTCTTTTCTTTTTTAATCGTTATCTGTAAAAGAAGGGACAAGGTGCGTGCCACAAAATCTCTTCAATAGGTATGGGGAATGGAAAAAAATGAAAAGGGAGTCCTTTTAGTGCTATATTAATTCTTTCGTAATAGAGGTAGGTATAGTCATTTTGATAGGATAATTGTCTTATTTTGCCAAATATAATAGATGTTTTCTTTCTTTCTTTTCTTTTTGAAGAGTCGGACGTAGACAAAAGATAGTACTCGGGAAATTGAAAGAAAAGAATGAATAATGAAAAGAGGAATGAATTTTATTTTGGGTAGGAGAGTGATTTGTTTGTAGAATAGGGTGTGGATTGTGGAAATGTGTAGAATGGTGTGTGGGGCAGTGTGGAATATTTCCACACTGTGGAGTATCGAAGTTGTTCACTTCTTAGTTATTCGCATAACTAAGTTTTCCTGTTCGATGGAGCTCATTATATGGAGTATCTCGTTTCAATCATATCACCCGTAAGGAGATTTTTGGCAACCATTACCTTATATTACCGATTACCGGAAGCGGTATTTTCTTTAGAAAACATGATTCAAAAGAGAGTGTCAAAGCTGAAATACTCACTTTGAAAAGTGGTGGATTGAACGAATCAATACAAAAGAATCCTATCATTACTCAAAAATAGAGTTTGATAGGATTCTTTTCATTACTGATAGGGATGTCAAGTTTCAGATTGAAATTGTTCTTTCATCAAGTTGAATTTTGACATCCTCCTTGTTCAACATTTCACCAAAGATAATTTTATAGATTTACTTTAAAGTATAGAATCCTACAATAAAATTACTGTTTTCAGTAACATTCTTTAGTTTCCCTTCATTGAGGCCATATTTATCCTGATATTCTTTAGATAAACGGTCTCGTTCTCCCAAGAGCCAAACCGGGTCGATACAATAAACCATTTGGTCTTTATACGTGGTTTGAACATACCAAAACCTTAAATCATTGTCTTTTGCGTATTTTCTACCGGGAGACAATAGATAGGCTTTCTTTTCCAATTTGTTATAAAAAAGATTATAGGCCAATTTTTTCCAGTAAAAAGAGAGATGTACCCAATGATTTGTCTCTGCAAAATCCATATATTTGAGAATATGTGTATCTGCCATCTCAATAAGTTGGTCTGTCGATAAGTTAAGCAAATCTTCAGGAGTAACAGTTTTATCACCAAAATCAAAGCTATATCGAATGGAAATCTGTCCTACAGAATCTATCTGATAGATATTGGCATCGGCAAAAATAGGGTCGAGAATTACTTTGTTATCATAAGGTATAAACTTTCTTAAGTTTGTGCTAACTTTATGTATAGCAGGAAATTCATGCCGTACAATATGAAAGTTACTATCAGTTTGATACATGTAATGCAGTATTTGACCATTCTCTTCTTTTTCTCTTATTCTTTTTTCCCAGAAATAATAACCATTAGCAGGTGCTTTGGCAAAGTAGCGTGGAACATATTCTCCTTTCTTTTTTGATAAATTAAGCCTTTTTCTAAGCAAATGCTTTCCATTGATGGAATAGTATTCTATTTTTTGGTAATCAAGAATTTCAATCGTATCTTGATGAATAAGAAAATCTCTGATTTCCAAGTACTCTTCAGGTCCCTGCCCTCTGTTTCCTATTTGATATAGGAATTTGCCGGACATATCAAAAACCAATATCCTGTATCTGTTATCATCAATAAAGATTAGAGAGTCATTTAGTTTTATATCTTCTACTCTTGTTATCAGACAGGTATCATTGCTTTCCAAGGGTAGGAAATGAATGGACTTTATGACAGAATCGGAATGGACGCAATCTATATGGGATACATGGATAGTTTCCTGCGTTCCCTTGTCAAACGGATTCCGTTTTGGGGGCTTGCTACAACCAATGATTAGCAAAACAAGCCCTAAATATACGGATATTAAGATAGTTTTCATAATTATCTTCTTCTATTGTCGCAATATCCTGCTACACAACTTGTTGCAAAACAAGAACTATTTCCGGTCATACAATAAAAAAAGGCTCCTTCTGAACCTAAATCTGTCTGACAGTCGCTGCAATCTTGGTCGAATATTCCTATATCATATAACTCATCACTAGCTAATGCTTCTACATTTTCCATAGCCAAACCAGATAAATGTAATTTGTTACCTTGTGTACTGTAAGCAGTGAATCCTGCAGCAGTAACTATCGCTACGACTGCCATATATTTATAAATTTTCTTCATGAATTTCTTTATTATAAAATTAAAAATCTGATATAATACTATTACTAGGCACAGAGGAGAATACCTCTATGTAAGTTAATAGGTTTGGCTGTTTTATCATTTCCACAGCGGAACATCGTATGTCTCCATAAAATAGATTATCTTTGCACCGTAACCTCCTTTTTAAGTGAGGGAGCTGGGAGTAAAGTATTTAAAAACCTGAACTAGCAAAAACAGATTCTCTAAACTTTACTCCCTTTTCCTAATTATGTTTTATTTCGCATTGCTTTTTACTTGCAACCGGATTGTGCTCTTTTCCACATTGCAGTTTTTTCAATGGCTACCATTTTATATCAGCTTATCTCCAAGAGATATTCTTAAAATTTTCTACAAAGTTTAGAATTAGTTTGCTAAAATCCTACTGTTTTTTGTGAGATTTTGTGAGATTTTTCCTGATTACCTGAACTTTTTCTCAATTTACCTTAATCGGTCTTTCATTCTTGCCAAAGATTCGTTCTTTTTCGTATCAGTGAATTGGAGATGTAGGTCTTCTGTGTTATATAATTGGAACATAGAATAATCATTCCATTCGTTTTGTTTTCTGGAAAATTGATAACAATTTCACCCTATTTAAGTAGTAGACACAATAGGAGGACGTATTACATACGTTCCTATTGTTATTGAATTCCATATAGTTTCAATTTATTGTATAGTGTTTTACGGTCAATACCTAATAATTGAGCGGCCCGGCTCTTGTTTTGGTTGGTTTGGCGTAAGGCTTCCAATATACGGTTCTTTTCGGCTTCTTCATTGTGAAGGCTTAACGTATGAACCGGACTGTTGTTCTCTATTAGTTCGGAAGCAATGTCGGTGTACGTAATATATTGGCTTTGTGCCAAAAGAGTGGCACGTTTGATGATATTCTTCATCTGGCGTAAATTTCCGGGCCAAGTGTAGTTTTGCAAGGCGAGGGATGCCTGAGCATCAAATCCTATCAAATTACGTCCCAATTCACGATTGGCCTGGTCTAAAAAGAAATTGGCAAATAGGAGTATATCTTCTTGCCGCTCTTTCAGAGAAGGCATACGCAAGGTAAATTCATTGATTCGGTGAAATAAATCTTCCCGGAATGCTCCTTTTTCAATGGCGCTTTCCAGGTTCTCGTTTGTTGCGCTGATAAGGCGTACGTCCACTTCTATTTCTTTGGATGAACCTACCGGACGAATGCGATGTTCCTGCAAAGCACGGAGCAACTGGATTTGCACTTCGTAACTAAGGTTACCTATCTCATCCAGAAAAAGTGTGCCTCCGTTGGCCTCCTCGAAAGCTCCCGTCTTGTCGGTCAATGCCCCGGTGAAGGAACCTTTTATGTGACCGAAAAATTCGGAAGCGGCTAATTCTTTTGGAATCGAACCACAGTCGATGGCTACGAACGGTTTATCAGCTCTTTTGCTCAGTTGATGAATGCGGTGAGCCACATATTCTTTACCGGTTCCACTGGCCCCGTTGATAAGAACCGCCATGTGTGTAGGAGCCACCAGCCCTACATAATTATAGAGTTGACGCGCGCTTTCGCTTTCTCCTTCCAAATAATTCCGGGTAGGAGTGGAGTTTGGGTTAGTGTCATTCTTTGTTTTGGAGGAATTCTGCGGTGGCGTAGATTTAGATTGCTGTCGTGAATTCAATGGTTGCGAAGAATCGGAATACTGTGAATAGCCCGACGGCTTTCCAGAGTTGGATGATTGCGCAGAGCCAGCCGTTCGTGAATCATTGGGCTGTGTCGTTTCCGATTGCTGCAATGTTTCATTGATTTTCTTTAAGAGCTCGTCCGGTTGTACCGGCTTGGCGATATAATCTTTGGCTCCACGTTTCATAGCCAATACCGCCGACTGGATATCGGCGTATCCGGTCATGATAATGAGCGGGCAGTAATACTCTTTCTCATCCATCCAGGTAAGTAAAACAATGCCGTCTTCATCCGGTAAACGTAAGTCCGACAAGACCAAATCGTATGCATCTGCTTCCAGTTGCTTTTTTGCCCGGGCTATGTTACTGGCTGTGTCTACAGTGAATCCCTTCTTTCCCAGCCATGTTTTCAGCATGAGGGAAAAGGTGATGTCGTCTTCAACTATTAGAATGTGTTTAGCCATTTCTATAAATTCCTTTTTACAAAAGTAACTTCTTTTGGGAGAATAAGTGGTGTGCACTAATACCTTTTAACTTAAATCGATTTAAAGAGCATTTTCTGCTTGTTGAATGATATCCTTCATTTCGTTGGCAACAAGATTCACTTTCTCTGTCACTTCACTTGTCACCTCTTCCGGAGCGGACCGTTCGAGCCATGTTAACGGCTCTTGGCATGTTTGAGCTCCTAACAGGGTGAAAAGAGGGAGCAACTTATGAGCTAAAGCCTTGATTTCTTTCATTTCTCCTGATTGCAAATGGAGTAGTAAGCGTTCCCTGTTCTTTTCCGTTTCTGTTATGAAGGTACGCATAATTTCTCGTGCCGCATCAGGGTCATCTTCCGAAAAAGCGGTAAGCGCTTCGAAGTGCAAAGGCCCGTTTGCTTTCTTGCAAAGAGGCTTGGGAGCTTCAGCCTGGATATCAGCCGATAAGATATGATTTATTTTCGTGATGATTTCGTTTAGGGTAAACGGTTTATGAAGACATCCGGCAAAGCCTCTGTCCAGAAATTGCTGTTCATTCATATCACTGCGTGCCGTCAGGGCTATAATGGGGATAAGCTTGGCTTGTGGCGCGGAAAGCGAACGGATGGTCTCCAGTAAATCGAACCCGTTCATGGCCGGCATCTGTATATCGGTAAGAAGTATATCGTAAGATTGGCTTTCCAGTAATTTGAAAAGTTCTTCGGGGTGTTCGCAACAAGTTACATTCAATCCGGGTTGATGAAGCATGTCTGCCGTTAGGTTCAACTGTATGCGGTCGTCGTCTATTAAAAGCAGGTTAATGTTTCGTTCCCATGTAACGGGCTTTGTTTGGGGCGATTCAGGAGAAGACACTTTTGTTTCTCTGGCTACAGGCAATGGGATGGATACCTTGAAAGAACTGCCTTTTCCCGTTTCACTTTCAAGCAGTATCTCTCCGTCGAGCAACTTGACTAATTTCTGGGTGATAGCCAATCCGAGTCCGAACCCTTCTTCCCCTTGTGCATTGTGGAGACGGGTGAATTCCTGAAACAACCTCTTTTGCTCTTCTGCGGAAATTCCGCTGCCTGTATCGGTCACGGCAAAGCAAAGCCGGTTGTTTTTTAATTCGGTATGTAGGGTGATGCTTCCTTGTCTGGTGAATTTGAGCGCATTGGATACCAAATTTTCCGCAATCTGGCGAATACGGAACGGGTCGCCCATATATAAGTAGTTCAATTCTTCATCACTTTCATAATGCAGGGTCAATTGCTTTTTGGCTGCCAAGGGTTCGAAACTGGTATAAATGGTATCGAATAACTGTTTCGGGTTAAACGGAACGTGACTTATTTCCATTTTATGGGAGTCGAGTCGATGAAAATCGAGCAACGATTTTACCAGATTCAGTAAATGTGAAGCTGAACTTTGCATATTATTCAGGTAAAAACGTTGCCTTTCATCTACCAATAAGCGGGATAAGAGGTCGATGTAGCCTAAGATAGAGCCTACCGGAGCTTTGATGTCATGGGTAATTGTCAGCATCATCTTTTCCCTGGCTACTAATAAATCTTCGGCACGTCTTTTGGCCTTCTCCAATTCCATCCGGTAGTGGTTGCTACGGGTAATGTCCCGTTCGATAAAAAACAGGAATAAGATAACAAGCACTATCGCAGCTATGGCGATGGACGCTATGGTTCTGGCCGAATTTCTGCGTATCTGTTTCTCTTGTACTATTTTCTGTTGGGTATAGAGCTGTTCCTCCTGTTCAAATGTGTTTAAGATAAGGTTCACCTTATTACTGAGTTCTCTGCCATTGGATTGAAGCTTGGAGATGCGGCGTTGCAATACTTGTCCTATCTGAGATTGGCTATCGCTTACTTTTGTCTGAATGTTGCGCAGTATGGTCACTACGGTGTCAGCCGGATTGTAGGCTTGTAACAAGGTGTCGGTAAGCAGTTCTTGCCGGGTATTGGTCACCGTAGTGGTGTCGGGTTTTCCGCCGGAAAATACATCGGCAACCCGTTTCAAGAAACCACGTGGCTTTTTCTTTACTGTATACGAATTCTGGTGGATAATCACTTTTCGCTGTACCCGCTGTTCGTTTAATAGGGAATCTTGCTCTTCGATTATTTTTTCCATATTCTGTTTGTAGAGCAAATCCGTATTGGATTCTTGAATCACTTTTAGCAGATTACGCATATTCTGCTCTTTTTCTATCAGTAAATCGGAAACGGTATCCAATCGGTTTATTTGCAGGCTATCATTGAGAAGCTCTTTTAAATCGTATATGGATTCCGCTATTCCGTTCATCGCCTTCTTGTATTGCGGAAAGTTCTGTATTTGTCCGATACTGAGCGATTGCCCGATAATCTCGGCCTGGTATAGTTGTGATACCACCTGGTTGGTAGCTTTTCTGCGAATGTTCAGCTCTGTTTCATAATTACCCGAATTCGTCAGCTTTTTCATCTCTTTGTAGATGTAGCTAACGGCAAATATAAGCAGGAGAGTTAAAAGTATATACCCTACTATAACTTTTACTTGTGTTGATTTATATCCATTTGACATGATGATAACATCTTTGCTGTTTGTTTACGAAAACGTAAAAAGAACATAATACCCGCACTTGTTAATCCAAATGGAAAAGCCATCCAAATACCTACGGCTCCGCCTTCCAAAATGAATCCGAAAAAATAACTGGCAGGTAATGAGATGATAATGTAAGCGATGAAAGCAATATACATCATCGGTTTTACATCGGCAATACCCCGTAGGGCGTTGGCAAAGTTCGTCTGCATGCCGTCTCCCACTTGATAGAGTAACATGGGTAGAATCAAGGCTATAACCAAATTATTGACTTCTTCGCTATTTGTAAACCAACCGCTTAACTGGTAACGGAACACGAAGATGAAAGTACAGGCGATAAGTCCCATCAGCAAAATTAAATGAAGTCCAGCATAGGCTGTGCGTTGCAGGTTAGGGATGTCTTGCTGTCCCTTAAAATTGCTTACCCTTACGGCTACGGCAGCTCCCATTCCATAGTAAACCATAAAGCAGGCGCTTCCGATGGTGCACATAATTTGATGAGCTGCTAACGCTGCCGCTCCAATCCATCCGAGCATGATGGCGCACAAACTGAAGGAGGCGGTTTCCATACCCATTTGCAGCGCTACGGGCCATCCCAATTTATTTAATTGTTTGAAGTCCGGTAGATTGATGCGTATTTGTTTGAATCCTTCCTTATAAGGAGCGTAATGTTTGGAGCGGAAAAATAGAAAGACAAAAGCGATGACCATGAGAATGCGGGAAGTAAGCGTGGAAATGCCTGCTCCTGTGATTCCCATTTCCGGCAGTCCCAGTTTTCCATAAATAAGAATATAGTTTCCCGCAATATTCAAAACGTTGCCACTCAGCAATATCCACATAGCCGACCGGGTGTCGGTGATGCCGTCTGCAAACTGTTTAAATCCGTTGAACAGCATGACAAACAGAATGGAGAACCAAATAGTAAGGAAATAGGGTCGTATAAGAGGTAGCAGCTCTTCGGGTTGGTCCAGTTTATCCAGATTCAAATAGAGAATTCCCATTACGATGGACAGAAAAACACCAATTAATAAGTTTGCTACAAGGCTATTCTTCAGACTGCCCCCTGCATGTATATAATCTTTTCGTCCGTAAAGTGCTCCTACGATGGGCGTTAATCCGTATGAAAAACCTAGGCCGAAGATAATGGCGAGGTTAAACAGATTATTAACGAATCCGGCGGCAGAGAGCTCGTTTGCGCTATGGTGCCCTATCATAAGCGTGTCGGCAAATCCTAAGATAATAATGCCTACTTGGCCTATAATAATGGGAATTCCTAAATAAAAGAGTGCTTTATAATGCTTTTTATAAGATATTATTTGGTACATGGTGTTTGGGCTTTGTATAAAAGGGTACAGCAATTCTCCGGTATAAAGGTTTTGATAGCTGTTTCTTGTAAATTTCGGGCGCTTATCTTACGATAGTTTTCCACTTCTTTATTGATGTCTTCCGCTTTGCCTATCAGTTCAAAGAAGGCAAGGTTGCTGGCTACATTCAAATAATTGAGGCTATTGAAGATAAATTCCGATTCGTAACGGTTCTTTACTTTTTCTATTTCTTCTTCGGACACAAGCTCTTTTTTCATCTTTTCCAATTCTTTCCAAATGGCCTCTTCCACCTCGGTGAGTGAAAAACCCGGAGCCGGTTTGGCTACAATGTGAAATAATCCTTCATCGATACTGCCCATAATATAGGCATCGATAGAAGTGCATCGTTGCTGCTTTTGCACCAGTTCTTGTTCCAAACGGCTTGATTTTCCATTTGAAAGAATATCCGAGAGCATATCGAACGTAGGATAGTCCGGATGCTTGCGGTCGCACATGTGGAAAGCCATATAGAGTGTGTCAATCGGGACATTCCTCTCTACTTCTAACCGGTGAGGCGCCGTCTGAGCAGGTTCCTTCGGAAGTTTTCGCTCCGCTATGGAGCGTGCGGGTATCGGGGCAAACCATTTTTCCGCCAGGCGTATGGTTTCTTCAAAAGAAATATGCCCCGTTACGGCAAGAATCGCATTGTTGGGCGCATAGAAACGGTAGAAGAACTCTTTTACCTCCTCCAACGTTGCCTGCGCTATATGGTCGATGCTTTTCCCAATGGTAGGCCATTGGTACGGATGTTTGAGATAAGCCAATGACCGTAACAAGTGAGACACATCTCCGTACGGCTGATTTAAATGGCGTTGTTTGAATTCTTCAATAACAACCTGGCGTTGTACTTCTAAACTTTTGGGATTGAAATCGAGTTCCAACATACGGTCCGACTCCAGCCAAAAAGCAATTTCTACATTTTGGTAAGGCAACGTAATGTAGTAGTTGGTTAAATCATTATTGGTCCATGCGTTATTTTCCCCTCCGGAATTCTGAACAGGGATATCATAATCCGGAATATGTACGGAACCTCCGAACATCAGGTGTTCGAAAAGATGCGCAAAGCCTGTATGATTTTCATCTTCATCCCGTGCTCCGACATCATACAAAATATTAAGCGCTACCATCTGGGTGGTAGGGTCTTCGTGGTGTACGATGCGTAATCCGTTCGGAAGAATATGTCTGTTTACCTTAATCACAACGCTATTAGTTCTCTATGGTTACTTTTTTGATGATAATATCCTCCAACGGACGGTCTGCACGGTTCGTTTTCACTTTCTGGATTTTCTCTACTACATCGAGTCCTTTTATCACTTCTCCGAAAACAGTGTAGCTGCCATCCAAATGGGGAGTTCCTCCCAGGGTGGTATACATCTGCTTTTGCTCCGGTGTGAATTTGAACGGCGTTTTGGCAGCTTCAGCTTCCGCTTCGGCAACTAGTTTTTCTTGTAAGATGGAAAGAGAGTCAATATCGTTTGCCTTACGCATTTTATAGATTTCTTTCATGTACGGACGGGTTAGGGAGTCGAATTTCTCTTTTACGATACGGCGGTTTAAATTGGATTCCATCTCCTCCAGTTCTTCCGGAGTAAATACGGTTCCCGTTACGATATAAAACTGGCAACCGGAAGATTCTTTCTCCGGATTGACGTCATCTCCCATTCTGGCAGCAGCCAAGGCGCCTTTTTTATGAAAATAGTGCGGGTATACAAATTCGGCCGGAATCGTATAGCCGATATCTCCGTCTCCCAACATTTTGTCGGCCGGTGCTTTCTTTGAGCTCGGGTCACCGCCTTGAATCATAAAATCATTGATGACGCGGTGAAACAAGGTTCCATTGTAAAATCCGTCTTTCACCAATTTAATCATGTTATCGCGGTGCAGGGGTGTCTCATTGTAAAGTTTTACTTTGATATCGCCTTCACTTGTTTCGAAGCAAAGAATTGTTTCATTTTCCATATTGTTGTTTTTGTTTTGACCGTTGCAAGCTGCTAATCCGCAGAGCAATGCAATAGATAAGATATGTATAAGTTGTTTCATTACTATTTAATTTAGGTAAATTGGGAAGCAAAAATACGATATTTTACAGGAGTAAAAGGCGCTTTTTAATAATTATTGAGATTTTGAACTAATTTATCTGTCATGTTGTTTTATAAAATGTAACAGTATAGATTCTGTTACTTTAAGATTTTAAGACTTTTTTCTAATTGAAGTTTAAAAAAATGGCAGAAATGAGTAGCTAAATAATATATTTCTTTAACTTTGCCTTCAATGAAAAATAAAAACGCATTAAACACTTAAATAATGATTTTATGAACAGATTGGAAACTTCTTTTGCAGGATTAAAATTAAGAAATCCCTTGATTGTAAGTAGCTCGGGATTAACAAATAGCGTAGAAAAAAATAAAAGATGGGAAGAAGCCGGTGCAGGAGCCATCGTACTGAAATCTCTTTTTGAGGAACAGATAATGTTGGATGCTGCCAGAATGCAAAGCAATGAATATACGGAAGGTAATGATTATCTCCAGACTTATTATCGCGGACATTGCCTGAACGAATATATTGAATTGCTTAAAGGAACGAAGAGCGTTTGCAGTATCCCTGTTATAGCAAGTATTAACTGTTATAGCGAAGCGGAATGGACCGATTTCGCCCACTCACTGGAAGAGGCCGGCGCTGATGCCATTGAACTCAATATTATGGCTATACAAAGTGATTTGGATTATGTGTATGGTTCATTTGAACAACGGCATATCGATATTTTACGCAAAGTAAAGAAAGAGGTGAAGATTCCGGTAATTGTGAAGTTGGGAAGTCGTTTTACTAATTGCATTCCTTTAATTAATCAATTATATGCAAACGGAGCGGCGGCTGTTGTTTTATTTAATAGAATGGCGTCACCTGACATACAAATCAATACAAAAGCCTATACCAGCGGCGAAGTTTTAGGTCATCCTTCCGATATTGCAGAGGTTATTCGGTGGATAGGTTTGACTTCCGCCCGTGTTCCTAAATTGGACTTAATTGCATCCGGAGGCGTTTGGGACGGTGCGGCTTTAATTAAAACGATTTTAGTGGGAGCTTCGGCTGCCGAAGTATGCAGTACGTTGTATCGCCATGGTGTTTCTCAAGTTCAGGCAATGCTTCAATTTGTAGAAACTTGGATGGAAGAGAATAATTATCAATCAATCGGACAGTTTAAAGGATTGATGAATGCAGAGAGGACTAATGATGGAACTGCATTCGAGCGTACTCAATTCTTTAAATATTTCTCTCAAAAAGAGTAATAGTTGGTAAACTCTGTTTTTCCTTGCATCATCCTTAGCTTAAGATAAAGAATTATGAGGAAAGTTTTTAAGTGGGTCGGGATTGCGCTTTTGTGTCCCGTCGCACTTTTTATCTTATTAACGTTGTTGCTATATATACCTCCTTTGCAAAACTATATTGTAGAGAAGGTGACGGCTTATGCTTCCCAGGAAACAGGAATGCATATTCGTATCGACAAAGTTAAATTGGCCTTTCCTTTGAATCTTGTCGTAAATGGAGTGGAGGTTGTTTCCCAACAGGATACGATTTTATTGGTAGACCGCATGCAGGTAAATGTACAATTGCTCCCTTTATTACAAAAAAAGGTAGAAATAGATGGCATAAGTCTGCGAAATGCAAAGGTAAATACGGCGGATTTGATAGCAACGATGAAGCTGAATGGTTCGTTGGGTGAATTCTATCTGTCGTCTCACGGCATAGAGCTTGACCCCGAATTGGCTATTGTGAATGATGTTCGCCTGAAGGATGCGAACTTCCATATTTGTTTGAAAGATACCATTGTGGAGGAAGAAGATACCACCTCCTCACCCGTTTTTTGGAAATTTGAATTACAAAAGATTGCCCTGCAAAATGTGGCATTGGCTTTGCAAATGAATGATACCGCTTCGGTTTCAACCTCTATAGAAGCTGCAAATTTACAGAATGGATATATTGATTTAAAGAAAAATGCCTATCTCGTAAATAAGTTCGTGTTGCAAGAGGGTACTTTTACCTACGATGCGGATACACTTGCGGCACAACCGGGATGGGATGCTTCGCATATTGCGTTGAGCGGGATACAGATAGAATTGGATTCCGTCAGCTATTCCGGCCGGAATATGACACTTTCTATTCCCCGCTTGGAGGCCAAAGAACGTTCCGGATTAAATCTGATATCTTTAAAAGGTAAGCTAACCTCCGATTCGAAGGGTGTTCGAATACCAAGGTTTTCCATACAAACATCTGATTCCTTTATGGACTTTTCCGCGGATATGGAGTGGGATGCTTTGGAGCCTAATAAGGACGGAGCACTGACGGCACGTTTTCTTGCGGAATTAGGTAAACAGGACTTGATGACGGTAATTGGACAAATGCCGGAGTCTTTTGTAAAAGAGTATCCGAATGCTCCCATTGTGGTACGTGCCGGAGTGGACGGAAACATCAATAAGTTACGTCTGACCGGTTTGCAAGCACAATTGGATGGAGCTTTCAGGGCTTCGATGCAAGGAGAAATCTCAAATGTATTGGATAGTGTGCGTCGTTCCGGTTCATTAACCCTTCAATCGGAAACACAAAACCTGACTTTTGTTACAGCCCTTGCCGACAGTACAAATTCCGGTTCATTTGTGATACCTCAGGGGATAGTTCTGGCTGGAGAAGCCGGTATAAAAGGAGAACATTATACTGCGGATTTCCACATAAAAGAGGGGGCAGGGCTGGTTTCTCTATTGGCGTCGTATAATGGGCCGAATGAATCTTATGAAGCTGATTTAAAAATTGACAGTCTGCAGGTGCACGACTTTTTACCCCAAGATTCTATCTATTACCTTTCCACGAAGCTTTCTGTAAAAGGAGAAGGCTTTGATTTCTATTCGCCTCATACTTATATGGAAGCGCAGGCAACATTGGATACTTTACAATACGGTTATCTCAACCTGTCGGAGGTGACGTTGGGAGCGAGCATGCAGAAAGGAGAGGTTCAGGTTACATTGGATAGTGATAATCCGTTGTTACAGATGACTTCCCGATTAGACGGTCGTTTGAGTAAAAAGGAAGTGGAAGGCAAACTTACCCTGAATTTACGGGAAGCTGATTTGTATAAATTACGGGTGGTGGATTCTCCTTTAAAGACATCGCTCTCTTTTACTTTGGATGCTAAAAGTGACTGGAAAAAATTGATAGCCTTGCAAGGTGGTTTCGAACAAATCGGAATTGTGACTTCAAAACAAAAATATCATCCCAAGGATTTGTTTTTTAATGCTTATACTTCTACCGATTCTACTTATCTGAATGTTCATGCCGGAGATTTTGATATGAAATTAGAAGGACGAAAGGATGTAGAAACCATCTTAAAGAATTTGACGGATTTCTCTGCTGCGTTCATGCAGCAGGCTGAAAATAAGCATTTAGAACTAAGTGAGCTGAAAACTTATCTCCCGGAATTATGTGCACAGATATCTTCCGGAACGGATAATCCCATCAATAATTATATGATGTTGCAGGGATTGCGTTACAATGAGTTCTTTATGGATTTGGATACCTCTCCGTTAGAAGGCATTAACGGAACGTCCTATTTGTATGCTTTACGCATAGATAGTTTGTGTCTGGATACTTTGCGTTTGGATATTCATCAGGACACGACAGGGGTGAAACTCTTTACGGAGGTAAAGAATGCCCCCACCAATCAGCAATTTGTCTTTGATGCTACATTACATGGACAGATTCAGGAAAAAGGAGCTAAGTTGGAATTAAAATATCTGGATGACAAACAAAGAACCGGTGTCAATCTGGGATTAGGAGTAGATTTGGTAGAGCACGGGCTGAAATGCTATTTCTTCCCGGAACATCCGATAATAGCTTACCAATCTTTTAATTTAAATGAGGGCAATTATGTGTATTTCCGGAAAGACGGACATATTGACGGAAAAGTAAATCTGTTGAATGACAAAGGAACGGGTATCCGTTTTTATTCTACTCCTAATGAAGACGCTCATCAGGACTTGACTTTCGATATCTGTAAAATAGATATAGGCGAGTTTCTTCGGGTAATGCCTTATATGCCTGATATCAAGGGACTTCTTAATTCGGAGATACACTATGTGAAATCCGGAGAACAGATGTCTATGGTAGCCGAAACTTCCATAGATAGTTTGAGTTATGAGAATTGTTTGATTGGAAATATCTCCAACTCCTTGATTTATTTGCCGAAAGACCAGGTGACACACTATGTAGACGCGCATTTTGCTAAAGACGGAGACGATATTTTTGTGCTTCGGGGAGATTATAAAGATGTAGACGAAGGTCTTCTGGATATGAGCATGACCATGGAACATTTTCCTTTAAATATGGCAAACGGATTTATTCCGGACCAACTGGTGAGTTTGGAGGGAGACGTGGATGGAACGTTGGACGTAAAAGGAACAACGGTCAGTCCGATTATAAATGGTGAATTAATGTTAGATTCGGTCTTTATGAATTCGGAGATATATGGGGTACGTTTCCGTTTCGACAATCGTCCCGTAGCCATTACAAACAGTAGCTTGTTATTCGACCGGTTCAATATTTATACAAAAGGAAAGAATCCGTTCTCGATTGATGGAAATGTAGATTTTGCTAATCTCGACCGCATCGGACTGAACCTGCGTATGCGTGCCACGGATTATGAATTAGTGAATGCACCTCGTAAAAAGCAGTCCGTAGTGTATGGAAAGGTATATGTTGATTTCTTCTCCACTTTACGTGGTACATTAGATAATTTGGTGATGCGGGGAAATATGACTGTACAGGGTAAAACAGATGTTACGTATGTGTTAAAAGACTCTCCGTTGACAGTGGACGACCGTTTGAGTGATTTAGTCACCTTCGTTAATTTCAATGATACGGCAAAAGTCGAAGCTGTAGAAGATAAAAAGTATGCTTTGGGCGGAATCGATTTATTAATGAATATCCAGATAGACCAAGGAGCAGAAATGCGGGTTGATTTAAGTGCGGATAGGGGAAGTTATGTCGAATTACGGGGAGGTGGTAATTTGTCCATGCAATATACGCCGCAAGGTGATTTCCTATTATCCGGTCGTTATACGCTTACCAGTGGAGAGATGAAATATGAACTGCCTATTATTCCGTTGAAAACCTTTAATATTAAAGATGGCAGTTATGTAGAGTTCACCGGAAATCCGATGAATCCGTATATGAATATATCGGCTACGGAAAGAGTCCGTTCTTCAGTGACGGAGAATGATGTGCCGCGTACTGTTTCGTTTGATGTCGGAGTTTCCATTACCAATACATTGGAAAATATGGGACTGGAGTTTACCCTTGAAGCACCTGAAGATATAACTGTGCAGAATCAGTTGGCGGCCATGTCGAAAGAGGATCGCGGTAAATTGGCTGTAGCCATGTTAGCTACCGGTATGTACCTGGGTAGCGACGGTGGCTCAGGAGGATTCAACGCAAACAATGCATTAAACTCATTCTTACAGAGTGAAATCTCTAATATAGCAGGAAGTGCTTTAAAGACGGTGGATATAAGTGTGGGTATGGAAGATGCCACTTCCGCCGACGGTTCTTCCCGTACTGACTATTCTTTCCGTTTTGCAAAACGTTTTTGGAATAATCGTTTAAGTGTAGTGATTGGCGGACGTATCTCTTCGGGAAACGACGCTGTGGAAGCTGATAACAACGAGTCGTTTATTGATGATGTATCATTGGAATGGCGTTTGGACGATAGCGGAACACGTTATATCCGTCTGTTCCACAACAAAAATTATGAAAGTATTCTTGAAGGAGAAATTACAGAAACCGGAGTGGGTATTGTACTCCGCCGCAAGATGACTAAATTGGGAGAGCTTTTTATCTTTAAGAAAAAGAAAAATAGAACTATGAACCGCGAAGTAACTCCAAAGCCATGATAAAAGGAATATATAATAATAGCAAGTATTTATTTTATACCATTCTGCTGATTTGTTTTACGGCCTGTTCCACAACAAAAAATCTGCCGGAAGATGAAACGTTGTATACCGGTATTAAGAAAATGATAGTGGAGAATCAGGATAAAAGTGAAGAAGGAGAAGCTACGATGGTGGAGGTAGAGGCTGCTTTGGCTTATCCTCCCAATAACGCTTTATTAGGGAGTTCTTCTGTCCGCACGCCTTTTCCATATAAATTATGGATATACAATGATTTTGTAAATAGCAAGACCAAACTGGGTAAATGGATATTCAATCATTTTGCGGCAACACCGGTCTATCTTTCTACGGTAAATCCGGAGCTTCGTGCTAAAATCGCAACCAATGTATTGCATAATTATGGCTATTTTAACGGTGCGGTGTCTTATTCTGTCGAAAAAGAAAAAAATCCGAAGAAGGCCAAGGTCAACTATTTGGTAAATATGCGAAATCCTTATTACATTGATTCGGTGATGTATGCACGTTTTCCGTATGCTGCCGATAGTTTGATAAGAGAAACTTATGCGAACCGGCTTCTTAAAGATGGAGATAATTTCAGCGTATTAAAACTAGAAAACGAGCGAGCACGTTTATCCAATCTATTTCGTAATAATGGCTATTATTATTATCGTCCGGATTACATTACTTATTTGGCGGATACCATACAGAAACCCGGTGAGGTGAGCCTGAAAGTGGTACCGATAGGCGGGCTGACTAAAAATATAAATAAACAGTGGTATATTGGTAATTTGTCAGTCTATATGCGGAATAATCAGCAACGGGGAACTTTTACCGATTCGTTGCAACGGGGCAGCCTGTCTATCTATTATAGTGGAAAAAAGATACCTTTGCGTCCACGGGTATTATTTAATAATTTCCGTTTTCGTAAAGGAGAACTCTATTCACAGGAAAACCAGTATTATACGCAACAAAACATTACCCGTATGGGTATTTTCAGTTCGTTGGATTTTCAGTATACACCTCGCGACACGACCGATGTTTGTGATACGCTGGATGTTCGTATTAATGCTACTTTTGATAAACCGCTGGATGGAGAACTTGAGTTTGACTTTACCTCAAAAAGTAACGACCAGCTAGGACCGGGTGTATCGTTTGGGGTATCTAAACGTAACGCTTTCAGAGGGGGAGAAACCTTTTCATTTAAATTAGACGCTTCGTATGAGTGGCAGACCGGTTCTTCCGTAGAAGGAAGCAGTTCCATGATTAATTCATACGAGTTTGGTACTTCTGTTTCTTTGGACTATCCGCGTTTGGTCATTCCTTTTATGAAATATAAATGGTCGCGTTATCCTTCCAGTACCCAGTTTAAGTTGTATGCCGATCAGTTGAATCGTGCCGGATACTTTAGACTGTTGTCTTTTGGTGGAAATGCTTCGTACTCTTATCAGCCTACCGCTACTTCCAGACATACGTTCTCTCCATTTAGGCTGACATTTAATTTATTACAGAGTACTACCGCTAAATTTGACTCTATTACCGCTAATAATAAAGCTTTGTATTCGAGTTTGAAGAATCAGTTCATTCCGGCAATGAGTTATACCTATACTTATGATGATGCTCCTATCAGGCCTAAGGGAAATCACTTGTGGTGGGAAAGCTCTGTCACATCGGCCGGTAATGTAACCTCCTTGATTTATCGTATGTTCGGACAGCCTTTTGAAAAAAAGGATAAAGAATTGTTTGGTAATCCCTTTGCACAGTTTTTGAAGTTTACTACCGAAATACGCAAGTCTTACAGACTGGGAGAAAAAAGCCGTTTGGCAACTCGTTTTATGGCAGGTGTCATTCATTCATATGGGAACTCCTCTACTGCTCCCTATAGCGAACAGTTCTATATTGGAGGAGCAAACAGTATCCGTGCTTTTACAGTCCGTTCTTTAGGGCCGGGCAGTTATCATCCGGAATCGGATAAGATGTATTCTTATATAGACCAAACCGGAGATTTGAAATTGGAGGCAAATGTTGAATATCGTTTCCCAATACTGGGAAACTTGTACGGAGCCACTTTCCTGGATGCCGGAAACATCTGGTTATTACATAAGGATGAGCAACGTCCCGGAGCGCAAATCTCTCTCTTGAATTTTGGAAAAGAAATAGCGTTGGGTACCGGAGTGGGATTGCGTTATGATTTGGAGTTTATTATCCTGCGTTTAGATTTGGGTATTGCCATTCATGCTCCTTATGAAACATCTAAAAAAGGCTATTACAACATTCCGAAATTCAAAGATGGATTAGGCTTGCATTTTGCCATAGGGTATCCTTTCTAATATTCCTTTTTTTTCGTTCCTTTGCGAATTGATGGGCTTTAAGCCTGATTCTAATATACTAATTACTATTGCTATGAAGAAAAATTTATTATTTGTTGTGTGTATGCTGGCATTGTCATGCTCTGTCATGGCGCAGTTACCGGCATTTCCCGGAGCCGAGGGCTGGGGTATGAATGCAAAAGGCGGACGGGGAGGAGTCGTCCTGACAGTAACCAATTTGAATGATAGTGGTCCGGGAAGTTTGCGGGAAGCTATTATGAATCCTAATCCCCGAATTATTATTTTCGATGTGTCCGGAACGATTGACCTGAAAACCGGTTTGGATATTGAATCTCCTTATGTTACCATTGCCGGACAGACAGCTCCCGGTGAAGGTATCTGTTTGAAGAATTTTCCCTTAAGAATACAGAATACGCATGATGTGATTGTTCGGGGAATCAGAGTACGTCCCGGAACAAAATCAGGATTAAAGGGGTCGGAAATTGATGCTATAGACGTTTCTAATTCAGAGAATGTGATTGTGGACCATTGCGTAGCGAGTTGGTCGTGTGATGAAGGTATCAACACTTGGCATCGTGCCCGGAATGTTACTTTCCAATGGTGTGTGATGAGTGAAGCGTTGAATAATGCTATTCATGAAAAAGGAGCTCATGGTTTCGCGGCTTCCATCGGAGGGTATAAGTCATCATTCCACCACAATATTTTAGCGAACTGTGCGGGACGGAACCCAAGTATCGGTGGTAATGACCAGAATCATACGCTTTGGCTGGATTTTCGTAATTGTGTGATTTCTAATTGGGAACATCGTACTTGTGATGGTAAGCCACTATCTATAAATTTGGTAAATAATTACTATAAGCCGGGACCTGCAACACATGCCGATGTAAAAAGACGTGTGGCTCGCATTGATAATTCCGAAAAACTCGGATTCTCCGGTATGTGGTATATCGAAGGCAATGTAGTAGAAGGGTATCCTGAAATCTCTGCCAATAACTGGAATGGAGGTGTCGATTTTGAGGAAGGAGCTTCTATGGAGAAGAATCGGAAAACCGAACCGTTCAAGGTCGCTCCTGTAACCACTCAATCGGCAGAAGAAGCTTATCAGTTAGTTTTGAAATATGCCGGTTGTTATCCCTATAGAGATTCGCAGGAAAAGCGCATTATCGAACAGATTCGTACCGGAAAGTATGCCTGTACACCGAATGGTATTGTCGATAACATAGAACAAGTGGGCGGTTGGCCAGTTTTGAAGGGTGGACAGAAAGCCGTAGATTCCGACAAAGACGGTATGCCGGATGAATGGGAAAAGAAAAACGGTTTGAATCCGAATGACCCAAGTGATGCTACACAGATAGCAGCCAATGGCTATATGAATATTGAAAATTATATCAATAGTCTTCTTCCTGATATTTATCAAACCAAGTAAGACTCTTATCAGGAGTAAACTAAAGGTTTTTTTCTATACCTTTGCCAAAGGTATTAGAAACTGGAAAATAAAACTATTTAAACAAAGAAATATGAAACCTACATTATTTGTATTAGCTGCCGGCATGGGAAGTCGTTACGGTGGTTTAAAACAACTGGACGGGCTGGGTCCCAATGGCGAAACCATCATGGACTATTCCGTATTCGATGCCATTCGTGGAGGATTTGGTAAGATTGTATTTGTCATTCGGAAAGATTTTGAAACAGATTTCCGTGAGAAGATTCTTCGTAAATATGAGAATCATATTCCGGTAGAGATTGTTTTTCAATCGTTGGATAAATTGCCTGCAGGCTTTACCTGTCCCGAAGGTCGTGTGAAACCTTGGGGAACAAATCATGCGGTGCTGATGGGTAAAGAGGTGATTAAAGAACCGTTTGCCGTTATCAATGCCGATGACTTTTACGGACGCGATAGCTTTGCCGTATTGGGTAAGTTCTTGGCTGAATTGCCGGAGGGAGCTAAAAACAATTATTGTATGGTTGGTTTCCGGGTAGGCAATACACTGTCGGAAAGTGGAACGGTGGCACGTGGTATATGCAGCACCGACGAGAAGGGTTGTTTGACAACCGTTGTTGAGCGTACTGAAATTATGCGTGTAAATGGCCCCGTATCTTATAAAGATGAAAAAGGAGAATGGGTGGCGATAGAGGATAACACACCTGTTTCTATGAATATGTGGGGATTTACTCCTGACTATTTTAATTATTCGGAAGCTTATTTCATCGAGTTTTTGAAGGCCAATCAGGAGAATCTGAAAGCTGAATACTTTATACCTTTAATGGTGAATAAGTTGATTACTGAAGGCACAGCTACCGTAAAGGTTTTAGATACGGTAAGCAAATGGTTCGGTGTAACGTATGCTGCCGACCGTCAGGGAGTAGTGGATAAGATTCAGGCTTTAATCAGTGCGGGTGAATATCCCTCCAAGCTGTTTTAAGTAAATGAAAAGTATTCGGGAAATATATCGCATCGGGACAGGGCCTTCGAGCAGTCATACAATGGGCCCCCGTAAGGCGGCAGAAATCTTTCTGCAGCGTCATCCCGAAGCCGCTTCCTTTGAAGTCACACTATATGGGAGTTTGGCAGCTACAGGCAAAGGCCATATGACGGATGTAGCGATTCTTGATACGTTAAGCCCTCAAGCTCCGGTGAAAATTATCTGGGAGCCTAAAATTTTTCTACCTTTCCACCCGAATGGAATGTCATTTAAATCGTTGGACAGTCACGGTAAAGTAACCGATAAGTGGAAAGTGTTTAGCATTGGAGGCGGTGCTCTGGCAGAAGAGGGAAAAGAAGAGTCCTCCGGAGCCGATATTTACCACATGAAAAGCATGAGCCGCATCCTTTATTGGTGTGAGCACAGTGGCAAGAACTATTGGGAATATGTGCGAGAAAATGAAGACCCGGATATTTGGGATTATTTGGCTGAGGTATGGAAAACCATGCGTGAGGCTGTAGAACGTGGCTTGGAGGAAGAAGGAGTACTGCCTGGACCTCTGAATTTAAGAAGGAAAGCTGCTTCATATTATATCCGTGCCACAGGCTATAAAGATTCTCTCCGTACCCGTGGATTGGTATTTGCTTATGCGCTGGCGGTAAGCGAGGAGAATGCGTCGGGCGGAAAGATTGTGACGGCTCCTACGTGCGGTTCCTGTGGGGTGGTGCCGGCGGTATTGTATCATCTTCAAAAAAGCCGTAACTTTACGGATACCCGCATCTTGCGTGCATTGGCTACAGCCGGTTTGGTTGGCAATATAGTGAAAACCAATGCTTCGATTTCCGGTGCCGAGGTCGGATGTCAAGGTGAGGTAGGAGTGGCTTGTGCCATGGCTTCGGCGGCGGCAAACCAATTGTTCGGCGGTAGTCCGGCACAAATTGAATATGCGGCCGAGATGGGGTTGGAACATCATTTGGGTATGACGTGCGACCCGGTATGCGGTTTAGTGCAAATACCTTGTATCGAACGGAATGCCTATGCGGCAGCCCGCGCCTTGGATGCCAATATCTTTTCTACCTATACGGACGGAACGCATCGTGTTTCTTTCGATAAAGTAGTGGAGGTGATGAAGCAAACCGGTCATGATTTACCTTCTCTTTATAAGGAAACCGGCGAAGGTGGCCTGGCAAAAGATTACAAGCAAATGTAGAGAAGTGAAGATATCGATAGAAAAAGGAGGAGTATGGCTTTTTGAGGGAACTCAAAGCAATTTACTCCTCCTTCTTTTTTTGTGTTACATTTTTAATTGCGTCAAGTCCTGGTTTATTAATTTGTATTTCTATGTAATATCTTGCGTATGGTTAGATAAATAATTCTTATATCCAACCAAAAGCTCCAGTTCTCTATGTACCAAATGTCTTTTCTAATGCGTGCTTCCATTCGGGTCAACTCTTTTGTTTCACTGCGTCTGCTGCATACTTGTGCCCAACCCGTGATGCCCGGTTTAATAAAATGGCGCACCATATAATTATTAATTTGTTCAGAAAACTCTTCCGTATCTTTTAGCCCGTATGGACGAGGCCCTACAATAGACATATCCCCTTTCAGCACATTGATAAATTGAGGTAATCTGTCGATGCTGTTTTTGTGCAGGAAACTTCCGAATTTTGTTTCTTCTGTTGTCGGTTGGGAATCACTTCCTATATATTTCATTTTTGTGATGCGGAATTTGTAGCGATAAAATACGTTCCCGTTTAGTCCGTTATGCTTTTGTTTGAAAAGTACGGGACCCGGAGAGGTGATTTTGGTTATAATGGCTACCATAAGGTAGATAAAAGGAAATAGAGTGCATAAAAAGAAACCGGAAAATACAATGTCGAATACCCTCTTTTTGAAAAGATTCAAAGGTTGGCGCATAGGCTCTCTACGGATGTATAAGACCGGGACTTCCCCAACCAAATCCATGCACATTTGGCGCCTTGGGTAGTTACGTATATTAGGGACACTGTAGAAACGGATGAGATGATTTTCGCAATAGTCGATGATTTGTTTGATTTCCGAAGCTCTGTCCGACGATAGACAACAGTAAACTCTTCCCATCGGATGGAAGTGTATGGCCTCCAGATATTCCGGAATGATATCGATTGTTCCCAAATAAGGAATCGGCATTTCACAATCAGTACATTTTTCATCATCAAAATAACCTAAAATCCGATAGCCTGTAGTGGGGTCTCCCATCATTTCATTGTACAAATCCACCATGTTCGGGTTACTTCCTACAAAGAGTATGTCCCTTGTATTGCACCCTCTGCGCCTGTACCATTTTATGTAACTTCTGGAACAGAGCCGGGAGGCTGTGATGCAAACAAATAAACATCCGTAAAAGAGGAGCGCGAATTGCCATAAGAAAACATCCGGATTGATATAATTCATGGCCAGGAACGATAAAGGGGCATACCATAGAATCATAGAGAATAAGTCTCCGACAATTTGTTCCGGACGCACTTTTCGCATATATAGAATCGGACTCTTAAAGTATACGCATAAGAGATAGACTGCATTTAATACAAAATAAAGAATCTGATAATTTTCCTGTAAGTCTTCAGTTCTGAATGAAGGGAATAAAATTAGAAAACAAGACAGGAGAGTGTTAAGGACCAAAAGGTCTATAGCAATCACTCCCCACTTAATCAATAAGAATGTCTGAGATTCCTGTTGCATGTCTGTTTTTCTTTTGTTTCTGATTTAAGTTTGTGATAATGTATAACATAACTCTGATAGACTTCTGTTGTTTAATATTGTTTATATGCTTATTTAATGCCGAATAGCTTATAGAATATCCGTGCCATAACACTTAAACAATGTATAAAAAGTCGGTCTAGTAAAGAAATGTATTTATTCATCATCACCTTTATATAATAGCAAAGAAAAACAATAAAGTGCAAATTGCCAAATAATTTAAATATTGGTTTGTAAATAATTGTATTTTTCCTGAAATCGGGAGAATGGGTGTCTTAATGCCCTTTTTTCTTTAGGTGTAGCGCTTCTTTATAAATTCATGGTACATTGCCGGTTACAATGGAAAGCCTCCTTTTAGCGCAAAAGTTGCTAGCTAAAAGGAGGCTTTTATTTAATCAAAGGAATGTTCACGAACTCATTTCAATAGTCCTTTGACTCTTAGCCTGCCAATGTGTTGTTTACTTATAGCTTTCAGGCTTCTCGATTTTTTCATTGGTTGCCCGTTCTTCCATACGCTGTATACGAGCGTCCAAATCAGGGTGAGAGGAGAATAGTTGATTTATTTTGTTCGTTTTTTGGGCTCCGGCTTCTTCTTGCAATTGTTTCAGCTTCTTAAAGGATAAGGCCATGGACCATGGATTCTTTCCACACTTCTTTAAAAATTCATATCCGTAATCGTCGGCAGCCCTCTCTTGCTTTTGAGAATAAGTGGAGTTTACAAGGGCCTCTCCAAGCTCGCCTAATTGTGAATCGGTTAGAGCGGCCGTTTTTCCACCTTGCGATGAAATACCGTCTTTTAAAGCGGAAGTCAACAAGGCGGTGCGGAATCCGTTCTTAGAATCTCTGTGGGCAACGTGACCTATTTCATGACCAATTACTCCTAAAAGCTCTTCATCACTCATAATGTCCATAAGGGACGAGAATACCCGTACACTTCCATCGGCGCAAGCAAAAGCATTCACATCAATTACGTGGTATACCTTAAAATTCAAAGGAATACCTTCGGCATCCGTTAATCCTTCGGTTAGTTTCTTCAATCGGATGGTATATTCATTGTCATCGGGACATACCGGATTGTTTTTATCCATCCAATCCATATATTCTTTCACATACTCTGTCATCTGCTCGTCTGTAAGGGTTACGGCTTTTACGGCACTGGTTGCGCCTTTTATCGCTTTTTTAAGATTGAATTGTGCCGAACAAGGCGTTACGCTTATCAGACATACAAGGGCTATAGCCCAGGCGAAAAATGTTTTTTTCATTGTTTTAATGTGTTTATATTCATAAAATTGTCTGCAAAAGTAGATTTTCTTTGTTGTTTAGACAAACCGCCGGAGATAAAAATGAGTAAGATTGTTTGTTTCGCCAGGGAATGTGTACAGATAGAATATAAAATATGGTATCACAATCGAATAAATTATTTACTTTTGCACATTCATCAGATTAGATTTAAAAAAGTGATTTCAGTAGAAAGTTTACAGGTAGAATTCGGGGCAACTCCTTTGTTTGAAGACGTTACATACGTTATCAACAAGAAAGACCGTATTGCTTTAGTTGGCAAAAACGGGGCGGGGAAGTCTACGATGCTTAAAATATTGGCCGGATTACAACTGCCCACAGGAGGACGGGTTTCTGTGCCGAAGGATACAACAATAGGATATTTGCCGCAGGTAATGATTCTCAGCAACACCCATACAGTAATGGAGGAAGCGGAAAAAGCGTTCGAACACATTGCCGAGATGCAGGAGAATATTGAAAAGATGAACAGGGAGTTGGCCGAGCGTACCGATTATGAATCGGAAAGTTATCAGAAGCTGATAGAACGCTTCTCGCACGAAAACGAGCGTTTTCTGATGATGGGAGGCAGCAATTATAAAGCGGAAATTGAGCGTACATTGATGGGACTGGGATTCCAGCGTACGGATTTCGACCGGCCTACTTCGGAATTTAGCGGGGGATGGCGGATGCGTATAGAGTTGGCAAAGTTGCTGCTGCAGCGTCCGGATGTGTTGTTGCTGGATGAGCCGACCAACCATTTGGACATAGAGAGTATTCAATGGCTGGAAGGATTTTTGGCGAATCATTGTAATGCGGTAGTGCTGGTTAGTCACGACAGGGCATTTATTAATAATGTAACCAATCGTACCATCGAAATCTCTTGCGGACGCATCTACGATTACAAGGTTGCTTACAATCAATACGTGGAACTCCGTAAGGAGCGGCGCGAGCAGCAGTTGAGAGCCTACGAGAATCAGCAGAAACAGATACAGGATACCGAAGAGTTTATCGAACGTTTCCGTTATAAAGCGACCAAGGCCGTGCAGGTACAAAGCCGTATCAAGCAGTTGGAGCGTATTGTCCCCATCGAAATTGACGAAGAGGATAATTCTTCGCTGAGGCTGAAATTTCCCCCTGCTATACGAAGCGGTAATTATCCGGTGATAGCTGAGGACGTTAAGAAAGCGTATGGCCACCAGGTAGTGTTCGACCATGTAACGCTGACCATCAATCGGGGTGAGAAAGTGGCTTTTGTGGGAAAGAATGGTGAGGGTAAATCCACCTTAGTGAAATGTATAATGGGTGAAATACCTTTCGAGGGCAAACTGACCATCGGTCATAATGTACAGATTGGTTATTTTGCACAGAACCAGGCACAGATGTTGGATGAGAACTTAACCGTATTCGATACCATCGACCGGGTGGCGAAAGGGGATATTCGTTTGAAGATTCGGGATATTCTGGGTGCTTTCATGTTTGGTGGAGAAGCGTCGGATAAGAAAGTGAAAGTACTTTCGGGAGGGGAACGCAGTCGTTTGGCTATGATTCGTTTGTTGCTCGAACCGGTGAACTTCCTGATACTCGATGAGCCGACCAACCATTTGGATATGCGTTCGAAAGATGTATTGAAAGACGCCATACGCGATTTCGACGGAACGGTGGTCGTAGTCAGTCACGACAGGGAATTCCTCGATGGGTTGGTTACGAAAGTCTATGAGTTCGGTGGTGGTAAAGTCAGAGAACATCTGGGAGGTATTTACGATTTTCTGCAAAAGAAGAAAATAGAATCGTTGAATGAGTTACAGCGTTCCGCTCCGGTAAAACCATCGGTCTCTTCTCCGGCAAAACCGGATGAAACGGCTTCGTCTTCGGATACGAAGTTAAGCTATGAGGCTCAGAAGGAGCAGGCGAAAAAACTGCGGAAGGTCGAAAAGCAAGTAGCCGAATGCGAAAAGAAAATAGAGGAACTGGAAGCGGAAATAAAGAAGTTGGAAGAGCGGATGGCTACTCAGGAAGGCGCTTCGGATATGAATCTCTATGAACAGCATACCCAAATGAAGAAAGAGTTGGAGGAGGCGGTAGAAGCATGGGAAAAAGCTTCTATGGAATGGGAAGAATTGAATGCATAACCTAAATTATTAGCATAAAATGAGGACAAAACATTATTTACCAATTGCAGCGTTGGCCATGACAACATTGGCTGGTTGTAACATGAAAAAGGAGGCAACTATGACATCGGGACTTGATATTGCCAATCTCGACACAACGGCTTTGCCGGGTGTGGATTTTTATCAGTATGCTTGTGGCGGCTGGATGAAAAATCATCCGCTTACAGCTGAATATGCGCGTTTTGGAAGTTTTGATGAATTGGCTGAAAACAATCGTCAGCAGATGAAATCATTGATTACCGAACTGGCAGAGAAACAGAATCCCCAAGGGAGCATGGAGCAGAAAATCGGAGACCTGTATAATATGGTCATGGATAGTGTAAAGTTGAATGCCGATGGGATAGCACCTATTCAGGCAGAGCTGGCACGTATCGCTGCCGTAAAGGATAAAAGTGAAATCTTTCCTTTGATGACCGAATTGGGATTGAAAGGTATCGGCGGTTATTTCGGCGAATATATCGGAGCTGATATCATGGATAGTAAATCCAATCTGTTCCAGATAGGGCAGGGAGGCATCAGCTTGGGAGAGAAAGAGTATTATATCGATGAAGACGAAGCTACCAAAAATATCCGTGAAAAGTACAAGGCTCATATTGTCAAGATGTTCCAATTGGCAGGTTTTGATGAAGCTGCTGCACAGAAGAAGATGGAAGCTGTTTTGGCTATTGAAACACGTATAGCTAAAGCTTCTTACAGTGCGGTAGAACAAAGAGACCCTGCTGCGAATTATCATAAAATGACCGTAGATGAGTTTAAAAAAGAGTATGCCGGTATCGATTGGGACCTCTATTTTACAACATTGGGCGTGACTGATTTGAAAGAATTGAGCATTGGTCAGCCGGAACCTATCAAAGAGGTGATTGCTATTATTCAGACCGTTCCGGTAGAAGACCAGAAAGCATATATGGAGTGGAAGCTGATAGATAGCGCCGCTTCGTGTCTGAGCGATGCTTTGGCTGAGCAGAATTTTGATTTCTACGGTCGCACTATGTCCGGAAAGCAAGAACAGAGTCCCCGTTGGAAACGTGCCGTCAGTGCGGTGAACAGCGTGTTGGGCGAAGTGGTAGGACAAATGTATGTGAAGAAATATTTCCCGCCCGAAGCTAAAGAACGTATGGTCAACTTGGTAAAGAATCTGCAAACTGCATTGAAAGAACGTATTCAGACACAAGAGTGGATGAATGAGGAAACAAAAGCCAAAGCCATTGAAAAATTGGATGCTTTCTATGTAAAGGTGGGTTATCCTGATAAGTGGAGAGATTATTCCGGGCTGGAAATTAAAAATGATTCCTATTGGGCGAATCTGGAACGTGCCAGCCAATTCATGTGGAAATTAATGATTGAAGAGAAATACAACAAACCGGTAGATAAGGATGAATGGTTTATGACGCCTCAAACGGTAAATGCCTATTATAATCCCACCACCAATGAGATTTGCTTCCCTGCAGGTATTCTTCAATACCCGTTCTTCGATATGCAAGCCGATGATGCGTTCAACTATGGAGCCATCGGTGTGGTGATTGGTCATGAAATGACACATGGATTTGACGACCAGGGACGCCAGTTCGATAAAGACGGCAATTTCTCTAACTGGTGGACGGCTAAAGATGCGGAAGATTTCAAAGCCCGTTCTCAGGTAATGGTCGATTTCTTTGGCAATATCAGTGTATTGCCTGACCTGAAAGCAAACGGTGAGTTGACACTGGGCGAGAATTTAGCAGACCACGGAGGTTTGATGGTTTCTTATCAGGCATTTAAGAATGCCACTAAAAATGCACCGTTAGGTGTAGCCGACGGATTCACTCCCGAACAACGTTTCTTCCTGGCATACGCTTCGGTATGGGCAGGTAATATCCGCGATGAGGAAATCCGTAATTTAACAAAGAGCGACCCTCACTCACTGGGACGTTGGCGGGTAAATGGCGCTTTGCCTCATATCGATGCCTGGTACGAGGCATTTGGTATCACGGAAAGCGACCCCTTGTTTGTTCCGAAAGAAAAACGCGTTACGATTTGGTAAAATTATGCGTATTCATCCGGAATAAACATTTCTTGTAAAAAGTCTGTTGGAGAAAAGATAAGGCGGCGATATGGCAACATATCGCCGCTTTTGGTAGAGAAAAAGTTCGCTTTATTTGCGATAAGTTTCACCCAGTTAAAATCCAAAAAAATGGAAAGAAAAGTAATCCAACAGACGGTATTGAAATTTATCAATACGGAAATAGGAAATATGGAAGCGATAAATCGGTTCGGAGTAGCAAAGAATTATGCGTGCGTTCGGAACAGCTTGTCCCGTTACTTACAGTCGCGTGGCAAGACCGATATCTCTTTCAAAAGATTGACAACGGAAAGGTTGGTCAATTATCAAGCCTGGCTTTGGGCCGGAGGAGTCAGTAAAAACACGTCCTCCTGCTACCTGCGCAGCTTGCATGCCCTCTTTAATAAAGCAGTCAGACAAGGTTTTGCTTCGGGCAATCCGTTCACTAATGTTTATACCGGTATTGCGAAAACACGGAAACGGGCTATTACAGTTGAAGATATTCGTAAACTCTCTATCTTGGATATTGAAGCGGAGCTCATCAAGAGCGGAAAGAATCCGGGACAGAAAAGTTTTGCCACCACTTCGCAAAGTCTTCACTTTACAAGAGACCTGTTCCTGTTCTGTTTCTGTGCCTGCGGAATGACATTTGTCGATTTGGCTCATTTAAAGAAAAGTAATATTTCAAACGGTTTCATTTACTATGCCCGCAAAAAGACTCACCAGCCCATTGAAGTGAAAGTGGAAACCCTTATGCAGAAAATCATTGATAAATATGCCCAATCCTCTCCCTATCTTTTCCCTATTCTTACTTCTACCGATACCCGGGAAGCGGACCGCCAATACCGTAAAGCGATACGGATTTATAATCTGAACCTGAAAAAACTTTCTACTTTTTTAGGGGGCATATCCCTTACTTCCTATGTAGGCCGGCATACCTGGGCAACAGCAGCCTATCGGTTACACATCCCGTTATCCGTCATTTGTCAGGCCATGGGTCACGACTCCGAACATACCACACAAATTTATTTGAAATCTTTAGATAGCGCAGTGATTAGCGATGCCAATCATAAATTGTTAGATAATATTTTTATTTCCACCTCTAACATAGAGGTGGATAAAATTCTGGCGCAAAGATATAAATTATTGATAAAACACGCAAAAAACGGTCTTAAAAAATAGGATGTTGTTAAGATTTTGAATGTCAAAAAAGTAATACTTATGGCAGATGTAGCCATTATTTTATTGGTTCTTAGGGATTTCTAAAGATTTTCCACCTCTATGTTAGAGGTGGAAAATTTTCTCTCTTTTACTGGTTTTCGAACAGTAAAAAGAAGACAAGAAAAAGCAAATAAAAGAAGGTATTCACAATACTAATTTTTGGAAATAATTCCGGATTGAGTAGATACTTTTTGTTTTGCTAATTGCTTGAAAATAAAATAAATACCACAGATGGGAGAACCACTTGGGGGAGTATGAGAAATATCCTAATGCAAGATAAACCGACATCGCTATTACTTGAAGAAAGAGAGAAACCAATATGGTTCGTTATGACTTCACCCGACTCAAAGTGGGTGGAAGAACGATTGTTGGAAGAGAATATAAGGCGTGAAAAACGAGGGGAAACTCCTTATCAATATTTTGTTCCGTATCAATTCTTAAAACGGCGGATAGCGGGAGTAAATCCGGAAGACGAAGCGGAAGATGGTAAATACTTCAATCCCAAAAATCGGGCGGATGTAGCTTCCAATAATGAACTCCGGGCAGCGTTAAAGCGATATATATTTATCAAAGCCGTTGGAAAAGAGTTGGAAGCTCTCTTAAACAATAAGGAAAACAAAGAATTCTATAAAACACTGTGGTATTATCGTGACAAGGCAAAGAACAAGGTAACTGTACGGAATTGCGTAATGGAACAGTTTATCAATGCTTGTTGTGACAAACGCATCCAATTTGAAATTTGGCCTGCTATCGATTCTATAGAACAGAACGATGAGGTGGTGCTCAATACCACACAGTTCAAAGGTTACAAAGCCAGGGTACTCGAAATTCGTAAGGACAAAAACGGTTGTCAACTCACAGTAGGGTTTCACCTATTCCACGGGGCGATGCTTCTTAAATTGCCGAATCTTCGTCCTCAGGATGTGCTTTACGAAACCAATGATACCCAAAGAGCTGTCCGTGAAAACAACCGTTATAAGTTCATTGAAGATACGCAGCGGAAGTTGTTCTCTATCATGAACCGTCGGATGAAAGGAGATTTATCGGAAAAAAGTATAAAGAAAGATGCCTCTACATTAGAGTTGCTTTATAACTATCGTTACCATTTTTTTGAGAGTGACACCCTGCGGCGTAAGTTTTATGCGCTGATGCTGCTTTGTGCCGTACTCCGTGGCGACGCTTTGGGTAAGTTAGAGTTAGCAAATAAAGTAAAGAGGGAACTGAATACAATCAACCTTCAATCGGGAAGTAAAATGTCCACCGACATCCGGGCTTTTCTCTTATCAGTTCTCCATATCGCTACCCAAGAGCAACCCTATTTCGATGAAGCCATGGCATACTTCAACTCCCTGTCCAAACCATCGGACACACACCGGCAGTTGATGAAGTTCCTAACTTTCAATTTTCAATTTTCCATTAACTAACATTTTCCATTTTCAACTTTCAATTTTCCATTAACTAAATGCTTATCGCAGTAGAT
>ERZ839767.584-NODE-584-length-62369-cov-4.906618_pt1 | contig 62369 bp, 67 predicted proteins | sample MGYA00519879_ERZ839767 | MGnify/ENA primary metagenome ERZ839767 (study PRJEB31850, sample SAMEA3708852) | human gut metagenome | biome: human gut; feature: human-associated habitat; material: faeces | place: China | collected 2014 ... | reverse complement strand
ACTGGCAGGAAAAATTTATATTTTTTCAATTGTCTACTTGACGGGAAGCAGTTCAATCCCGCTGACAGCCACTACTTTTATCTGTATTTGGAATAGGTGGACGGGTTTCACCGACTGAGAAAAAACCACCGCATAGTGTATTCTGTGGCTTGTGAATACCTTGCGGTGGTTGGTGGTTAATGGTTAGTGATTATTTGCTTTTTCTAATAATTCCTTTATGCGGGCATTTTCCTTTTCAAGTACAAAATGAAACTTGTTGATTTTGTATTGTAAAGGAGCAGACTGAGATGGATAAAAATGGAGTAAGAGGGTAATATATCTGTCAGTCGCATAACTGTGAATTATAAAAATGTGACTAATCCTATAAAATTAAAATATACTTTTATAGGAGATGTTTCGCATGCAAAATACGAATGAGTATGTTACTGATTTAGGTCATCTTCATTTGCGGATTGAAGAAATATTGGATGAGCGTGGAATTAGTAAAAATAAACTATGTAAAGATATGGATATACCACGCACAAACTTCAATAGGTATTGCCAAGACAAGCAAACCCGATGGGATTTGAAATTTCTATGTAAATTGTGCTTGTATTTGAATGTGGATTTAGGAGAATTGACAGAGTACATACCGCCGAGTCCGGCGAGCAAATGAATATGAATAAGCAGTAAAAGAGTAAAGAGGAACATGTCAGGAACATGAATCCTCTTTTTCTTTTGTATAGAGGGTCTGTGTTCTGTGGGATGAAGGATAGGAGGGAGAAGAACACAGATGGGGAGAACCAGTACCAAAAAAATGCTTCTATTGATGTTGCTTAGAATATTATGGAAGCATGCCGATGAGGAACACATACGACGTCCGGACCCATAGATTATAGAAAAGTGCGTGATTATCACGGAGAACCGTAATAAGTATCACGGAACAATTAGTCTGTTGAAAATAGAATTGTCATTGTATAATGCAAATGTGGTCACAGAAAGGATGTGAGTGCTTTCCGAATGGAACAAAGCATAGTCCGAAAAAAACTTTTGGAATATTTAGAAGAAACAAAGATGTCGAAATATAAATTTGCACAAAGAAGTGGGATTTCTCTTAGTACAATTTATGACATCATAAGAAAAGAAGATTATGATATCCGTGAAAGTAATATCATTAAGATATGCCATGGAATGCAGATAGAGCCTTTTGACCTGTTTCAAACAAGCGAGGAAATCCTTGTATTGGAAAAAGATGAGGAGATTCAAGCAATTCTTGAAGCAAGATCACTCCCGGAAGAGTACCGGGAAATAATGCTTGAATATTTGCATAGCTTGAAGCGGATTGCAGAAAGAAGCAAATGATGAAAATAGCAATTAAGAGAAAAATACATAATGTATGAGGTAGCATATAAACAATTGTTTTGCTGCCTCTTTTTCTTTGAGGAATTTGCACAAGATATTCCGATAAACCGATACAAGTACCACGGAACATTTAGTCTACCATTTTTCAAAACCCGATTTTATAATTTAGATGTGTCCACAGAATTGGTGGATACATACAACTGAATATGATGATTTCATCAGACATGAGGAACAGTTACGCATTGCGCCGTGCCGCAGATGCGCCAGGATCGGTAAGGATAGGATTGATGGGATGAGAATGTGTTTTCAACTTTGAACGTCCACCTGATGTGAGATGCCGGGAGCGATAACATCCATGCAAAATAGGAATTGTGGTGATTCCGTGGTTGCGACTGTTCTGTGATAATGATACTCCCCGTAAGGGTCCAAGAGAAGAGGGTGCAAGTCCCGAGTGGGTTACTAACCATAACCACTGATGATTTCAACTGGAGATTTTGTTTCAATTAGCCTTGACAAACAACGCAATGCGTGGTAATCTGTAGTTATAGAAACACACATTGTAAAAAGGGGGCGTAAATGGAAACAATGGAATTATTAAAGAAAGCAAGAAAACAAGCAGGCATGACGCAGAAAGAATTTTCCGAATATTTTGGGATTCCTTGTCGAACAATAGAAGATTGGGAGCGTGGTGCACGACATATGGCTAATTATCTTCTTCGATTAATGATATATCGTTTAGAAGTGGAAGGACTGGTAAATGGACTCTTGTGTGAAGTGCCTGATTAATGGTGGAGGTGAAACCATGTCATCAAAAGTAGAAAAATTGGATGTTCCTATTTGGCAAAGATATACCATGACTATTGATGAGGCGGCAGCATATTTTCATATTGGACGCGCGAGGCTTCGGGCGCTTGTATCAGAAGATCCATATGCACCGTATATATTGATGGTTGGGAATCGTGTTCAGATAAAGCGAAAATTATTTGAAGAATATTTGGATTCTGCAAATGCGGTTTAGTTAAAGTAGTATATAAATGTAGAAAAATAAAACTTTTGCAGAAGTAAAGAAATGTGTTATCATGTTTATATCATATTAGGGCTTGACTTTCTTTAATGAAAAGAAAGGAAAGCATATATGAAAACAAATAGAAGAGACAAAAAGAACAGAAAACTTCACAATGGAGAGATACAGTTGGCGGATGGCAGATACCGTTATAAATATGTGGATGAGTTAGGTAAATCCAGATATGTGTATTCTACTCGATTAGTGCCAAATGACCCTGCAGTAAATGGAAAAAAAGATGAATCGTTGCGTGAGAAAATTGCGCGAATCATGAAGGATAAGCAGGATAGACTGGCAATAAGTCGTGGAGATATGACAGTATTAGCTTTGGTGGAATTATATATTTCGCAAAAAATCGGTGTTAAACCAAGTACACGGCTGGGATACAAAACGGTGGTCAATTTCTTGAAAAAAGATGATTTTGGCAAGCGAAAAATATCGTCGGTACGAACATCAGATGCACGAGCATGGTTAATCAATTTGCAGAAAAATGGAAGAGGATATAGTTCCATACATTCCATTCGAGGCGTGTTACGACCGGCATTTCAATTGGCTTATGAGGATGACTTTATAAGAAAGAATCCTTTTGACTTTGAATTGGCTAGTGTGATTGTTAATGATAGTGTTATGAGACAGGCAATTACCAGAAAGCAGGAAAGGTTATTTCTTGACTTTATTCGCTCCGATGTACACTATAATAGAGTGTATGAGGGTGTATATATACTGTTTAACACGGGATTGCGAATCTCTGAATTTGTTGGGCTTACAATTTCGGATATAGATTTTGACAATATGGTGATAAATGTAGATCATCAATTGGTTCGGGTGTATAACGAAAAGAAAGCATATATTATTCAGAAGACAAAAACAACAGCCGGTGTGCGAAAAGTTCCCATGACAGAGCAAGTGGCGGAGTGCTTTCGGACGATTATTAAAAATCGTAGAAAAGTAAAGAAGGAACCTGTGGTCGATGGGTATAGTGGTTTCCTTTACTTAGACCAGAATGACATGCCGATGGTGGCATTGCATTGGGAAAAGTATTTTCAATTTATCAGAGAGAAGTACAATAAGCTGTATAAGGAACCATTGCCAACGATAACTCCTCATGTGTGCAGACATACTTTTTGTACCAAGATGGCAAAAGCAGGTATGAATCCTGCCAAGCTAAAGTATATTATGGGACATAGTTCTATGGAAATTACTTTTGATACATACACACATCTGCAGGTAGATGATGTGAAAGAAGAAATGTATGTAATGATGCAAAAAGAAAATGAATTGATGCACCAGGAAGAAATTGTGGAGCAGTTAGCAAGTGAAGAAGAAATGGAGATGTTCAACTTCTAGTTAGCCTGTCGAAAAGGCAAGGTGCAAAACGTTCAAATTTACACCTTTTTTTACACCTTTTGAGTGTGAAAATATGAGAAAATAAGGTGTATTTTGATAAAAAATGAAAAAAAGAATATGGATACAGAAAACACCGATGTGCTTAGAATTTTGAGGTGTTGAAAGGTATCGAAAGGATATAGAAAGTTATGATTCGAGTATTATTCATCTGCCACGGCAATATCTGTCGCAGCACCATGGCGCAATTTGTTTTCCAAGACATGGTAAACAAGCGTGGTCTTTCCGACCAATTTACAATTGATTCCAAAGCGACGAGCACGGAGGAGTTAGGAAACCCGCCGCACCGCGGAACCGTGCGCAAACTAAGTCAGGTAGGAGTGCCGGTACTGCCGCATCGAGCGAGCCAGTTAAGTCGGAGTGATTACGACAAATTTGACTATATTATCGGGATGGACACATGGAATATGAAGAACATAAACCGTATTTTAGGTGGCGATCCGGAAGGAAAAGTGAGTAAACTTTTGGTGTGGAGCGGTGACGGAAGAGATATTGCGGATCCGTGGTATACCGGCAATTTTGATGAGACGTATGATGATGTTTTAGAGGGATGCGAAGCATTTCTTACTTTCCTTTTGGAGAATGGTCTGTTATACTAGACAAGATAAGATAATAAAATGTATCAAAAAGAGCAGTGATTGATTCATTGGAAAGGAAGGATGACATGAAAGTACTGATGGTAAATGGAAGTCCTCATAAAGAAGGCTGCACGTATACGGCGCTGAAAGAAGTGGCCGGTGCGTTAGAGAAATATGGCATTGAATCGGAAATTTTCTGGGTTGGTAATGGAGAAATTGCCGGTTGTATCGGATGCGGAGCCTGTGCGAAGACGGGAGAAGGATGTTTCCGCAAGGACGTTGTAAATGAATTTGTTGCGAAGGCCGGAGAGGCGGACGGATATATATTTGGTTCGCCGGTACACTATGCTGCGGCAAGTGGAGCATTGACATCATTTATGGACCGTGCGTTTTACAGCGGTGGCAGTAAAATGACCGGAAAACCGGCAGCAGCTGTAGTAAGCTGTCGTCGTGGAGGAGCGTCGGCGGCATTCGACCAGATTAATAAGTATTTTACCATTAACTGTATGTCGGTTGTTGGTTCCCAGTATTGGAATCAGGTGCATGGGGGCAAGGCAGAAGAAGTGAAGCAGGACGAAGAGGGAATGCAGACGATGCGGACGCTCGGAAACAATATGGCATGGCTTCTTTCATGCATTGAAGCAGGAAAAGAGAAGGGCATTACATTCCCGGAGAGAGAACCGGTAATCCGTACAAACTATATTCGCTAATAATGCGTGGGGTTATACAAGAAAAAATTAGGAGGGCCACACATGAATATTTGGCATGATATCAGCAAGGAGCGGATTTCTTCGACCGATTTCATTGCGACAATTGAGATATCGAAAGGAAGCAAGAAAAAATACGAATTAGACAAAGAAACGGGATTGATTATTTTGGACCGTATTCTTTACACTTCGACCCATTATCCGGCGAACTATGGATTTATCCCGAGAACGCTCGGCGATGACAAGGACCCGCTTGACGTACTTGTGATTTGCTCGGAGGAAATTGAGCCGATGTCGCTGGTTCGCTGTTACCCGATTGGCGTTATGTACATGCGTGACAATGGGGATATGGATGAGAAAATTATTGCGATTCCGTACAACGACCCAACATACAATTACTATACCGACATTGAGCAGCTGCCGGAGCACATCTTTGAAGAGATTCAGCACTTCTTCTCGGTATACAAAGATTTAGAGAATAAGGAAACAGACGTCAAGGACTTTGGTGGTCCGTCAGAAGCAATTGCGGTTATTGAAAAATGTATTGCCAACTATGAGAAAAAATACGGCGATAAAAAGTAATGAAACAATGAAATGGTTTATCATGCGGTAAACAGTACGCATATGAAAAATCCCTGTCAATTTCGGGTGAGATTTTCACCTGAGAGGACAGGGATTTTTTTGAATCATTAACAATTAACTTTCCTGCAAATAAAGAGCGTTTGCAGCAATTACTTTTTTCATGGCTTCCTCGCCCGGAGCACCGATGGTGTTACGTTTTTCTACGCATGTTTTCATCGAAATTGCTTCGTAGATATCCTCTTCAAAAACAGGAGAAATCTTTTTATACTCTTCCAATGGAAGGTCGTCGAGTGGAATTTTCTTCTCGATACAAAGCAGTACTAACTGTCCGATGATGCCGTGTGCGTCGCGGAAAGGAACACCGTGGTTGACTAAGTAGTCAGCGGCATCGGTTGCGTTTGTGAAACCATGTTTTGCGCTGTCTTCCATAATCTCTTTATTAAATTTCATTGTGTCAATCATGCCGGTAAACAGTGCCAGACATCCCTTTACGGTGTCAATGGCATCAAAGGTAAATTCCTTGTCTTCCTGCATATCTTTGTTGTAAGCAAGCGGAATTCCCTTCATTGTTGTCAGCATTGAAATCAAAGCACCGTATACACGACCGGTTTTTCCGCGGACAAGTTCGGCGATGTCAGGATTCTTTTTCTGGGGCATGATACTCGAGCCTGTGGAATAAGAATCATCAATTTCAACAAAACGGTATTCGTTTGAGTTCCACAGAATGATTTCTTCACAGAAACGGCTCATATGCATCATAATCGTCGAGAGAGCACTGAGCAGTTCAATGAGGTAATCACGGTCGGAAACTGAATCCATACTGTTAAAAGTAGGACCGTCAAACTTCAAAAGAGAAGCAGTGTACTCGCGATCCAAAGGATAGGTTGTTCCGGCGAGAGCACCGGCACCGAGCGGACAGTAATTCATGCGGTCATAGATGTCGCGCAGGCGGCTTCTGTCGCGGCGGAACATTTCAAAATAAGCCCCGAAATGGTGAGCAAGTGTTACTGGCTGAGCTTTCTGCAAATGGGTAAAGCCAGGCATAAAAGTATCAATATTTTCTGACATGATCCGGTGAATTACCACCATCAATTCCTTGAGCAAATCATTGATTTCAACAATTTCATCTCTTGTGTATAATTTCATATCCAGGGCAACCTGGTCGTTTCGACTGCGTCCGGTGTGAAGTTTTTTGCCGGGATCTCCAATGCGTTCAATCAAGTTTGCCTCCACGAAACTGTGAATGTCCTCGTGTTCCGCAGTGATTTCTAAAGCACCGCTCTCTAAATCATTCAGGATTCCCTGCAGGCCATCGACAATGGCATCTTTTTCAGAAGTAGTTAAAATCCCCTGTTTTTCTAACATTGTTACATGTGCAATACTTCCTAAAATATCCTGTTTGTAAAATTTCTGGTCATAGGAAATGGAAGCGTTAAAATTGTGTACTAACTGATTGGTCTCTTTGGTGAATCGTCCTCCCCAGAGTTTCATAAGTATCCTCCATTCTTAAGCCTGATAAGCAGGCGGTTATTTAATGTTACATCCAACAGATGTCCTCCCACAGCATCATAAACATACTATCATTTACAAAGAAAATTAGCAATAGAAAATTGACCGATTGGAGACGGCGTGGTAAAATGAATATCAATGCCGTTGGAAATAGAAACGAAACGGGAAATTAGTTTAAGGGGGATATGGCAGATTGAAAAAAATAATAAAGACAATTGGCTGGACGCTGCTTGCCCTCCTTGTCTGTTACGGCTTGGAAGTGTTGTTTCGTGCCTTGTTTGGACTTGTGTTACATAAAGGGATGACAAAGCAGGAACAAATTCAAGTGCAGATTATGGCAAATTTTATTTTGAAATTGGTTGTATTATTTGTGTTTGGTTTCTGGTATGCCGTGCGGGAAAATAAATGGCATTACAGACCGGATTACCGCCCATTATTTACGGTAAAACGTATCGCCGGTTTGACGGCGATTGGGCTGTTTGGGCAGTATGCGATTGGCATCACCGTTGGATTCTTGCGGTATCTTCTGCCAAACATATTTGCTTCCTATGACAATGTGAGTGAGATTTTAAGCCTGAAAAACGGTTCTCCGTTTGCTGTGCTGCTTCTTGTTGTTGTCGTGGGACCGATTGCGGAGGAACTACTGTTTCGCGGCGTGATTTACGGCGGACTTAGAACTTGTTTTCCGGTTGATGTGTCAGCACTTGTTTCGGCACTGATTTTTGGTATATACCATAAAAATATTGTTCAGGGATTGTATGCGGCTGCCTTTGGTATTATTTTGGCGTACATCTTTGAAAAAACACAGAGTATCTGGGGAAGCACCCTTATGCATATGGCATTTAATTTAAGTTCTTATTTAATCAGTGGAATCGGACAATGGTTTGCCTATCGGCAAATCCGGATTGCTTCTATCTGGTATGTGATTTTTTATGTACTTTGCATTGTGGTTGTGGCGGCAAGCATTTATTCGCTGCGCCGGCTGCCGAACCGATATGATGAAATTAGAAAAAGGAATGGAGATGTGGAAGGATGAGAACTTTTGCAAAATCAGATAAATTACATGGAGTATGTTACGATGTGAGAGGACCTGTTCTGGATGCGGCAAATGAGATGAAACGCCAGGGCACGGAGATTCTCCAGTTAAATATAGGAAACCCGGCGCCGTTTGGCTTTCAGGCACCTTCGTGGATTTTGGACGCCATTCGCGATGCACTGGATGATCCAATGAGTCAGGGCTATAGCGAGTCCAATGGTATTGTTGAGGCACGTGAGGCGATTTTAGATTATCACCGGTCAAAGGGGCTGCCGAATTTGGAGATGAACCACATTTACATCGGAAACGGAGTCAGTGAAATGATTTCCCTTGCGATGCAGGGCTTGTTAAATGATGGCGACGAAATTTTGATTCCGGCACCGGATTACCCATTGTGGACAGCTGCGGCAAAATTGGCAGGAGGAACGCCGGTTCATTATATTTGTGATGAGAAATCCAACTGGTATCCGGATATTGCGGATATGGAGAAAAAAATCAATTCCAGAACAAAGGGAATTGTTATTATTAACCCGAATAATCCGACAGGTGCTTTGTATCCAAAAGAAGTGTTAGAGCAGATTGTGGAGCTGGCAAGACGCCATGAATTGATTTTATTTGCGGATGAGATTTATGACAGACTTGTTTTTGATGGCAAAACGCATACATCGATTGCATCTTTGGCGCCGGATTTGTTTGTAGTAACGTTTAACGGACTTTCCAAATCAGACCGCATAGCGGGATTTCGCAGCGGCTGGATGGTGCTTAGCGGAGACTTGTCAAAGGGCAAAGGCTACATAGAAGGAATTAACATGCTTTCGTCCATGCGTTTGTGTGCCAACGTGTTAGCACAGCACGTGGTGGCACCGGCACTGAAAAACAGACCGGATGTTGACCCGCTTTTATTACCGGGCGGCAGATTGTATGAGCAGCGAAAATGCATCTGTGAGGCGATTGATGGTGTGGATGGTTTGTCTGTTGTTCATCCGGAAGCGGCCTTTTATATCTTCCCACGCATTGATGCAAAGCGTTTTGGAATTCAAAATGATGAGCAGTTTGTGTTAGACTTTCTGCGTGAAAAACATGTGCTTTTGGTACATGGCGGCGGATTTAACTGGGCAAATCCGGATCATTTCCGTATTGTCTATCTGCCGGAGGTGTCCGTTCTTACAGAATCTATGAAGAAGATGGATGAATTTTTGGAAAAATACCGCTAGGCTTGTCTTGCTTTTTAAAACAGTTTTCGGTATAATGAAATTAAGTTTGGAGATTTTGTGAAAGGAGAAATAAGATGTCGGCGATGTATGTTCAGGATATTACAAATCGAACCAATCAGGCAGCAAGTGTATCGCTGTCCGCTTCGCATACAAAGACATCCATTACTCCGTTTCAGAAAGTGTTAGAAAAGGAAAATGCATTGTATGCTGCGGCTTCTGAGGAAAACACAAAAAGTGTGTCGCTGAAAAAGACGACAGCAAAGACGACAGAAAAAACATCGTCAGCATCAAAGACAAACAAAACGTCGAATGATACTTCCGAGAGTACAGGAAGCACGACGTTAAAAGGTATCTTTGAGCGGGCGGCAGAAAAATATGATATTTCCTATGATTTCTTAGTTGCCGTGGCAAAGGCAGAATCAGATTTTAACACAAAGTGTGTTTCCTCTGCCGGAGCACAGGGAATTATGCAGGTGATGCCGGAAGAACAGAAGGGGTTAGGAATTAAAGATCCGTTTGATGCCGAGCAGAATATTATGGGAGCGGCAAAACTTCTGAAAGCGCATTTGAAGAAATTTAACGGTGATTACACATTGGCGGCAGCGGCATATAACGCCGGCAGCGGTGCGGTGAAAAAGTACGGCGGTGTGCCACCGTATAAAGAGACGACAAATTACGTGAAAAAGATAAAGAAATTTATGCAGGAAGGCGTTACTGTTCCGAACCGCAAGGTTTCGACTACTTCCGATGCATATGAGGGAAGTGGTGCTTCTACTGGTGTAGAAGAGAAGGAAAAAACGTCTCAATCGACTGATACGACTGCAGTAAAAGCAACGGCTTCGGATTTTGAAAAAGTTACGGTGGCAGTTGGAACCGGCGATAATGCGGTTACAATGACATATGGTGCTTATTTGAAATATTTAGAAATGGGGAGCACCGGCGTTGGTTGATGCGGCACTCCCTCATACAAGTTAAGAAAGAAGATTTTGCATGGCAGTCTGATAGAGAATATCACTTTTCGACTGCCAGTTTTCGCATACTTTGATAGCATCTGTTTCCGTGGCAACGTCCAAAGACAGCTGCATGAGAACATGATTGCCGTCGCGCAGTGTACAGGTGGCGAGATAGGTGCCATCGTTTGTCGCATGGTAGTCACTCACTAAAGATGTATCATCAATGATTTCGAATTTGTGTTCTTCTAAGTAATGATTGATTTCGTCCCGAATTTCTCTTGATAAAGGAGCACCAAACAACTCTAATGTTTCGGCACCCGCTTCGGTCAGCGTGTAGTACGTTAAATGATAGGTGCTGTCCTCTTTGATTAAATCCGCTTCTAACAATTCCCCAAAGGCATTTTGTAAATTAAAATAATTTGTGTAGCCGCGGTCTGTGATGTAATCGGAAATCACGCCGGGCGGCAGTGGAGAATCTACTTTACTTAGTGTATATAAAATAATTAGTTTATAAATGGTAATTGAGCCATTTGGCATAGCAAATCCCTCCTTATTTCCCGTGATAAAATTTTCCCTGAAAAATATGTTCCTGCTTCATTTTTTTTTGAAGGGAGTTTAGAACCATTCGCTTGTTGGCACTCCACAGAGGAGCAATTAATAAGTCCTTTGGTCCGTCACCGGTCACACGGTGTATCACCATATCCGGTGGAAGAATCGAAAGTGCTTCGGTAATGTAGTCTAAATACTCATCCGGAGTCAGTGTCCGGAACATTTTATTTTCATAATCCAACGCTAAGTCGGTTCCTTTCAGTACATGCAAAAGCTGGAGTTTAATACCGTCACTTCCTATATCAGCAACATATCTTACCGTATTGATAAAGTTTTCTTTTGTTTCACCAGGCAGACCGGCAATCACGTGAGTTACAACATTTACACCGATATTTTGCAGATTTTTTACTGCTGTTTCGTATACGGAGTTTGGATAACCCCGCCGGATGTAGCGGATGGTGTCCGGATGAATGGTTTGTAAACCGAGTTCAACGGTCACCGGCATTTTTCTACAGCAGTCGGCTAACAGCGAGAGAACATCGTCTCCTAAACAGTCCGGTCTCGTTGCAATTGCAAGCGTGACAACGGATTCATGTGTCATTGCTTCTTCCCAAGCCGCCCGCAAAGTTTCAACCGGTGCGTATGTAGCGGTGAAAGATTGGAAGTAAGCGGTAAAATGATGCCCTGCGTTTTTGTAACGGGAAACACGGGCAATGGCTTCTTCGATCTGTTCGGTAATGCTTCCTTTGGTGGCGGCAAAATCACCGGAACCGCTGCCACTGCAAAAACAACAGCCTCTTGTACCAAGCGTGCCATCGCGGTTTGGGCAGGTGGTTCCACCAGCCAGAGAAATTTTATATACTTTTTCACCAAAACGTTTTTTGTTCTCGTAATCCAGAGAGTGGTACGGTTTATCGCCCCATTTTTCCATGATTAATCAGCAATATGTGCTTTTACGGCAGCACTTACAACATCTGCAACGCGTGGATCAAAAGCTTCCGGCATAATGTTATCTTCGTTTAACTCATCTTCCGGTACTAAAGATGCAATCGCAAGAGCGGCTGCTAATTTCATTTCTTCGGTAATCTGTGTGGCACGTCCCTCTAAGGCACCTTTGAAAATACCGGGGAAAGCAACTACATTGTTGACCTGATTTGGAAAATCGGAACGTCCGGTTCCAACCACTTTTGCACCGGCCTTTTTTGCAAGGTCAGGCATGATTTCCGGTACCGGATTTGCCATGGCAAACAAAATACCGTCGCGGTTCATTGAGGCAACCATTTCCTCTGTTACGATTCCCGGAGCGGAAACGCCTACGAAAATGTCAGCGCCGACAAAGGCATCGGAAAGACTTCCCTCTTTGCCGGATAAATTGGTAACTTCCATCATTTCTTTCTGCATCCAGTTTAAGTCCTTACTGTTTTTACTTAAAATACCGGATTTATCGCAGAGTGTTACATCCTTAAATCCATAGCGGAGTAAAAGTTTTGTGATAGCGATTCCTGCGGAACCGGCACCGTTTACAATGACTTTACAGTCTTCTTTTTCTTTGTTCACTACTTTTAATGCATTGATGATTCCCGAGAGAACTACGATAGCTGTTCCGTGCTGGTCGTCGTGGAAAACCGGGATGTCAAGTAATTCTTTTAAGCGCGTTTCGATTTCGAAACAACGTGGTGCGGAAATATCTTCCAAGTTAATGCCGCCAAAAGCAGGGGCAATATTGACTACGGTTTTGATAATTTCTTCGGTATCCTGTGTATCTAAACAGATTGGGAAAGCATTGACCCCGCCAAATTCTTTGAATAAAACAGCTTTTCCTTCCATAACCGGCATAGCGGCTTCTGCGCCGATGTTACCGAGGCCCAAAACGGCACTCCCGTCGGAAACAACGGCAACCGTATTTGACTTGATGGTATAGCGGTAAGCTTCTTCCTTGTTCTCTGCAATTACTTTACATGGTTCTGCAACACCCGGTGTGTAGGCAATGGCAAGATCTTCTCTTGATTTTACCTCACACTTTGGTGTGGTTGTAATTTTTCCATTCCATTCTTCATGCAGCTTTAACGCTTTTTCGCTCTGTGTCATAATATCCTCCATTCTATCTTGTACAAATCCAATAAACATATAACAATAATCATATCATTTTTCAAGGGCAAACACAATAAGTTTCTCTTGTACTTTTTATGGAAAATGGTACAATGAGGATAGGATGGCGCCATGGCGCTAAGGAAAGGAGAAAAAAGGATGACTTACGAAGAAGCAAAGCAGAAATTAATGCCTGTTGGTCAGGAACATTTATTACAATATTTTGAGGAATTGGGAGAAGAGGAGAAAAAGTCACTGTTGAAACAGATTGAAGATTTGGATTTGTCGCTTCTTAATTTGATTGAGGGCGGTGTAAAAGAGATACCAAAAGGAAAATTAGAGCCACTTGGCGCTGTGACTTTAGAGGAGATTGCGGCAAAGAGAGAGCATTATGAAGAAATCGGACTGCAGGCAATTTATGAGTGCAAAGTGGGTGCGGTTCTTTTGGCAGGCGGACAGGGAACAAGACTTGGTCTGGATAAGCCAAAAGGAATGTTAAATGTTGGTGTGACAAAAGAATTATATCTGTTTGAACAGTTAATACATAATTTGATGCAGGTGAAAGAAAAAGCGAATGCATGGATTCCGTTATTTATCATGACAAGTGAAAAGAACAATGACGATACGACACAGTTTTTCAAAGAACACGATTATTTTGGCTATAACAAAGATTATGTATTCTTTTTTGTTCAGGAAATGGCACCGTCAGTAAGCTATGACGGAAAGATTTATATGGAAGGTAAAGCAAAACTTTCAACTTCACCAAATGGAAATGGCGGTTGGTTCTCTTCCTTGGCAAAAGCAGGTCTTTTGGATAAAATTGATGAACTTGGCGTGGAATGGCTGAACGTGTTTTCTGTGGATAATGTACTTCAGAAGATGGCTGATCCGGTATTCGTTGGTGCAACGATTGAGGCAGGCTGTGTGTGCGGCTCAAAAGTAGTGGCAAAGGCAGACCCAAATGAAAAAGTAGGAGTTCTCTGTTTAGAGGATGGAAAACCATCGATTGTAGAGTATTATGAAATGACTGATGAAATGATTCATTCCAAAGATGAAAATGGACGACTGTTATACAACTATGGTGTTATTTTGAATTATTTATTTAATGTCAAAACACTGACGAAAATCATGAATGAGTATATGCCGACGCATGTGGTAGAGAAAAAAATTCCATACATGGCAGAGGATGGACAGATGATGAAACCAGAAGAGCCAAACGGTTACAAATTTGAACTTCTTGTTCTGGATATGATTCGAATGATGGACAATTGTTTATCTTTTGAGGTTGAGAGAGAACGCGAATTTGCACCGATTAAAAACAGAACCGGTGTTGATTCTTTAGATACGGCGAGAGATTTGATGAAAAAAAATAAGATTGAATTTTAAAAAGCGTGCAATTTAGCCCCAACACTACTTGACGAACCTTTTTTTATTCGATATAATGAGGTTTCAGAATTATCGTAAAGAATCATTTGAAATTCGATTATCTGAAATTCGAGCGTTTGAGTTTGATTTCCTAATTATGAGATTAGATTAGTTAAGAGTGGTTGAGAGATGTATCAGCATTAGAAAGGAAGTAATGTATGGATTTTTCAAAAAAAACATTAGTTGAATTGCGCGAGATTGCAAAAGAAAAAGGTTTGAAAGGAATCACGGCATTGCGTAAGCCGGAGTTGATTCAGCGGTTGACGGAAGTTTCCGAGGAAACGAAAAGAGAGCCGGAGGTTATGCCGGAGAGAACGATGGAGAGAAAGCCGGTTTCCCAGAGAACACCGATGGAACGCCAGACAAGACCGGTAAGACAAGACCGTATGGAGCGGAATGACCGTCAGGACAGATACGAACGTCGTCCGATGCGTCGTAATGAAAATGGTTACAGCAACGGCGGTTACAGCAATAATTATAACGGCGGCTATAACAATAACGGTTATAGCAGTTATAACAATAACTATGGCAGCAATAGTTATGAGCGGAACAATAACTACAGCAATAACAATTACAGCAATAACAATAATTATGGCAATAATAACTATAGCAGCAATAATAATTACGGTAGTAACAGTAACTATAACAGCGGTTATAACAATAATAGCTATAATAATGGCTATGAACGAAAAAATGATTCCTATAGCGATAGAAGAAATGACTCATACAGTGATAGAAATGATAGAAGAAATGATTCACACGGTGAGAGAACATATAATTCGCATGAAAGAACTTATCACTCCGAGAGACCGCAGCAGCATGAACGTGTGTCACAGTCGAACTATTATTACAATAATCGTCCACAGAAGTATCATGATGGAAGCGATGGGCTGATTTCGATTGTTAAAGATCGTCAAATTACGGAGGTACATCCGTCTGAATTGAAAGAATTAGACAGTGGTATTACGAAAAATGGTATTTTGGAGATTATGCCGGAAAATTATGGATTTATCCGCTGTGATAATTTCCTTCCGGGTGAAGATGATGTATATGTAGCACCACAGTTTATTCGTCGTTTTGGACTGCGTACCGGTGACATTATTGAGGGAAATTTAAAAACGAGAAACCAGAGTGAAAAGTTCAGTGCACTGTTGTATATGACAAAAGTAAATGGATATTCACCGACCTATTTGTATAATCGTAAAAAGTTTGAGGATTTGACACCAATTTTTCCGAATAACAGGATTCATTTAGAAACACCGGGAGCAGGAGTATCGATGCGTATGCTCGATTTGATTGCACCGATTGGTAAGGGGCAGCGTGGTATGATTGTTTCCCAGCCAAAAACCGGAAAGACAACCTTGTTAAAACAGGTTGCGAAAGCAGTTACGACAAACTATCCCAAAATGAAACTGATTGTTCTTCTGATTGATGAGAGACCGGAGGAAGTTACGGATATTAAAGAGTCGATTGAGGGCGAACAGGTAGAAGTCATTTATTCTACATTTGATGAATTACCGGAAAATCACAAACGTGTATCGGAAATGGTAATTGAGCATGCAAAACGCCTTGTGGAAAGCGGCGAGGATGTAATGATTCTGTTAGACAGTATTACACGTCTGGCAAGAGCTTATAACCTGACTGTAACACCGAGTGGACGTACCCTTTCCGGTGGTCTTGACCCGGCGGCGCTGCATATGCCAAAACGTTTCTTTGGTGCTGCACGAAATATGCGTGAAGGCGGCAGTCTGACGATTCTTGCTACGGCGCTTGTAGATACCGGAAGCCGTATGGATGATGTTGTATTTGAAGAATTTAAGGGAACCGGTAATATGGAACTTGTATTGGACCGCAGTTTATCGGAAAAACGTATTTTCCCTGCGATAGATATTCAGAAATCAAGTACACGCCGTGAAGATTTACTGTTAGACAGTGAAGAACAGGAAGCAGTAGTCAAAATCCGAAAAGCACTTGGCGGTATGAAAGCAGAACCTGCCTTAGAGCAGATTTTGAATTTGTTTAAACGAACCAAGGACAATAAGGAATTCATTGAAACTGTTAAAAAAATGCATTTATAATTAAAAAGTGCTTGCAATTAAAGGTGGAACATGATATAATGAGCGAGCAGTTTTTGAGCAAGACAATTATCCTTTTATATATAAGGAAAATACAAGTAGTGAGGTGAAATGAACATGAGAGAGGGAATTCATCCGGAATATTACCAGGCAAAAGTGATTTGCAACTGTGGTAATACGTTTGAGACAGGCTCAACAAAAGAAGAGATTCACGTTGAAGTTTGTTCTAAGTGCCATCCATTCTATACCGGACAGCAGAAGTCGGTAGCAGCTCGTGGTGCAATCGATAAGTTCAATCGTAAGTATGGCTTGAAATAGTGGATTGAGAATGTGGGCAGAGTCGGCGTGACTCTGCCCTTTTTTCCATGTTTAATGAAAGGAGAGTATTCATGAGGTATTCAAAGCTTGGCGGTCAGGCAGTCATCGAAGGCGTGATGATGAAGCATGAAAAAGAATATTCGGTTGCCGTCCGTAAGCCGGATGGTGGAATTGAAGTGACGAAAAAAGCGACATCGAGTATTCGGGATAAGTACAAAATAGCGTCTCTGCCGATTATCCGTGGAATGGTGATATTTGCTGAGTCTTTGTCGACGGGAATGAAAACATTAAATTATTCGGCTTCTTTTTTTGAAGAGGAGGAAAAAGAGGCGAAAGAAAAAAATGAGAAAAAAGAAAGCCTTGTTATGGGGCTTGTTATGCTGCTTGCTATTGTGCTGGCGGTTGGAATCTTTGTGATTGTTCCATTTCTTATTTCCGAAGCATTGAAACGCCCGGTGCCTTCGCCTCAATTGCGTGGATTGATTGAGGGTGTCATTCGTGTGGCTCTTTTTGTTGCTTATGTGAAACTGATTTCTTGTATGGAAGATATTAAGCGTGTGTTTATGTATCACGGGGCAGAGCATAAATCGATTAACTGCGTGGAAAATGGCAAAGAATTAACGGTGGAAAATGTTCGTATGCAGACGACGGTTCACAAACGCTGTGGAACAAGTTTCCTTTTGATTGTTATGTTTGTCAGTATTTTGTTTTTCATGTTTATTGTAGTAGGAAATGTGTGGCTCCGTATGGTGCTGCGTATTTTATTGATTCCGGTTATTGCCGGCTTGTCTTATGAATTCATCCGCTATGCGGGGGAGCATGATAATAAAGTTATTAATGTGTTAAGTAAACCGGGACTTATGCTGCAGAGTCTTACAACGAAAGAGCCGGATGACTCAATGATTGCGGTGGCAATTGCGGCGGTGGAAGCAGTATTTGACTGGAAAGCCTTTCTTGAGGAAGAAAAAACAGAAAACGAAGAGGAACCGGTAGAAGAGGTTAAGGAAAAGGTTGAGGACGAAATCGAGATTCTCAGCATTGATGACGAGGATGATGGAGAGGAAGATGAAATTTTGAATGCTCTTGACCGTTATTTTGAAGCACCGGAACCATCGGACGAAGAAAAGAAGGAATCAGACACATGACGTGGCAGGAACTTTTAAACGAAGGCGAAAAACGATTATCGAAAAAAGGTGTACCGGAGGCAAAATTAAATGCATGGTATTTATTTTCGGATTGTTTTGAAACGTCAAAGAGCGGTTTCTTTTTAAATCAGGAATTGGAGGCAGAAAGTGAGAAAACGGAGCGTTTTTTTTCACTGATTGCGAAACGGTGCGAGCGGATTCCGCTCGAATATCTGTTAGGCGAAACGGAGTTTATGGGACTTCCGTTTTTGGTCAATGAAAATGTCCTGATACCGAGGCAGGATACTGAGTGTCTGGTAGAGGAAGTGCTGAAAAAATGCGAGGAAGCAGATGTGCTTGATTTGTGTACGGGTTCCGGATGCATTGGAATTAGTCTGGGAAAACTTGGCAACTGTAAGAGTGTAACGCTTTCGGATATATCGGAGGGAGCACTTTTTACAGCGAAGGAAAATGCGGGGAGAAATCAAGTGGATGTCACTTGTATTCAGAGTGATTTATTTGCGGATATCGAAGGTACGTTTGATGTGATTGTATCGAATCCGCCATATATTGAAAGTGATGAGATTTTGATGCTGATGCCGGAAGTAAGGGATTATGAGCCAAGACTCGCCTTAGATGGCAGTGCGGATGGTCTTTTGTTTTATCGGTGCATTATAAAAGAGGCACCGAAATATTTAAAGGAAAATGGTTATTTGTTCTTTGAAATTGGCTGTGAACAGGCAGACGCGGTAAGCGGGCTGATGGAAGCGGCAGGGTTCAAAGAAATTACAATAAAAAAAGATTACTGTGGACGAAACCGGATTGTGTTTGGTTTACAGACGGAAATGGTTCGTTAGGAGGAAGCATATGTTTGACAAATTAGAAGATATTTTGTTTCGTTATGATGAAGTGCTGAAGGAATTAAGTGAGCCGGAGGTGTTAAATGATGCATCGAGATATCAGAAACTGATGAAAGAACAGTCAGATTTGGAGCCGATTGTGGAAAAATACCGCGAATATAAGGAGACAAAAGCGGGGATTGAAGATAGTTTGGCGATGCTCGAAGAGGAAACTGACGAGGAAATGAGAGAACTCGCAAAAGAGGAACTCAATGAGTGCAAAGGGAAAATTGACGACATTGAGAATGAACTTCGCATTTTGCTTCTGCCAAAGGACCCGAATGATGATAAAAACGTAATCGTGGAGATTCGTGCCGGTGCCGGTGGCGATGAGGCTGCGTTGTTTGCTGCTGATTTGTATCGTATGTACTGTAAGTTTGCAGAGGCAAACCATTGGAAAGTGGATACAATGAATTCAAATGAAAATGGCATCGGTGGATTTAAAGAAATTGTTTTTATGATTAATGGAACCGGTGCATATTCAAAATTAAAATATGAAAGTGGCGTACACCGTGTGCAGCGAATTCCGGCGACAGAGTCCGGCGGACGAATCCATACTTCGACAGCTACTGTGGCAATTATGCCGGAAGTGGAGGAAGTGGAAGTGGAATTGGACATGAATGATTGTAAATTTGACGTGTTCCGTGCCTCCGGAAACGGTGGACAGTGTGTCAATACGACAGATTCAGCGGTGCGCTTAACTCATATTCCGACCGGCATCGTTATTTCATGTCAGGATGAAAAATCACAGTTGAAAAATAAGGATAAGGCGCTGAAGGTGCTTCGTGCGAGACTATATGAACTGGAGCGCGCCAAGGCGCACGATGCGGAAGCGGAGGAGAGAAGAAGTCAGATTGGTACCGGAGACCGCTCGGAGAAAATCCGCACCTACAATTATCCACAGGGAAGGGTGACGGATCACCGAATTAAACTTACACTTCATAAGCTGGATTCGATTATCAATGGGGATTTGAATGAAGTTATTGATAGTTTGATTGCTGCGGATCAGGCAGCAAAACTGGCAAAAATGAATCAGAATTGAGTAGAAAAGGAGAGGGGATTATGACACGTACGAAATTGTATTCGGAACTTTTTAACAGATATAACCGCGAACGAAGACAGTTTTTTTTAGATTGCAGGGAAGAGAGTGGCAGACAGAATTTAAGAATGTTAAGAAAAATTACGGTTTTATTGGTGCCATTCATTTTGTTTGCATTTTTCTTTACGCCATTTTTGATTCGTGGATGGACTATTTCATTATCGTATTATGTATTGTTTGGATTTGTTGTTTTGACAGCAGGAATTTCAATTTTTTATGCTTCGAGACCAAAGATTTATTATCGTGCGGCAAATACAATTTGTACATTATTTATACTGGGGATGTTTATAATAACTGCATGGATTGACATTTTTCCGTACCGTAATGCCCCGGCTAGTTTTGTGCCGCTGTTACTGATTGTAACACCAACGGTATTTATTCTTCGCTTTCGATTGATTATACCATTAATGGCAATTGTTGATTTGGTTTACTCAATTGTTACTCTTTGGTATAAAGTTCCGCGTATTGCCCAATCTGACGTCTTTACGGCATTTATTGGATTGGTGCTTGGTTATATGATGACACTTACGATTGTGCAGCTTCGAATCCGTGATAATAATGCGAAGCGTGAGTATCAGAGACGCTGTATGGTAGACCCGGTTACGGGAATTTTGAATAAGTTTTCATTTGAAAATTCTCTGCGTGACACTTTAAATGCAAGGGATGAGACACATGAATGTGCACTTCTTCTTGTTGATATTGATAATATGAAGCGCATGAATGATGAACTTGGTAAACTTGTCGGCGATATGTTTTTGGAAAATGTTGCGGAGTTTTTGACAAGTATTTTTCGTGGCTCGGATATCATTGGACGTGTTGGCGGGGATGAGTTTATGGTTTATGTCAGAAACTTAAAGAGTGAGGACTGGCTGGCTGGAAAATGCTCCCGTATTCAGCACGAAATAAAAGCAATATCGAATGAGAATGGAAATATCAATATGACTTGCAGTATCGGAGCTGCTGTAGCAGGAAAAGTCCCGGTTTCGTTTGAGCAGATGTATACGCAGGCGGATGACTCGCTTTATAAAGCAAAGACACGTGGCAGAGGTAAATATGTACTGCATTATGTCCATAAGGAAAGGGAAGTGATTCATTAATGAAGCGTTTCGGCAGGAAAAAAGAATTTACAACGACGAGAATTATAGCAGTTGGATTTTTTGTTGCTATTGTAATTGGAACATTTCTTTTAATGCTTCCGCTTTCTTCGAAAACAGGAAAAGTAACGGGAATTGTGGATGCACTGTTTACTTCGACTACATCGGTATGTGTGACCGGCCTTGTGACGGTGCCTACATACGCACACTGGAGTCTGTTCGGACAGGTTGTGATTGCACTTTTGGCGCAGGTTGGCGGCTTAGGTGTAATTACGTTTACCACGATGTTTATGTTGATTCTGCGTCGCCGGATTGGCATGAAAGAAAGACTTTTGATTCAGGATGCGTATAACCTCGATACGATTCAGGGGCTTGTTGTTTTGGTGAAAAAAATTCTAAAGGGGACCCTTGTCGTAGAGACAGTGGGTGCCCTTCTTTATATGACGGTGTTTATTCCGGATTACGGTTTGGCGGGAATCTGGTATTCCGTTTTTAATGCCGTGTCCGCATTTTGCAATGCCGGGATGGATGTAATCGGACCGGATAGTTTGAGCCGTTATGTCGGAAATCCGGTTGTGAATATTACAACAATGGGGCTGATTATTTTAGGAGGACTAGGTTTCCCGGTCTGGTGGAATGTATTGGATGTTATGAAACAGGGAAAACGAAAACGCCGAACCGGAAGGGAATCTTTACATTATTTATCGTTAAATGCAAAACTTGTACTTTTTATGACAGCTTTTTTGATTGTGGTTGGTGCTATTTTGATATTAATTCTTGAATATCAAAATCCGGCAACACTTGGTCCTTTGTCTTTTTTTGATAAAATTCAGGCAGCTTTTTTTCAGTCAGTAACGACAAGAACGGCAGGATTTTGTACCATTTCACAGTCAGGGTTAAATAAGTCGACTGCCCTTGTGTGCTGTCTTTTAATGTTTATTGGCGGGTCACCGTCCGGTACAGCGGGAGGAATCAAAACAACGACGATGGCGGTACTTGTATTAACGGTTGTTTCCATTATTAAGGGGCGTCGTGATACGGAAATGTTTGCACGGAGAGTCAGTGATATGGCGGTGCGCCGTGCGCTGTCGATTTTTGCCGTGAGTTTCGGTGTAATGTTAGGAGCTACAGTCATTTTAGCGGCAGTTCAGCCGGGCAATTTTATTGATTGTCTGTATGAAATTGTTTCTGCCATTGCGACGGTTGGATTAAGCAGAGATTTTACCCCGCATTTGACTACGGTGTCGCGGTTAATTATTATAGTAACAATGTATATTGGACGAATCGGTCCGATTTCGCTTGCCCTGTTTTTTAACTCCAAGCGCTTTGTGAATGTAAAAACGTACCCGAAAGAGCGGGTTTCTGTTGGATAGGAGGAATACGATGAAACGAAAAGAATTTGTTGTGTTTGGTGTTGGTGATTTTGGTATGTATGTTGCGAAAACCCTTGCCAATTCCGGTGCTACCGTGATGGTAGTGGATAAAGATGAGGAGCGGTTAGAGCAGATTGCTTCGGAAGTGACGCATACAATTTGTGCAGATGCCACAAACCCGGAAGCGGTAAAACAGTTAGGAATTGGAAATTACGACGGTGCGATTATCGGCATCGGACGGAGTTTGGAAACCAGTGCCCTGATTACGATGCAGTTAAAAGAATTGAATGTGCCATTTATCATGGCAAAGGCATCCACTGATATGGAAGGAAGAATTTTGAGCCGTATCGGGGCAGACAAAGTAATTTTTCCTGACCGTGCAATGGGAATCCGTGTTGGCAACGATATTATGAATGGTAATTATTTTGAGGCAATTGAACTCTCGGATGAATATAGTATTGTGGATATGGCAGTGCCGTCAAACTGGGCGGGAAAAACATTGGAGCAGTTAAATATCCGCTCGCGCTATGGCATCAGTATTATCGGTATCCGCGGATTGGAAGAGACCAATGTAAATCCACCCGCGTCGTATGCGCTGCACCCACAGGATGTTTTAATTGTATTGGGGCATAATACAGAGATACAGAAGTTACGGGAGATGAAAGAATGATTGAGTCAGCAGCAAATGCAAAATTTAAGCGCATCCAGAAACTGATGAAGCAGGCAAGAGCAAGAAAAAAAGAAGGTGTCTTTGTCGTAGAGGGATGGAAAATGGTGCATGAGGCTTTGCAGAGAGATTTGGTACAGGAATTGTACTGTGATGAAAAAGAAGAACAAGCATTAGCCAAAGAACTGGCAAAACTACAAAAACGTCCGGTGATTGAGGTACTTAAGACAACGCTATTTAAGCAGATGTCAGACACCGTAAATCCACAGGGTGTTTTGGCGGTTATCACAATGCCGTCCTATGACAGGGAGCAAATGATTTCCTCAAGTGAATGTAAACTTCTCTGCCTCGAAAACATACAAGATCCCGGCAATTTGGGAACAATGTTTCGGACAGCAGAAGGGGCCGGTATGTCGGGTGTTGTTTTGTCATCCGGCTGTGTAGATTTGTTTAATCCGAAAGTTGTGCGCTCGACGATGGGAGCAATGTTTCGTGTCCCGTTTTATATCTGCGAGTCAATGAGCGAGGAGATGAAACAGCTGCAAAATCAGTCATTTCACTTTTATGCCGCTCATTTACAGGGTAAGAAAAACTTCCGCGAGGAAACGTATGATGGACGCATCGGCATCTTAATCGGCAACGAGGCAAATGGACTGAGTGATGAAGTCACCGCCCTTGCCGATAAAAAAGTAATCATTCCGATGGAGGGCGAACTGGAGTCGTTAAATGCAGCAGTGTCGGCTGCGTTGTTGATGTATGAGGTGCAGCGAAATAAGTAGCTATAGTTTCCGTAATTTAGTACAAAAAGTTTGTTCCTCATGGGCCGCTTTCGCTCGTTGAGTTGCGTAGTGGTATGGGCACTGAAACTACCAGTGCCACATACCGACGCACTCAAAACCCATGAGCCCCAAAACTTTTTGTACTAAATTACTGGAAATTATAGAAAACTAGCCGTAAATGCTAGGCGCGATAGCATTCTGAATTGGTAAGCAACTTGTTTTGAGGCAACATTTAGATAGAGTACAGCGAGAGTTATTTCGCTTTTGATTGCTTATACTATTGGTAGTTGCCAACTTATTTGGGGTTCCGGTGATTTATGAAGAAAAGATTTGCGTAAAGAGGTAGTTGCCAACTTATTTAGGATTCCAGTAATTTATCCGAAAAGATTTGTATGGCGTGGGTACAAATGCGCAAGTATGAGACATGCGTAGTTTGCATGTCGATACTTCTGCGTATTTGTCTAGCGGGAGCGCCCACGCCATGCAAACTTTTCGAATAAAATACGGAAAATAAAAAATTGCCATCCCCACGCCACAAACAAAATGTGTTAAAATTTTGACAAAAACCTAATTTTTTAGTATGATAAGGAGAAACAGTGAATAAAATGAAAGGGAGGATTCGAGACGATGTTGACGATTTTTTGGCTTGTACTGGTAGCCATTATGTTGGTAATTGAGATTTTTACACTGGGTCTTACGACAATTTGGTTTAGTCTTGGCGGCGTGGCAGCGGCAATTGCGGCAGGACTTAACAGCCCTTTGTGGTTACAGATTGTTTTGTTTGCCGGCGTGTCGGTTGTGGTTATGGTTTTAGTTCGTCCGTTTGCTGTAAAAGTGCTTGACAAAAATCGTGTCAAGACCAATATTGATGAACTGCCGGGGCAGAAAGCAGAAGTTATCGAAACAATTGATAATGAAAAGGGAAGTGGCACGGTACGTCTTCGTGGTGTCGAATGGATGGCACGCAGTGTAGATGACACGGTGATTGAAGAGGGAAAAGTAGTAACGATTCAATCGGTTTCCGGTGTCAAGTTACTGGTAAAAGAGTGATAAAAACAGCGCAAAAGCGCGGAATGGAGGCATGTTATGGGAAATGAAATGGAGATTAGCCTGGTACCAATTATTATTATTGCGATTGTAGTAATTATTCTTTGTGTACTGGCATCTTGTATTAAAATTGTGCCACAGGCACATGCGTTTATTGTTGAAAGACTGGGCGGCTATCAGTGTACATGGTCGGTTGGACTGCATTTTAAGGTTCCGATTATTGACAAGGTAGCCAGAAAAGTTCTGTTAAAAGAGCAGGTGATGGATTTCCCGCCACAGCCGGTAATTACAAAGGATAATGTAACGATGCAGATTGACACCGTTGTATTTTTTCAGATTACGGATCCGAAGCTTTTTACGTACGGGGTGGAAAATCCGATTATGGCAATTGAAAATCTGACGGCGACTACACTTAGAAATATCATTGGTGATTTGGAATTGGACCAGACACTTACGTCACGTGAGACAATTAATACGCATATGCGTTCCAACCTGGACATTGCGACTGACCCGTGGGGAATCAAAGTAAACCGTGTGGAATTGAAAAACATCATTCCACCGAGAGAAATTCAGGACTCCATGGAGAAGCAGATGAAGGCGGAGCGTGAGAGACGTGAATCTATTCTTCGTGCGGAAGGTGAGAAGAAATCGACAGTCCTTGTAGCAGAAGGTAAAAAGGAGTCTGCGATTTTGGAAGCGGAAGCAGAAAAAGAAGCAGCAATCCTTCGTGCAGAAGCAAAGAAAGAAGCAATGATTCGCGAGGCGGAAGGTAAGGCCCAGGCGATTGCAGAGGTCCAGAAGGCGACAGCAGAAGGACTGAAATACTTAAATGAAGCTGCACCGACGGAATCGGTTCTAACTTTGAAGAGTTTGGAAGCATTTGAAAAAGCAAGTGACGGCCAGGCAACAAAAATTATCATTCCATCGGAAATTCAGGGGATTGCAGGACTGGCAAAATCCGTGATTGAAACATGTAAAGAAAAATAACACAGAGAAAAGAGTGAAAAAATGAATTTACAAGGAAGAAACTTTTTGACGCTAAAGGATTTTACACCGGAAGAGATTCGCTATTTTCTGGATACATCAAAAGAGTTGAAGGAAAAGAAGAAAAATCATGTTCCGATGAAAGAATTTGAGGGACGAAATATTGCCCTGATTTTTGAAAAAACAAGTACGAGAACACGTTGCTCATTTGAAGTCGCAGCGCATGATTTGGGAATGGGTGTGACATACTTAGATCCAAGTGGTTCCCAGATTGGCAAGAAAGAAAGTATTGCGGATACGGCACGTGTGCTTGGACGTATGTTTGACGGTATTGAGTACCGTGGCTTTGGACAGGAAATTGTTGAAGAACTGGCAGAGTATGCCGGTGTGCCGGTTTGGAACGGATTGACGAATGAATATCATCCGACCCAGATGCTTGCTGACCTTCTTACCATTGAGGAGCAGTTTGGACATTTGGAAGGAATCCGTCTGACTTATATGGGAGATGCCCGTTATAACATGGGAAATTCTCTGATGATTGCGTGCAGCAAGATGGGAATGCATTTTACTGCCTGCGCACCAAAAGAATATTTTCCAAATAAAGAGCTGGTCGCTTTGTGTGAGAAATATGCCAAAGAAAGCGGTGGCAGCATTACTCTCACAGAAGATGTAAAAGCGGGCACAAAAGATGCAGATGTTCTTTATACCGACGTATGGGTTTCTATGGGCGAGCCGGATGAAGTCTGGAAAGAGAGAATTGAGGCATTAAGTCCTTATCAGATTAACAAAGCGGCAATGGATAATGCAAAAGAAAATGCTGTATTTATGCATTGTCTGCCGGCATTCCATGATTTAAAAACTAAGATTGGAAAAGAAATCCATGAAAAATATGGATTGACGGAAATGGAAGTAACAGATGAAGTGTTTGAAAAATATGCTGACGTGGTATTTCGCGAGGCAGAAAACCGCATGCACACAATTAAAGCGGTTATGTATGTGACACTTCCAAGGTAAAGCAACGAAAGGAGCCAATATGAGCAATAACTTAAACGCCGGATATCGAAATGAGTGGTTACATAAGATGGCATCGGTGTGTGAAGCGAGCAGCACCATTGACTCTACTCTTTATGAAAAATATGAAGTAAAGCGCGGACTTCGTGATTTGAATGGACGTGGTGTATTGACCGGCCTCACAGAAATTTCAGAGATTCAATCAACAAAAATTTCCGATGGGGTACAAGTTCCCTGCGATGGTAAATTATTTTATCAAGGCATTGATATTGAGGAGATCGTGGATGGGTTTCTATCTGAAAAACGGTTTGGATATGAGGAAGTTGTGTATCTTCTGATTTTTGGAAAACTGCCGAATGAATCTGAACTGGAAGAACTCAAGGACATGTTAGCCAATTATCGTCAAAGCCTGCCAACCAGCTTTGTACGTGATATTATTATGAAAGCACCAAGTGTTGACCTTATGAATACACTCGGACGAAGCGTTCTTACGTTATATTCTTATGACGACAGAGCAGACGATATTACTACGGAAAATGTGCTGCGCCAGTGTTTGCAGTTAGTCGCACTGTTTCCGATGTTTGCGGTATATGGTTATCAGGCGGCATGCTATTTCCATGAAGGAACCAGTTTCTTTCTGCATCCGCCAAAAGCGGAGTATTCGACCGCAGAAAATATTCTGCATATGCTTCGCCCGGACAGCAAATTTTCACCGTTAGAGGCAAAAATTTTAGACATTGCCCTCGTGCTTCATGCAGAGCATGGCGGTGGTAATAACTCGACATTTACGGACCATGTGGTAACTTCATCCGGAACCGATACCTATGCGGCAATTTCGGCAGCACTCGGTTCGTTGAAAGGACCAAGACATGGTGGAGCAAATAAAAAAGTATCGCAGATGTTTGACGATATGAAAAAGAAAGTCAAAAACTGGGAAGATGAGGACGAAGTAGAATCGTATCTGATTGCCCTTCTGAATCAGCAGGCATTTGACCGTGCCGGTTTGATTTACGGTATGGGACACGCGGTGTACTCAATTTCTGACCCACGTGCGAGAACGTTCCGCAAATTTGTCCAGAAACTTGCCGATGAAAAGGGGCTTCAGAAAGAATTTGCCCTTTACAATCTGGTCGAAAAACTGGCACCAAAAGTGATTGCGAATGAGCGTCATATTTATAAAGGTGTTAGTGCCAATATTGATTTTTACAGCGGACTTGTATATAGCATGTTGGGGATTCCGCATGAGCTCTATACGCCGATTTTCGCAATTGGACGTATCGCAGGCTGGAGTGCGCACCGTTTAGAGGAACTTGTCAATGCCGGAAAAATCATTCGTCCGGCTTATAAAGCGGTGGCAAAACATAAACCATATACACCGTTAAGTGAACGGGATTAGGAGGTTTTCCATGCAGGAAGAACAGATTTTGTGTGCGTGCAGTGCCTACGAGCAGAAATATTATTTAAATCCGCGTTATGCATCGCTTCCATCCGCGATTCAGGATGAACTGCAGATTATGGCGGTGACGATGACGGAAGATGTCGGCGGTGTATTTACCATGGAATTTGATGAAGATGGCTCCCTTTATATGTCTACGACGGCAAAGGAAAATGATTTCTTCTATGATGAAATCGGAAGCCATTTGAAAATCAAACAATACCGTGTAAAATACGCAGAACTTTTAGAAAATTTAGAGACTTACTATAAAACATTTTTTATTGACGGAGTGAACGAATGAAATCATTTACTCTGAATGGGGGCTATTATGTTACTGGCGATTGATATCGGAAATACAAATTTGACATTTGGACTTTTTCAAGGAGAAAAAATTCTGCATAAGTTTCGGCTGACAACCAGTCTGCCGAGAACTTCCGATGAGTTTGGTGTCCAGATCGTGGAGCAGTTATCCCACAAAGATGTCTCCGCGGACGACGTTGAGGATGTCATTATCTGCTCTGTTGTGCCAAAGATTATGTATTCTCTGACAAGTGGTGTAAAGAAATATCTTGACTGTGATCCGATGATTGTGGGTAATGGCACAAAATCGGGTATCCGCATTGCAACGACGAATCCGATGGAAATCGGAGCAGATCGTGTCGTGGATGCGGTCGGTGCTTACTTTTTGTATGGCGGGCCGGTGTTTGTCATTGATTACGGCACGGCTACGACATATGATTTGGTGACGGAAGACGGTGCATTTGTTGCAGGTGTCACGGCACCCGGTATAAGAATCAGTGCGAAAGCACTTTGGAGCAATGCGGCGAAACTTCCGGAAATTGAAATTATAAAACCGGAGTCGATTATGGCGAAAACCACGATTACAAGTATGCAGGCAGGACTTGTGTATGGAACGATTGGACAGGCGGAATATATCATTGACAAGTTCCGTGAAGAATCGGGTTATCAGAATATGAAAGTTGTGGCAACCGGCGGGCTTGGACGCATTATTTCAGAGGGCACCGATAAGATTGATATTTATGATTCAGAGCTGACCTTACAGGGCATGCGTCTGATTTATGAGAGGACGAAAAAGAGTGAAGATGGGAAGTAACAAACTGAAAATCGGCAATGTAAGCTTAGATGGCAATATTGTATTAGCACCAATGGCAGGGGTTACGGACCTGCCATTTCGTCTGCTTTGCAAAGAGCAGGGAGCGGATTTAATCTGCACAGAAATGGTGAGTGCAAAAGGCATTTTTTATAATAATAAAAATACCGAGGACTTACTTCGGATTGATGACAGGGAACGTCCGGTATCGCTGCAGTTATTTGGCTCAGACCCGGATATTATCAGTGAGATGGCAAAAAAAATTGAGCATCGGAATTTTGACATCTTAGATATCAATATGGGGTGTCCTGTGCCAAAGGTTGTAAATAATGGCGAGGGTTCTGCCCTCCTTAAAAACATTCCGCTTGCGGCAAAAATTATTGAGAAAACGGTAAAAGCGATTGACAAACCGGTGACGGTAAAGTTTCGCAAAGGATTTGGCGCAGACGAAGTGCAGGCAATCGAGATGGCGAAGGCGGCGGAAGCAGCAGGCGCAGCGGCTGTGGCAGTACATGGCAGAACGAGAGAACAGTATTACAGCGGAAAGGCTGACTGGGAAATAATTGCCAAAGTGAAAGATACGGTGTCAATTCCGGTCATTGGAAATGGAGATATTTTTACGCCGGAGGATGCGAAAAATATGATGGAGCAGACAAATTGTGACGGTGTGATGATTGGCCGCGGCGCACAGGGAAATCCATGGATTTTTCATCAGATTAAGACATATTTAGAAACGGGAATGGTACCGGAAAAACCACCTTTTTCTGAAGTGTGCCGGATGATTCTGCGCCATGCAAAAATGCAGATTGAGTGGAAAGGCGAAAAACGCGGCATGCGGGAAATGCGGAGCCACGCGGCGTGGTACACCGCGGGTTATCCACATTCTGCTTCTCTGCGGCGTGCAATGAACACAGTGGAGACATATGCACAGTTAGAGGAACTATTTTCCATTTAACAGAAAATCACAACTTTATGTCCGAATTATCAAAGTATGAACACAGGCTGTTCATACTTTTTCTTTAGATTAAAGGTAGAAAATGTAAAGAATACGATGAGCAGTATGACAAGTTCCATGAACGACATGATTGATACCGTTTCCATTGCGATTGCGTTTATCGCCGGCATTTCCCTTTTAGTAGGCGGAATCGGCGTTATGAATATTATGCTTGTTTCAATTACCGAGCGTACCAGAGAAATCGGTACGCGCAAGGCGCTTGGCGCAAAGAACAGCTCCATCCGCCTGCAATTTATTATAGAAGCGGTTATCCTCTGCTTGCTGGGAGGCGTCTTTGGGATTATCTTAGGATTTATTCTCGGAGCCGTCGCCGCTTCCCTCCTAGGCTATGCGGCATCTGCTCCGGTGGCTGCCATCATTGGTTCCGTTGTATTTTCCATGATTATCGGCGTGTTCTTCGGTTACTATCCGGCGAACAAAGCGGCGAGACTTGACCCGATTGAAGCACTTCGGTATGAGTAGAAAATAGGAAATCATAAAAAAGAAAGTCATATTTACTTGTTCTTACAGGTAGATGTGGCTTTTTTTGAAGTAAAAACCGACCAAATGTGGTATTCTTTTATCTAATAGTTGTAGTACTTAATTTCAAGGCCTTGGAAGAAAGGAACATACCATGGACAAAAAACTTGTGTTACAAGCGAAAAAGCACGACAAAGAAGCCTTTGTGAAACTGGTGGAGAATTATCAGGTGAGTATGTATAAGACCGCAATTGCTATTTTGCAAAATGACGAGGATGCGGCAGATGCCATACAGGAAACGATTCTTATCTGCTGGGAAAAAATAGGTTCTTTGCGAAATGCTAAGTATTTTAAAACATGGATGACGCGGATTTTAATTCACCGGTGTTATGCGATTTACAATGAAAATAAGCGGACGGTTACGGCAGACAATTTTCCGGATGTCATGGACTGCTCGGATAAATACGGAGAAATCGAGTGGCAGGAAATGCTTGGTTTTCTAAATGAAAAGCAGCGGATTGTTGTGGAGCTTTATTACGGGCAGCAGTTTAAAGTCCGGGAAATTGCGGGGGCACTGCAAATTGGACAAAGTGCGGTAAAAAGCAGGCTGCAGTCAGCGAGAAAGACTTTGGAGCAATTTTATGAGATTGGGAAAGAAGCATCACCTGACAGCGACGGACGCTTATGAATTGGAGGGATTTAGTATGGATAGATTTACAAAATGGCTTGGCAATATTCGGAGAACGGATGAGGTGCCGGATGCGGTAAAACAGACGGTTTGTGATACTTTGCAGAATCTGCCGGATGCACCGGAGAGAAAAATTGAAAAACGCACGTGGAAACGTCTGGCGGTGGCAGCTTGTGTTGTTATTTTGATATGCGGCAGCGTGCTTGCGGTAAATCCGTCACTTGCGGCAAATCTTCCGATTCTTGGAACCATTTTTCAAAAGGTAGAGAAGGGAGTTATTTACTCCGGTGAGTATAAGGATGCGAAAAAGATTACACAGGAAAAGGAAAACCATTTAAGTGCACAAAGCCAAGGAATCAAACTGAAGGCGTCGGAAGTTTACTGCGATGGATTTTCTGTGTATGTTACGATGAAAATGCAGGCAGAGCAGATGGATTTTTCAAAGGAAGGAAATGGAATCTGTGTGAAAGCACAGTATAGTTTTGGAAAACAGATGTCAAAAGAAGATTCCGACATTTTGATGGATGGAAAATGTGTTGACAAGCATGCGTTTATCGGAATGATGAAATTTGATAAAGAGGATGTCATTAAGAAAGACGGAACTCTTCGGATTCGGATTTTGACGGTTTATCTTCAGGATAAAGAGCAGTCTATCTGCGGTTCATGGAATTTTGAAATCCCGTATACGGTTTATAAAAAAGGGAGTAGAGAGATTGCAGTCAATAAAAAGCTAAACAGTCATTTGGCAGTAAAAAGTGTGTTTGTTTCCCCTTATCAGATTGTTGTGTTTACAAAGGAGAGCGGAGGCGTGCACAGTCAGATTGCATTGTTTGATCAGAACGGCGAGAAGATTTCTTTTGAAGAAGTTGGTGAGAAAAAAGGTCCATGGGAGCAGAAAATTTATGCAAGGAGAGGGCGTGTGATAACGAAATTGTATGGTTATGTCACAACGGAAGATAACCTCAAATTGTATCGCGCAAAAACAAGGAAAGAAGCAAAAAAACTTTCCAAGTATCAGTTTTGTGTGGATATTTTGTAGGGGAAATTAAGAAGTAAACTTGATAGAAAGTGAGGCAGCGAATGAAGAAAATAGGTATAGCAGTCATGATACTGGCGGTAATAGGAGTGGCGGTTACCGCAGGTGTTTTTGTCACAGGGCATCCAGAGACGACAAAAGTAGAACAGAAACACGAAAAGATAAAAAAGGAAGGAAAAGCGTATGCCGGCAAATACCGGATGAACATATTGCTTGACACCAACAACAAGGTTCTTTCCGGAACGGTCCGTGCGAAACTAAAAAATGCGACCGATGATGATTTGAAGAGTATTTGCGTGCGCAACTGGGCAGCCGCTATTTTGCAGGAGAAAACGAACCAGAAAAAGAAAGCGTGCAAAACCGAGATAACCTCGGCAAGAATCGGAGGACATACTTTGCAGATTGATAAAAAAGAAGATGCATCAGTTCTTTATTTATCCGATAAGAACCGGGTTTTAGCACCGGCCCGCGAGTGTGTAACTGTTGAATTTTCATTCCGCACCGAGATTCCCAAACAGAAAAACCGATTTGGCTATATCTCTTATGACGGGCATGAAATGTATCAGCTTTCGTTTTGTTTTCCCTGTATCTCTCGCTATCAAAAGGGGGCGTGGAACGAAAATCCTTATGTGGGTGACAACGATGAGACGTATGTGTATGAGGCAGCAGATTATGAAGTTACATTCCGGCATCCGAAAAAATACACAATCGTAGCAATCGGCACGCAGCACTCTGTGCAGGATGGAACAACGATTACCGGCAAAAAGTTAAGAGAGTTTGCAGCGGTTTTGTCGGATGATTTTTGCCGGCTGGATGCGAAGACCGGCAGCACAACGATTTCAATTTTGGGACCAAATTATGAGAAAAATCAGAGCTATTACAAATATTCCATGCAGCTTGCGAAAGAGGCAGTCCGCATTTTTTCGGAAAAGATAGGTTCGTATCCGTTTTCACAGTTAAAAATCGTGCACTGTTTTATGAACAGCGCAATGGAATATCCGGGACTTTGTATGATTGGCATGCCGGATGTGAAGGACTTTCGCAAAATTGATGACAAGAATTCTTACGGGGGACTGGAAGCGCATGTTCCGCATGAAATCGCTCACCAGTGGTTTTACGCTGCAATCGGCAACGACTCGTACAAGGAGCCGTGGCTTGACGAGGGCTTTTGCGAGTTCTGTGAAGACGTGTTATTCCCTTATTATGCAAATAAAAAATTACAGAAAAAACTGTGGAGCGACAAGTATTCCACCCGCAAAGACATGGACCGCTGGTTCCGAAAAATCGTCATCCCCCAGTCCTCCCGCACCAAAGCAATCAACCGAAGCGTAAGCGATTATCAGGACAAGCCGGACGAATACTCAAACTCTGTTTACGAGGGCGGCAAACTATTCCTGTATGAACTGTGGAAAACAATGGGCGATAAAACATTCTTTCAAATGCTGCATAAATATTATCAGACATATCAATTTCAAATCGTAACAACAGACGACTTTTTGAAAATTGTGCGGTCGTATGGAACGGATAAGAAAGTTGAAAGAATAATAGGGAGATACATAGAAGAAAAGTAAATATGGAAAAGGTATTTGTTGAAAATCTTTTCAGTATTCCAGTTATTTAATAAAACAGCTTTGTGAACCCGTGGGTTTTGAGTACGTCGGTATGAGGCACTGGTAGTTTCAGTGTCCATACCGCTACGTACTCAACGAACGAAAGTGCCCTCGGGACATAAAGCTGTTTTATTCAATTACGGAAACTGAAAAATTCCAACAAACCCTTTCTGCATCAAAGTTGATTTTTTCCTCCAAAATGAGTATACTTACGTTATAAACATGAGAAACCATATCTCAAACCAAGGAGGATGCCAAATGAAAATCAAGAGAATTGCACACCGCGGTTTCAGTTCGGAGGCGCCGGAAAACACGCAGGCGTCATTTGCAATGGCGGTAGAGGGGGATTTTTATGGCGTAGAATGTGATATTTGGAAATCAAAAGATGGCGTTTACGTTGTCAGCCACGATGGACATTTGCGCAGGATGTGCGGGATTGACCGCTGGATTCCCCAGATGACTTTTGGGGAAGTAATCAGCTATCCGGTGACAGCGGGGAAAAAGAGAGAGGAGCATCCATTACAACATTTGATTTCTTTTTCACAGTATTTGTCCATTATGGCGCGGAGTGAAACGATTCACCCAATTGTGGAACTGAAGATGGATTATACAACTGTAGAATTAAGAGAAATCGTTGATTTGGTAAAACAAAAGGGACTTCTTGAACGAACGGTTTTTATCAGTATGCACCTTTTGGCACTATTACGTTTGAAAGATATCGGAATCCCGGCGTCAAGGCTTCAGTACGTTTATGGGGCGGTTGGCGGCAATAAGTGGACGAAAGTTTCGGATGAGCTGATTGCATGGCTTACCGAAAATGAGATTTCACTCGATTCACGTTACACGCTTGTTTCCAAAGAAGATGTGGAAAAACTTCACAAGGCGGGGCTTTTTGTCAATGTCTGGACGGTGAACAAAGAGGAAGAAATGAAGCGTCTCTTGGATGAAGTTGGTGTGGATATGGTAACGACCGAATACTATTTTGAATGATTGGAGGGTGTTTATGAGTTTATTAAAACAGTTGAAATGGAATTTGATTTTGCTCGCAGTAATTTTTATTGCACTTGGTATCGTTTTGATTCTTTGGCCGGGAGCAACGATGAAGACGATTTGTTATCTGTTGGCAGCGATGCTTTTGGCGTTGGGCGTGGCATCGTTAATCAACTACCTGCGAAAAGATATCAGTGGTATTATTTACCGTTATGACCTCGTGGTTGGATTGTGTGCGATTCTCGGTGGAATCCTTGTGATTGTAAAAGTGGATAAACTGACCGATTTAATTCCGGCGGTACTTGGCTTTTTGGTGACGATGAGTGGAATCTTGAAGATGCAGAATTCTGTTGATATGCTTCGTCTCGGACACGGTACATGGCATGTTGCATTTGCTATGTCTATTATTAATATTGTAGTCGGTATTGTGTTATTGATGAATCCATTTGAGGCGGCGCAGATTTTGATTATGTGTCTCGGAATTGCACTGGTCTACAGCGGTATCACGGACTTGTATGTGACGATTTCGATATCCAGACGATTGAGCCGGTTAAAGACTGAAATCGTTGTGGCGGAGGACGATTCAGAAGAATAAAGAAATGAAAAATGGAGGAAATTATGGCGCAGTATCATTCATTATCAAAGGAATTGCAGGAGCGGATTTTAGAGGATAGAGAGAAACATAAGAAAAATCCGTATGCATTTCCGGATGAGAAAATCGTGAGACGACGCATGGATCACGATAAGGCGAATTTGTGGCGCCCGGCGTTTGTGCGGGATGTGGAGAAAATTATGCATGTGCCGTATTACAACCGTTATTCGGATAAGACGCAGGTATTTTCCTTTTACCAGAATGATGACATTTCAAGGCGTGCCCTGCATGTTCAGCTCGTGTCACGAATCGCAAGAAATATCGGCAGTGTGTTAGGCCTCAATGAAAGTTTGATTGAAGCCATTTCTCTTGGACATGATATCGGTCATACGCCGTTTGGCCATGCCGGCGAGCGGATTCTGAGCAGTCTGTATCAGGAGCATACCGGGCGTTATTTTAATCATAATGTACATAGCGTCCGCGTGCTGGACGATATGGTAAACTGGAATATCAGTTTGCAGACCTTAGACGGAATCCTTTGCCACAATGGCGAATTGGAATTAAAAGAGTACCGTCCATGCGAGATGTCTACCTTTGTAGAATACGATAAAAAGGTGGAAGCATGCTATGTCGATGAGAAGGCAATCGGCGAGTTGATTCCGTGCACGTTAGAGGGCTGCGTGATGCGTATCTGCGATATTATTGCCTATCTTGGCAAAGACAGACAGGACGCAATGCGCCTGAATTTATTAAAAGAATCACCATTTAGTACCAGCAACGGTGAAATTATCAATAATTTCAGTGTCAATATCATCGAAAACAGTTATGGCAAAGATTATTTGAAAATGGATGAGGAATATTTTGACGCTTTGCGGCAGGCGAAAAAAGAGAACTACGAAATGATTTATAATAATAAGTCGCTCAACGATTTATATGAAAATGAAATCCGCCCAATGTTTGGTGAATTGTATGAGAAACTTTTGCGTCAGGCAGAAAGCGGAGACAAATCTTCTGTTTTTTACCGTCATCACATGGCATACATGGAGAAAAATAATTTTTATGTCAAATCCCATGTCAGAAAGCCGTATGCCGAGCAGGAGAAAAACCAGCTTGTTGTCGATTATCTTGCCAGCATGACGGATGATTATTTTATCGCACTTTACCATTATTTGTTCCCAAAAGGAAAGCACGATGTCAAATTTGTCGGGTATTTTGATTTGTAGGAGTTTTCATTGACCCCATAGGATGTTTCGTGATAAAATGTGTTAGATACTAGGGTAAAAAGTACAAAAGGCGTTCGTGCCCGCACGAAAAGGCTTTTACACAATATTATTAGAATCAAATGAAGAAGGAGGAAACTAATTTTGAATAAGGAATTAGTCATCGTATTGGACTTTGGCGGTCAGTACAACCAGTTAGTTGCGCGCAGAGTCCGTGAATGCAATGTATATTGTGAAATTTATTCGTATAAAACGGATTTAGCAAAAATAAAGGAAATGAATCCAAAGGGCATTATTTTGACCGGCGGACCAAACAGCTGCTATGAGGATGGTGCTCCTTCTTATGACAAAGCATTATTTGAAATGGGTATTCCGGTACTCGGCCTTTGCTACGGCGCTCAGTTGATGATGCACGTGCTTGGTGGAACGGTGGAGAAAGCACCGGTTCGTGAGTACGGAAAAACCGACGTTCATGTAAATACCAATTCAGCATTGTTTACGGATGTCAGCGAAGACACCGTATGCTGGATGAGCCATTTTGATTATATTTCTAAGGTGGCACCGGGATTTGATATCTGTGCACATACGGCAGATTGTCCGGTAGCAGCCGCTGAAAATCCATCGGAGAAACTGTACGCCATTCAGTTCCATCCGGAAGTGCTTCACACCAAAGAGGGAACGAAAATGCTTTCCAACTTTGTTTACAATGTATGTCATTGTTCCGGTGACTGGCGCATGGATTCGTTTGTTGAGCATCAGATTAAGGCAATCCGTGAGAAAGTCGGTAATGGTCGCGTGCTCTGCGCTCTTTCCGGTGGTGTTGACAGTTCGGTTGCAGCCGTGCTCCTTTCCAGAGCCATTGGCGACCAGCTCACCTGCGTCTTTGTAGACCAGGGACTTCTCCGTAAAAATGAAGGCGATGAGGTAGAAGCAGTATTTGGCCCAGACGGCGACTATGATTTGAATTTCATCCGCGTCAATGCGCAGGATCGTTTTTATGAAAAATTAGCCGGTGTTGAAGAACCGGAGAAGAAGAGAAAAATTATCGGCGAAGAATTTATTCGCGTTTTCGAACAGGAAGCGAAAAAAGTAGGAGCTGTTGATTTTCTCGTACAGGGAACCATTTACCCGGATGTTGTAGAAAGCGGCTTAGGCGGTGAATCCGCTGTCATCAAGAGCCACCACAACGTCGGAGGTCTCCCGGATTACGTTGATTTCAAAGAAATTATCGAGCCTCTCCGTGACCTTTTCAAAGATGAGGTCCGCAAAGTCGGTCTCGAACTCGGCATTCCGGAATACCTCGTATTCCGTCAGCCATTCCCGGGTCCGGGACTTGGAATTCGTATCATCGGCGAAGTAACTGCTGAAAAAGTCCGCATCGTGCAGGACGCAGACGCGATTTACCGTGAAGAAATTGCAAAAGCTGGTCTTGACCGCGACATCAACCAGTATTTTGCCGCCCTCACAAACATGCGCAGTGTCGGCGTTATGGGCGATGAGAGAACGTACGATTATGCCGTTGCACTTCGTGCCGTGAAGACCATTGACTTCATGACCGCAGAAAGCGCAGATATTCCGTTTGAGGTGCTGCAGACAGTAATGACGAGAATCATAAATGAGGTTAAGGGAGTCAACCGGGTATTCTATGATTTGACTAGTAAGCCGCCTGGAACGATTGAGTTTGAATAGGAAGAAAATGGCGGGAAGCCCTGTAAATAGGGGCTTCCTGATTTTGATGTAAGCAAATTGTAAGCAAAAATTAAGTTGTTGGATTTAGTTGGTAAAACAATTCATGGGTTAGCGTAAAAACTTGCACCATTGGTACGAGAAATGGAGAAAGATATGATAATTGTCGGCTATAAACCTCTTGCTGCGAGGTTAAAATAGTTGATCTACAGGTTTTGATATCGTAAAAGTAGTGAGAAGGCATCTGAAACCGCATTGTATTGTGAGTTAAAGATTTCGAGAGATTACGAATTTGTACTGGAGGGAAAGACGTGCTTTTATATGATTTAGTTAAAAAGTGTTCTCAGAGAGATAAATTTCAGGATAAACATGAACAATGCGAAAGTTGTTCATATGGAGAATATTGTCCAAAAGATTGCCAAAGTTGTTTGCAACATGTGCATTTTCCGCAAAATGCTCCGGCTCCAAGAAAATATGACTGTGTGCATATGGCTGATTGCTATTATTGTAAGTATGCGTACAAATATGCATCTGAAATAGTATATGGATTAAGACGTTTCAAGGAAATTAAGGATAAGAAAGAACTTAAGATTATGTCAGTTGGATGTGGACCATGTACGGAGCTGGCAGCAGTTGATTATCTCAAGGAGCAAGGTGTACTTCATTATGAAAAATTGCAATATAGAGGAATTGACCCGTTAGAAGGTGTATGGAAACATATTTGGAATGATGTTAGAGAGTATTATGGAGATGGAATTCAGTTTTATCCAAAAGATATATTGCAATTGGTAGATATCATAGTTAAACATAGTTGGGTTCCGGATGTACTGATTTTTCAATATGTATTTTCAGATATGTATAAACATTCCGATGAAGAAGAAATAATTCAATTTATTAATAAGTTGGCTGATTTTTTGAATTCATATGAAGAAAAGTCAATATATATATTGTGTAATGATATTAACCTCACGAAATCCAAGGGTGGGGGAAGAGAATTTTTTGATATTTTAGAGTCGAAAATTAATAAGCCCAAAATTGTGAAAAAAAGGCATTTTAATAATATTAATAGGGAACGACACTACGAATATGGAGAGCAATATAATAGTAATGTGCTTGTCTTTGATGATATATCAGATGAAATAAAAAACGCGTATAGTCCATTTGAGAGTTGTGCCAGTGCACAGATACTTATAAAAAGGGAAAGAAAGAAGTGATTAAATGATATTAAGTGTAAGCAGAAGAACTGATATTCCTAATTATTATTCGGAATGGTTCTATAATAGAGTAAAAGAAGGTTTTTTATATGTTCGTAATCCTATGAATGCCCATCAGATAAGCGAAATAAAAATTACTCCTGATGTTGTAGATTGTATAGTGTTTTGGACCAAGAACCCTTCGCCAATGATGAAGAGGCTTGATGAAATCAAAAATTATAAGTACTATTTTCAATTCACGCTAACTGGTTATGGAAATGATGTTGAGGTTAACTTGCCAAATAAAAAAACAAAAATGATTCCAGTATTTCAGGAACTATCTGAAAAAATTGGCAGGGAAAAGGTGATTTGGAGATACGATCCTATATTCTTTTCTGATAGATATACAAAAGAATATCATTTAAAGGCATTTAAAAGTATTGCTGAGGCTTTAAGAGGATATACAGAAAAATGCGTGATTAGTTTTGTTGATATATATCCCAAAAATAGAAAGAATATGGAAGGATTGTCTAGTTATGAATTGAACGATTATGACATGAGAGAATTTGCTAATGATTTAAGCAGGATTGCAGCTGATAATAATATTAAACTTGGAAGTTGTGCGGAAAAAATAGATTTGGACGATTGTGGCATAGTTCATAATTGTTGTATAGATAGAGAATTAATTGAAAAGATTGTTGGATGTAAACTCAATGTTGGCAAAGATAAGAATCAGCGTATAGAATGTGGCTGTGTTGAAAGTGTTGAAATAGGCACTTATAATACATGTAAAAATGGATGTGTATATTGTTATGCTAATTATAGTTTAAAAAGCGTAGAGACAAATGTTGCAAAATACGACCCATTATCGCCACTTTTATGTGGTCAAGTCCAGAAGGATGACAAAATTACTATTAGAAAAGTTAAGTCATTGAAAGAAACACAGCTTAATATTTTTGATATATAAGGGATTAACTACATTATGCGCATTGAATAATAGTTGTATAAACATCTTTTGAAAAGAAAACGAGAAGTTATATAGAATCTAAGCTTCTCGTTTTTGGCGTATCTCATTTATTTCTTTATCTCTTTCAATATTTTCACCCGTTCCGGGTCAGAATGATTTTTCTTAAGCAAGGTTATATATTCAAATAATTCCTCACGTGTCATATCATCTAATACAAAGAAGTCTGCGATAAGTTGATCGACTTTCGGTAAATCGGAATAATCAAATTTCGTAAAAATGGCTGATGTACGATTGGATAGGTAGGCTTTTTTTGAACGTTGATCGGACATGCCAACCAATTTGCCAACTTCCGGAAGTGATTTATCCTCTTCATTATAGGGATTCTCATTGCATATGGTGGCAAGAGGGATGTCTAATGTATTGGCAAAGCGTAAAGCGGTATCATAGCGTATGGGGGTGTCCCGACGGATGATAGAATAAATTGTTGGTGCTGGAACACCAGTGTTTCTGGAAAGAGTTTTTACGCTCATCTGCTTTTCGTCTAATATTTCTTTTAACACTTTTCCGTAGCCCATGTTGTATCTTCCTTTCAAAAAATATAATTCAATTTTATCATGAAACCTATGAAAAGAAAAGTAAAAATGAAAGAAAGTTATTTATTTTTTATGCAGTTAATAGGATGAATAAAAATAATACGCATAAAAAATGAATAATATTATTGACAAAGTACGCAACAGAGAATATAATGACATTATAGAACGCATAAATTATAAATAATCAAATTCAATATTTATGCGATAATACCAGGAAGGGAGGTGCTGATATGCAACAGATACATGAGGGAAAACCGTTGTACGTCGGAGTGGACACGGTAGCATATGACTTTGGTGTAAGTCGAGCAAAAGCCTATGCAATTATCAAGGATCTCAATATGGAATTGAAAAAAGAAAATCCAAGAGCCATTGTTGTGGCAGGAAAAGTCAATCGCATTTTTTATGAAGAATGTGCAGGAATCAGGCGATAAGTTGCTGAAAAGATGCAAGGAGGTGGAACAATTGGCGGTATTTCGAGATACATGGGATGGTTATAACGGAAAGGCGTGGCGTGTACAACTGCGTTATACCGACTGGCAGGGGAAAACGAGGCAGCATACCAAGAGAGGTTTTCGAAGTAAAAAGGAAGCGCAGGAGTATGAGCGTGAGTTTACAGCCAAAAAGAGCAGAGACATCAATATGGGATTTGCAACATTTGTAAATTTGTATTTGGAGGAAATAAAACCACAAATTCGGATTACTACATACGAAACAAAGATTCACATTGTGAAGACACATATTTTGCCGTATTTCTCGGAAAAGAATTTGTCTGAGATTGACGCAACGGATATTTTGAGATGGCAGAATGAAATGCTGCAAAAGAGAGATGAGAATGGACGAGGCTACTCAAATACTTATTTGAGAACTGTAAACACGCAGTTGTCAGCAATCTTCAATCATGCAGTAAGATATTATAGCTTGGCGGAGAATCCATGTAAGCGGTGCAAAAAGATAGGAAAATCCAATGCAGGAGAAATGTTTTTTTGGACGAAGGATGAGTATTTGAGATTTGCCGAGGAAATGAAAACAAAACCGATTTCCTATTATGCGTTTGAAATCCTTTACTGGACAGGAGTCCGTGTTTCGGAATTGCTGGCACTTACTCCGGCGGACTTTGATTTTGAAAATCGGAAGATGGTGATCAATAAGCAGATTCAGGTAGTTCATGGAGAAAAGAAAATAATGCCACCGAAGACGGAAAAAGGAAACCGAATCATAGATCTGCCGGATTTTTTGTGTGATGAAATTGAAGATTTGCTGGGAATGCTTTATAAACCGGATAAGGACATGCGAATTTTCAATATCACCAAAAGTTATCTTCATCATGAAATGGATCGTGGAGCGAAGGCAAGTGGCGTAAAGCGAATTCGAATTCATGATTTGAGACATAGTGCCTGTGCAGCGTTGATTGAACTTGGATTTTCGCCGGTTCAGATAGCAGAGAGGCTGGGGCATGAATCAGAAACAGTTACGATGCGGTATGCACATTTGTATCCATCGGTGCAAAAAGATATGGCAGATAAACTGAGTGCGATGCGAAAAGGAAGTGAAAATCATGACAGATAAAATATATAGGAGAACAACACAGTCATCCCCTATATTGAAAAGTAACGATGGGAAAAAGGCAAGAAAACGAAATGTTATTTTGAATTTTCGTGTAACAGAACAGGAAAGGAATTTGATTGAAAAAAGGATAGAACTGTCTGGTCTAAAGAAATCAGATTACTTTATTGAAAGTTGTCTGTATCAGAAAATTCTAATAAAGGGTAACATTCGTACTTCGGATAAGATGAAGGAACAACTGGCGAGGATTGCAGATGCTTTGAAAGAATCCGAAGAAGAGGATTTTTCCGACGTGTTATCTGGAGAAGATGTAATTGCTGTGAAAACGATACTTGAAATGCTTACGAAAATTGCTCAAAAGAAGGGAGGTGAAAGCTGATATGAATGAGACAAACTTGAAAATAATCAATATGTCGGATGTTGAGTCGAAGGAAATATCGTGGCTCTGGTATCCATTTATCCCATATGGCAAACTAACAATCATTCAGGGTGATCCCGGAGAGGGAAAAACTACACTCGTATTGAATATTGCGGCAGTTCTTTCCAAGGGACAGGGGCTGGACGAACATATGAATCCGGAACAGCCGCTGCATATTATTTACCAGACGGCAGAAGATGGCTTGGCTGATACTGTAAAGCCGAGACTTGAAAAGGCACAGGCTGACTGCAATAACATTTTTGTGATTGACGAAACGGATGTATCTCTTAGTATGCTGGATGAACGAATTGAGCAGGCAATTTTGAAGGAAAAAGCAAAGCTTATGATTCTGGATCCGATACAAGCATATCTTGGCGCCAAAATGGATATGAATCGTGCAAATGAAGCAAGAGATATGACAAAACATCTGGGGCAGGTGGCAGAACGGACCGGCTGTGCTATTGTTTTGATTGGTCATATGAATAAAAATGCCGGCGGGAAAGTTGCCTATCGAGGAATGGGTTCCATTGATTTCTTTGCTGTCGCGAGAAGCGTGTTGCTGGTTGGCAGAGTAAAGGGGCAGGAAAACCGGCGTGCCATGATACAGATAAAAAACAATCTGGCGGAACGAGGGCATGCCAAGTCCTTTGTTCTGACTGATGGAGTATTTACATGGAAAGGTGATTACGACATAACCGAGGATGAACTAGCTGGCGGATTTGCACCAAAAACCAGCAAGCAGGAAGAAGCAAAAGATTTGTTGGTTTCTTTAAGCTGCACTACAAAAGAAGCAGCAGTATCTCAGATACAGGAAAAAGCAAGAGATAGAGGCATTTCCTGGCGTACGATGGAAATGGTTAAAAAGGAACTGCAAATAAAATCCAAAAAGGTAAATAATGCCTGGTATTGGATCTTAGATAGTAAATATTTTTAGTCGCAAGGCAACAACGCAACAATACAAGCCATAGGAAAATACGGTGTTGCAATCAAAGATTTTGAAAAATCAACACCGCAAAAGCCATTGTCCTGCATTGTTGCGTTGTTGTGTTTTGCTGGCAGAAAAATAACCGGAGAAAGGAAAAAATATGGAGAAAAAGAAAAATGTTACAATCCCGGAAGAATTATTTATAGATTTAGTGAAATATTTTCTGGCAGATATTCGATGGGATGAGGATAGGATACGATCTGGACTACAGGAGAAATTGGAAGCAATGGTGAAACGGGAATTGTATACCCGATATAAGACGGCTGCAACACCAGAGGAAAGGGAGAGGGCAAGACGGGAGTATTTGGAGAAAGTCGGCATGCCTGAGAACTTCAGATGGTGAGTTTGTCCTATCTGTGATTACAACCTCGTGGCACGAGATTGTATGTACGGCGAAGTAAAAAAGGGTTCAAGGGAGTTTTCCCTTGCAAGGACATCCAGGGATAATCCTTTGATGTGCATCTGTGTGGACACAGGATGCGTATCTTGCAAGGCATAAAAGAACAAGAAAAATGTGCATTTTATGTGCTATAAATATACATTAAAATTGATAAAAAATGGGACAAAAATGGTACGCTTGGACATAATGTCCAGACATGATAGGGAAAAACAACGGTATTTTTGCGTTTGGACAAATTGTCCAAACGTGAGAGCAAAGAAAATAATTTGTGTTTGGACATGATGTCCAAACGGTAACAGATAATTTGACATTTTACACGAGTACAGCCAAAAGAAACGGGGGAATAAAAGTGAATGGATTGACAGATTATCAGAACCGGCAGATGGAAAAGATGTTGAAATTTCTGCGTGGCATAGATTTGTCGCAGGAAGAAATCCAGACGTTGATCTGGTTGGCAGGGTGGGAAGAAAGTACGATTGATGCTTTTTTGTCGATAATGGATAAAGTGGTGAAAGCAAGCAGTAAACAGACTTTTCAGAAATGCTGAAAATGGACTTTGTACAAATATGCAAATGTAGAGGTGTGCTAAAAAAATATTTTGACATTATCAATGAATACGTTTATAATTTTGATATAAAGAGTTGTTATGACAATTATCAGGAGGAATAGCAAATGACAATAGCAGAACAGATTAAAGTGTTATGCGTAAGATGCAGCGTGAGCGAAGCAGAGCTTGCTAGACGACTTGGTAAATCGCCTCAAAGTTTTAATTCCAAAATGAAGCGTGAAAGTTTTACGGTGGATGATTTGGACAAAATTGCAGAGGTGCTTGGCGCTCAATTTAGCAGAGAATTTATTTTGGCAAATGGAGAAAAAATTTGATGGTAGATATAGTGAAAGAGTTTAGAATGGGAGAGTTGTTTTGCGGGCCAGGTGGTTTAGCACTAGGTGCGACAACAGCAGAAATTGAAGATCCAGAGTATAAGATTATACATAAATGGGCAAATGATTATGATCAGGATACATGCAATACTTATACAAGAAATATATGCCCGGAAGATAAAGAGAGCGTTATATGTGGTGATGTAAGACAACTTGATATTGATAAGCTGGGAGATATTGACGCACTCGCCTTTGGATTTCCATGTAATGACTTTTCGGTAGTTGGAGAACAGAAAGGTTTTGATGGAACATTTGGTCCCTTATATACATATGGGGTCAAGGTGCTTAAGAGATATCAGCCATTATGGTTTCTGGCGGAGAATGTGGGGGGATTGAAGAGTGCAAATGAGGGAAAAGCATTTAAAAAGATACAAGAAGATTTAAAAACAGCTGGGTATAGAATCTATCCCAATTTGTATAAATTTGAGGAGTATGGAGTTCCCCAGGCACGTCATAGAGTGATAATTGTTGGGATTCGCAAGGATTTACCTTTTGAGTTTAAAATTCCAAGTCCAGCATTGTATAAAGATGTAGATGTAACCTGTAAAAACGCTATAGAAAATCCGCCTATTACAAAGGATGCAGCAAACAATGAATTGACGAAACAGTCTCCACAGGTTATTAAACGGCTGTCATATATTAAACCAGGACAGAATGCATTTACGGCAGAGTTGCCGGAAGAATTGCAGTTGAAAGTAAAGGGAGCAAAAATAAGTCAGATTTACAAACGCCTTGATCCAAGCAAGCCGGCATATACGGTGACTGGTTCTGGAGGCGGTGGTACGCATATGTATCATTATTCAGAACCAAGAGCATTGACAAATCGTGAACGGGCAAGACTTCAGACTTTCCCAGATGATTACATTTTTGAAGGTTCAAAAGAATCAGTGAGAAAGCAGATTGGCATGGCTGTTCCGGCAAAAGGTGCCAAAATTATTTTTGAGGCAATATTAAAAACCTTTGCTGGAATTGAATACGAAAGTATAGAACCAAGTATAAAGGAGTAAGGAATGTACACAGAGAATTTTGAAGAGCAAATTTTATTTGCACCTGCAAAAAAAGATGGAAAGGCATGTAATCATCTCAAAATTGTTACAGCATTTACTGATGTAGAACGTATTTCCAGTCATTTAATTAAGTTGTTTGATGGGAAAAACAAGGAATATGTAGCCAATATTAAAGTGGATATTATTTTAGGAATGATAAGAGGTGCAGGACTTACATTGAAAAAGCATAAGAAGATCTGTTTACTGCTTAAAAGGCTGAATAGCGTTTCAGGAATGCCTAAAGTTACCTGCCGTTATATAGTCGAAGGAAAGCAGGTGCATTCTAAAGTATATATTTGGTGCAAAGGAAATAAAGCCGTAGAAGCATATAATGGTTCTGCAAATTATACGATGAATGCATTTTTTGCTCGCCGCGAATGTATGGATTCCTGCAATCCGCAAGAGGCAAATCGATATTATAAAAGTTTATTGAAAGACACAATCGATTGCTTTGATGAATTAATAAAAGAAAAAGTGTCATTTTCAGTGAAAAGAAGTGCGGAAGAGGATATTGCAGATACAAACTTGGAGAACTTAACGTGGGAGCATTATCAAGAGTTGGAGCCGGTGGACAGTATTGAGGTTTCATTGTTAAAAGCGGATGGAAGTGATACTGGATACGGTTCTGGGGTAAATTGGGGCATTCGTAAAAATGGTTATAAACGAAATCGTAACCAGGCATATATTCCGTATAATACTGGTGACCAAAAAACAGGATTTTTTCCTAAGAAAAATGAAGATGGAACATATCCAGTGTTTAAGGTAGTTACACAAGATTATGACGCATTTTATATGCGGCAGGCACAGGCAAATGGTAAGGCCTTAGAAACACCAGAGAGCAACGCTATTATCGGTGAATGGATACGTCATAAGATAGGCGTGCCAGATGGAACTTATATTACAAAGCAGATGCTCGAAACAGCCGATGGCACAACAGTAGTATTTAAGAAATTTGAAGATGGTATTTATACGTTGGAGTACTAAAGGAGTGGTTGCATGTTAAACTATTGGTGGGTTACACGCCCTAAACGAAAATTAAATTCAATTCCTGAGGTGCTTGCTGCATTTGCGGACTTGTCGTTGAATGAAGAATGGGATGGTCAGAGAAATTCTCATTTAGCATACGAGGATGCATTGGAGCAGGCAGGGCTGAAAAGAAAAGGTGAACGGCGTGACCAGACTGGTGGAGGTGCAAGAACATATAAGGCATGGCTTGTCAGCCTTGGTTTGATATTTACGCAGGAGTCAACTGGCAGGATTAAATTGACACTGGCAGGAGAAGCAATTATGAGTGGAGATTCTCCAGTTGAAGTTTTGAAAGGACAGATACTGAAATATCAGTTTCCTTCTGCGTTTTCCATTGGACGCGGAGTGCAGGTCGCTCCAAGATTTAAAATCCGTCCCTTCCGATTTTTGTTAAAACTATTGATGGATGCGAGAGTTGCTTATCTGACAGAGGAAGAAATTGCTAAAATTGTTGTGACGGAAGCAGAAAACGAAAGTACAAAATGTTTCAATTATATTGTGGATAGGATTGAACAATTTCGTAGTTATGGAGATAGTTGCCTTGAAGAAGACTTTTTTGAAAAGTATAAGTCATCAAAGGGGAGTGTTAATCCAGAGCATCCGTACAGTCATCTTACAGATCTTGCTAATACACTGATAAATTGGCTGGAATATACGCAGTTGGTAAAACGCGATGGTGGAAAAGTTGCTGTGCTGCAAGAGAAAATTTCAGAGGTTAAACAGATATTGGAAGACATTCCTAAGTTTATTGACCGTCCTGAGCAGCATGAGTATTTTCAAAGAAAATATGGATTAGATCCAAAACATAAAAAAGATAATCGGAATCTTGCATTAACCAAAACCGTAACAGCAGCAATGATTGCAAGGCAGAAGATAATGCAGGCGTATATTACGGAATCTCTGCAAAGACCGATTACAAGAATTACACCAATGATTGTTGATTATATCGTACAGGTCACAGGAATTGATGGGAAAACAGTGGAAAATGTGTTGGTGGAAACATATCCAAATGGTTCTGTTGGTGCGTTTATGACAAAATACTTTGAAATGGCATTTAAAGGACGTGATGAAGCCACAGAATTTGAAAAGGCTACGGTAGAATTGTTTCAGGACGTGTTTGGATATGAAGCAAAGCATGTAGGCCCGATTGGTCTTACACCGGATGTGCTTTTGTTATCAGACAGTGATGGTTATCAGGCGATTCTTGATAATAAAGCATATCATAAGTATACAATCAGTAATGATCATTATAACCGGATGGTTCACAATTATATCGAGAATTTGTCCAATTATAGTGACTCTTCAAAAAGGCTGGCATTTTTTTCCTATATAGCAGGCGGTTTTGGGAAAAATATCGATAAACAGATACAGTCGGTAGTTGATGCAACTGGAGTAAATGGTTCAGCAATCAGTGTTACAAATATGATTAAAATGGTTGAACAGCATAATAAAGTGCCATATAGCCATAAAAGACTGTCTGAAATTTTTAGTGTGAATCGGCAGGTATTGATGCAGGATTTGATTTAAAGGTACAGAGGTGATGTGATGGATAACCTTACAAAAGAGCAACGGCGGAAAAATATGCAACATATTCACTCAAAAGATACTAAGATAGAGGTTATTCTGCGGAAAGCGTTGTGGCAGAAAGGGTATCGCTATCGCAAAAACTACAAAGATATTCCAGGCAAACCAGATATTGCGTTGACCAAGTACAAAATTGCGATATTCTGCGATGGAGAGTTTTTTCATGGGAAAGACTGGGAAGTCTTAAAGCCGCGATTAGAGAAAAGCAATAACGGAGAGTATTGGATTAGTAAAATATCACGAAACCGGGAACGGGATGATGAGATTAACAAGAAATTGTTATTTGAAGGATGGACTGTAATTCGGTTTTGGGGAAATGATATTAAGAAAAATACCGATGAATGCGTGAGAGTGGTGGAGGAAACGGTGTTTGATGTAATGACAAATGTTTAAATAAAAAAGATGAAAAGGTAAGCACTAGATTAAGGAGGTATTGATATGGGAAATTTTACACCAACAAAGTGGAAATTGAAAGATTTGTTAGCAGATATTGATTGTGGGAAATTAAGACTGCCATCATTTCAAAGAGATTATAAATGGAAAGCGTCTAAAGTTAAAAGATTACTCGATTCTATTCAATGTGATCATCCTGCCGGCTCATTGCTGTTTTTGGCTGTTGATTATAATGATCCTATAATTCCTGAAAAATCATTTGAAAACACAACAAAGGATAAACAGGTGGCGAATGTTGAGCACCTTGTTTTGGATGGACAGCAACGATTGACATCATGTTATTGTGCATTTTACAATTTAGGAAATAAGAGTTACTTTTTAGATTATATTAGGTTGATGGAATTAGATAAAAATAGTAGTGTAGAAGAAATTGAGTTTGCTGAATTAATAATTGATAAAAAGCATATGGACTTTCCTGATCAAATGTTGGATAAGGGACTTATGCCATTATCATATATTAAAGATGCAAAGGCTATGCGTGAATTATTAAAACCATACAAAGATAGTATTAGAAAGAATCAAGAAAAAGAAGAAATTTATGATTTTTTGGATTGTAAAATAGGCGATTATCTAGATACAATATTTGAGTATGAATTTCCTGTTGTTATCTTACCAAAGGAACTGACATTAGATGCAGTATGCAAAGTGTTTCAAACAATTAATTCGACAGGACTAAAATTATCTGCATTTGATATATGTGTTGCGAAGTTCATGAGACAATCAATAGACTTGAAAAGTATGGTAAAAGATGCAGAGAAAACGAAATATGTAAAAAAAGTATTAGATGTTGATGAAACATTGGTGTTGCAAACAATTGCATTGTTATCAGGAAAGTCGCCCAAAAAGAGCAAATTGGCTGATGGCTTGGAAAAACATGATATTGATAATTACTGGAACCGCGTAATAGAAAGTATGTCTACAACAATGGGATTGTTGGATGATTTTGGAGCAGGGACGCGAAAAAGTTTATTTTTGCTACCATACAAACCGGTTATTCCATTATTTACAGCGGTTTTAGTTAATAGAGACTATAAAAATTTGAGAATTGATGTCAAAGCGAATATCGAGCAAAAAATCAAGTTGTTCTTTTTTTATACAGCATTGGTCTCGCGGTACACAGAGGGCACAGATAATAAATTAAAAGAAGATTATCAATTACTTCTCAAGTGGATTATAAGTGATCAAGAGCCATCAGGTGTTTCTGACGGAATATTATGGAATACACGTAAATATATTACGATTACTAAGAAGAGTGCTTTTGGTAAAGCGGTATTGTGTTTGATTAATGCTCAAAAACCTAGTGATTTTTACGAGAATAAGATAGTTGGAGTGGGTGAGAATATAGAAACATCACAAATTCATCATATTTTTCCAGAAGCAAAATATAAAGGAGTGGCTGGTGAAAGTATTAATTCAATATTCAATTACACATTTTTAACAAGTGAAGCTAATAATTTTATCAGTAATAAAGATACAAGAAAGTATATATCTGAAATTTTGCAAACAAGGTGTATTTCGGAAAAAACTTTTAAAGACGTGTTACATAAACATATTATTGATGAGGAATGCTATAAGTATTTTTGTTCGGAAGAGTATGAACAATTTTTGGAGAAAAGAGCGGAATGTATAAGAAAGAAATTTGTCGGAATGGGTATTCATATACAAAATGTTTCGAAAGAACAAATTGATGAAGCAGTTGATGATGAGGATTTGACAAGTGATACAGAATGATGTTATCTGTGATGATTTGCGTATATGGTTGGGTGCAAAACTTGAGAAAAATCCGAAAGTAATTATTAGTTTTGAGCAGAGGTAAAAATGGAAAATATGTCCGCTTTTGAATGTTGTTCATTTGTTCAATTAATACAGAATTAACTTTTGGTAAAAGTCTGAAATATACTAATGAGAAAGATGACGGAAAAATAAATGTTTAATATGCAGGGGATTTACGAATATAGTATCAATCAGAAAGATGAAAAAATTCGTGAGTTTGTCAAACCCGCTAGCGTAAGAATAAACAGCCTAAACATTCAGAATAATTCTTCAAAGGAGCAGTTAAACATAATATATAGGTGTTGGAATTAAATATATTAGTTTATGAAGAGTCGAAAGAAGATGTATTTGGTAGTTTGACTATTGATAATGTAAGAAAAATAGACAATTATAAGGGCTAATTAACGAGGTGAGTTAATGCGTAGAGAACCGCAAAAATGGGAATATAGTAGAGGAACGTCATTTTATAATAGTGACGATTATAGAAGTAAATTTTATAAGGGAAAATGGGAGAAAGCTTGGATAAAAGATCGAATACAATATGCCATTACTGACAGAATAAATTTATTTGAGGCTTTGTGGGATGGATATACAGATAAAATGGAACATATTCCTAAAAGTTTGTTCAAGTTTTATCCGTTTAATCAAAATAGTTTAAAATGTTTAGAAGCAAATGAAGTATTTATGAATGACCCTAATAATTTTAACGACCCATTTGATTGTGTGTTATGTGCGAACAAAATGGAATATTTGAAACAGTCGCTGGTGGAATATTTATCGGAAACTGATGCGGTGAATCGTGGTATATTGTCATTAGAAGAACTCAATAAATTAAAAAACAGCCATTGTGGAAGTGGGGAAAGGGAGAATGTCTATAGTACTTTTAATAGCGTAGTTAGTCACATATGTTATGATGCAGCTTTAAGAGAATTTCGGAAGGGTAGTGACGAGATTGGAGAAGCATTACATAGTTTTGCGATAAAATATCAACAGAGAATGAAAGAATTGCGTAAAAGCGTTGTGAGAATTACATCATTTTCAGATATTAACAAATTTAAACTGACATCCTACATGGAATTATGGTCTCATTATGCTCAGAATCATGAAGGGTTTTGCATTGAGTATGATTTGACAAAATCTATTATGGATAATAAGGAAAATGCAATGGTTCTAGGAGGGTTGCTACCATGCGAATACGGTGCTAGACAAGTTGTTTTAAGCAAAAGAAAAGTATATAAATATGTAAATAAGATACCATTTACAGCATATGAGCAAATGGAGTTTGAAAAAAGTATTTTGCTTTCTTTTCTGACAAAGTCTTCATCGTGGAAATATGAAAATGAGTGGCGGCTTTTAATACCTGTAGATATTTGCAAAATATATGGTAATATGATTCCGTTCTTTCCAATAAAAGCAATATATATTGGATGCAGGATGCCAATTGATAACCAAGAATATTTATATCGGTTTGCACAACGTAAGAATATTGATATTTATAATATGACTATGCATGAATACAATTTCGAATTGGAGGGTGATTATTCAAACAAAAATATAGATGAATATTTTGAACGAAAATATGAGAAAAGGCAAAGAAATTTAAGAGACAGCCGTTATAAATTTTGGAAGTATTAGCATTGAAAGATTAATGTTTGAATATAATTAGCTCAAGATTAGTTCAACATGGTTTGTTAAATATGCTTTGCTGGCTGAACTGCTGAATGTGGAGAAGAAGATATAAAAACTTGTCAGCAAAATGTAAGCAAAAAATCCTGAAAACTCGAAAAAACACTGGAATAAGTAGGATTATCATACAAGATACTTATTCCAACGAAATGGTAAACCACAATATATAGGTATCAGAATTGAGTTTGAGTAGTGCGAAAGAGTATGGAGTATTTTATATGACATGTAGTCTGCAATTTATTTTGAACAGGCTCTAAGCAAACAGAAATTTTATGGTAAATTGTATTTTTGGATGAATAAGGACTTAGTGAGGAAAGGAGAACATATTTTATGGAAAATTTAAAAAATATGGTGCTATTGATTGATGCAGATAATACTCAATTAGCGAAGCTCGAAAGTGTTATTAAAGAGGTGTCTGTACATGGGAGGATTGTGGTAAAAAGAGCGTATGGGAATTGGAAAAAAGAAAATTTAAAAAATTGGGAAAGTGAATTAAAAAGGTTAGCGATTAAAGCTGAACAACAGTTTGACTATGTAACTGGTAAAAATGCTACAGATATGGCGTTAGTAATCGATGCAATAAATTTGTTACATAAGAGTATTTATGATGCATTTGTGATTGTAGCGAGTGATAGCGATTATACTCCTCTATCAATTAATTTACATGAATCAGGAGTATATGTGATGGGGGTAGGAGAAAAGAAAACGCCAGAATCCTTTAGAAATAGCTGTGATGAATTTGTTTTTTTGGAGAATATATCTGGAGAAGTAAAAGGAACAGTGTCGAAGTCTGATGATGCACAATTAAATTTGAAAAGTAAAGCAAATGATACGGCGTGTGTATGTGAGGAAAGTGAAAATATGGATGCAATACATAATTTACTTAAAGATGCATATGATAAATATCAGGATAATGACGGGTATGTCAATGTAAGTTCCGCAGGGCAATTTATTAAACGAGTAAAACCGGATTTTGATGTGAGAACTTTTGGGTATGTAAAATTGCCAAAATTAATAGAGAGTTTTCCTGAAAAATACGAAATGAAAAGATATCCAGGAAAGGGTACAGTCACTATTATCGCCTATAGATGCAAGTGAAAATAAGGAAAGAAAATTGTGTTAAGGATGGAGTTATGTTACAGCATCAGATTTAGGATTAAGTTTGTAAAGATAAATTGAGGCCACTAATCTAAAATTTATGCAGGTTTGCAGGCTCTCGTTATACAGAGTGAATGAGTACATATTTCTTAATATTCGAGGTGAAAACAATGGCTGCTTTGGAAGCCGGGGGATTTGTTTCTATAGGTTTGGTTAAAATATCATTTCCAGTAGATGAAATATATACAGTTGAATTGGGAATGTAAACTTTCAGTTCTACGGCGTGCTTATTTTGCTGAAATATTGATTGATTTAATTGCCGGTTGTGCCATAATGTGTTTATGGCAACATTTTGGCAACAGAAAATCAGTAAGCCAAAATAAAATCTGCAAATGAAATAAAATATCGGCAGATTTCAAATAAAACTTAAACAAAATAATTTAAGTCAAAGTAACGATTTGCTGAGTTTGAATAGGAAGAAAATAGCGGGAAGCCCTGTGGATAGGGTTTCTCGTTTTGCGTGCTTGCAAAATGGTTGCGTTTTTTGTGTAATGTTGTACCCATACTCGGTTGGACTATGTATTACTATAACAGCCGAATTGGTTGCTGAAAATAGTTTTGTTCAATAGGCGTTGATGCTGAAAATGGTAACTACAGTATACAACCATATATAGGGGTTTGGTGTTAAATGTTTGTTGCTGTATAAAATAAAGATTCAATAAAATCAACTATAGCCATTTGACTATGTTATTTTGATACATATTATGCTATAATAAAATATATATAATTATGTATGAAGGTGGTGTAATAGATGGCAAATAATAACACAGTACTGGGTGCCGCAAAAATAGCAAAGAAAGATGAATTCTACACCCAGCTAACTGATATCGAAAAGGAAGTAAGACATTACAAAAAGCATTTTAAAGATAAAGTAGTCTTGTGTAATTGCGATGATCCCTTTGAAAGTAACTTTTTCAAATATTTTGTATTGAACTTTAATAAGTTAGGTTTAAGGAAACTTATAGCAACGTGCTACTCTACTTCTCCCATTCGAGGAAAGCAATTTGATTATACAGTTGACGCAGATGGCCAAATGTCAATTTTTATTGAAAGAGATCAAGTAAGTGGTTCCTTAATTGGAAGTACGGCTAATTCAAGCAGGAAGCCATATAAAGCTGTTGTGACTACAGTATATGATAAAACTGGTGATGGTGGAGTTGATATGCTTGATATAGCAAAATTATTTGAGTCAGGCGAAAATCAGCTAGAAGAACTCTCTGGAGATGGAGATTTTAGGTCTGAAGAGTGTATCAGCATATTAAAGGAAGTGGATATCGTTGTGACAAATCCTCCATTCTCGCTGTTTAGAGATTATATCAATACTATTGTAAAATATAATAAGAAATTTTTAGTTATTGGTCACCAAAATGCAATCAAGTATAGTGACATATTTCCTCTAATAAAAGAAAATAAACTTTGGCTCGGATATGGTTTTCAAGGTAATGTTGGTTTCTTTGAAAGTCCTTATGAGGATACAGCGGTCTCATCTCATCATAAAGAAGGGCTTATAAGAGTATCTGGTGTTATGTGGTTTACTAACATGGATATTAAGAAAAGACATGAAGATATGATTCTTGTCAAGAGATATGATCCTAAAGTGTACGGAAAGTACATAAACTATGATGGTATAGATGTATCAAATACTAACAATATACCTTGCGATTATGAAGGCAAGATGGGGGTACCTATCACATTTATGGATAAGTACAACCCAGATCAGTTTGAACTAATCGGTGTATCAAATGTGAATGGCTTGTTGGATGATGTAGACATTATTGGAGAAAAATGGATAACTGACTATAAAGCTAGTGGGGGAACGGGACATATCACAGCTAACATGCATTCATTAGTTGGATATAAAGAAGATGGTACACCAGTATCCTACTATACACGAGTAGTCATTAGAAACAAGAAACCAGAAAAACCATTGGAGGTGAATATCTAATGAATATTGAAGAAAGAAAAGTTTCATTAAGAGAATTGTATGAGGACTATTTCAATGATGATGAAGACGGTGTAGTTGGATATGGAGAACGGCTTAATGTTAGACCAGCATACCAAAGGGAATTTGTTTATCCAGACAAGAAGAGAGACGAAGTAATTAGAACAGTAAAGAAGAAATTTCCGTTAAGTATATTCTATTGGTCTAAAAATGGAGATGACACTTATGAGATATTGGATGGACAGCAAAGAACTATCTCTATTTGTGAGTATATGGATGGAAACTTTTCAGTAGATGGTAAATATTTCGATAATCTACCAGAGGACATAAGAACTGACATAGAAAATTACGAAATTACAGTATATGTATGTGATGGAACAGAATCAGAAAAGCTTGAATGGTTCAAAATAATCAACATTGGAGGAGAAGAACTAACACCGCAAGAGTTAAGAAATGCCTCATTTACTGGTTTGTGGTTAACAGAGTCAAAAAGAAGATTTTCTAAAACGGGTTGTCCTGCCATGCAGTTATTTGATGATTACTTAAATGGTTCTCCAATTAGACAGCAAGTATTTGAAACAGTACTTGGTTGGGTGACTGATAGAGATAATTGTAGTATTGAAGATTATATGGGAAGACATCAGCATGATAATAACTGCAATGATTTATGGTTGTATTTCCAGACAGTTGTAGCTTGGACAAAGGCTGTATTTGTTGATTACAGAAAGTATATGAAAGGACTTGACTGGGGGTTAATGTACAACAAATATCATAATAATACATATGATCCAGTGCTTATTAGTGAAGAATCAGCAAAACTCGTTGTAGACAAAGATGTAACAAAGAACTCAGGTATATATGAATACTTACTAAGCGGAGATGAAAAGTTCCTTAGTATTAGAGCTTTTGATGATGACCAAAGGATTGAAGCATATGAAAGACAGAAGGGAATTTGTCCTAAATGTGGAAAACATTTTGAATTGAGCGAGATGCAAGCAGATCATATCACTCCTTGGTCTAAAGGAGGAAAAACTATTTCAGAAAATTGTCAAATGTTATGTGCTGATTGTAATAGAAAGAAGAGTAATATATAGTAAAAGAAGATTAAAGTCTAGTATAACGGTGTCTTAATAACTGGATTTTTACGCAGAATATTTTACATGGTGCAATCGTGTAAATAGTCTTGTAATAAAGTCTAGTTGATTAAAAGTTACTATACTAGTCGTTATCCGGTTAGGCAAGATTGCATTTATGTTATTGAGATAGTTGTAGAATTAGATAGTATACAGAAAGATTTGAAGTGTCACTGTGCTTGAGTAAATCTCTATCTTTTTTTATTCGAAATGAGTTGGGTCAATGTATTATTACTTTAATTGCTTCGAGTTGTTAGTATAGGGATTGAGAAATAAATTTTTTATATACGAAATAGAAGGAGGATGACAAATTGGATGAACTTAAATTGAAACTTGAAAATTGTTACGGTATTCAAAAATTGAACACCACTATAGATTATTCAAATAATAATGTGGCTGTAATATATGCGCCAAATGGTACTATGAAATCTTCGTTGGCTAAAACATTTGAATCTATTCGTGATAATAAGCCTGTTGAAGAGAAGGTGTTTGGTCTTAAAAGTAAGTGCAATATCACTGATGAGAAGGAAATGCAGCTATTAGGGGATAGTATAATTGTAATAAATCTGTTTGACGAAAATGCATTTGAAAATCAGGGGGTATTAATGGCGAATGATGAATTGCGTAAGAAGTATTTGTTAATTCATAAATTGATTGATGATAAGAAAAATAGTTTATATGATCAGATAAAGCAAAAATTGAAGTATTCTTCAAGAAGTAGTTTTGATGTTAGAACCATGATGTTAAAAGATTGGAATTGTTTACCAAAGGCAGAGTATAAATGCTTGGAAACAATACTTGATCTTTTACATAATCCATCAATGCAATGTGCGTTAAAAGATGATGGGCTTGACTATAATGCATTATTCAATGATAAAGTTTATGCATTGATTACTTCAGGAGAAACCGCAGAGTTGATTGGTGAGTACGAAAAGAAATACAATGAACTAGTTGATAAATCTCTGTATATGCAAAGAGGAATAATAGACCATAATAATTATGGGAATATAAGTAGCGTATTGGAAAGTAATGGATTTTTTATCGCTAATAATGAAATGAAGCTAAATGCTAAAGATGGAAGTAATAGTATTGTTGTTAAGTCTAAAAAAGAATTAGATGACATTGTAAAAAAAGAAAAAGAACAGGTACTTAACACAAAAGAAATCAAAGATTTGTTTGAAAAAATTAACAAAGCAATAAGTAAGAATAAGGACACCCAAGCGTTCAATGTTTTTTTGCAAAATCACCAAGACATTATTGGTGAATATAAAAATATAGATAACTTTAAAAGAAAAATATGGGTTAAAGCATTTTCAGTATATGAATCTGAACTTCGAGAATTATTAGAAGATTACAAGTGAGCGCAAGATGATTTGAAAAATCTACAAAGTGCGGCAAAAAGTGAAACTACTGATTGGAAAAGAGCCTTAGATTTGTTTGAAGAACGTTTCTATGTTCCGTTTAGTATAGAACCTTCAAATCAAGAGGATGTTATTTTAAATGAGGAATTACCTAGCTTCAAATATATTTTTTCGGATAATCGTGGGAATAGGGAAATTGCAAAAGATAATTTGCTTAACATTCTTAGTACGGGAGAAAAGAGAGCATATTATATTTTGAACATGATTTTTCAAATTTTAGTATCTAAAAAGGATGGAAAAGAGAGACTTATTATATTAGATGATATTTCAGAGTCTTTCGATTATAAAAACAAATATGCGATAATAGAGTATATTGATGACATAGCGGAATATACCGACGAGAATGGAGATAAACTGTTTAAAATTTTATTGCTCACACATAATTTTGACTTTTATAGAACTGTAGCTTCAAGAATAACCAAACGTGGAAATTCGTATATTGCTTTTTTTAATGATGGAGAGATTAAGTTAGAAAAAGGTCAGTATACAAAGAATATTTTTTCGAATTATAAAGAACGTTTGACTAAAAAATATAGTGACAATATTATGGTTGCATCGATCCCATTTGTTCGTAATTTAATTCAATATACAGAAGATGAAAATAATATTGATTACTTATTGCTTACGAGTGTTTTGCATTATAAGACTGATACGCAAACAATAACATTAAAGCAAATTCAGGATGTATTTAATCGATATTGGTGTAAAAATGAAAATGTCACATTTGCTGTAGGTCGTGAAAATGTATCAATTTATAAAGTTATTATAGAAGAGGCGGATAAAATAATTGATGTTGAAAAACTAGACATAGAGAATAAGCTAATCCTTTCAATGGCAATTAGATTAAAAGCCGAGCTGTATATGAAAGACAAAATTTTGGCTGATATTATGAATGGAAATGATATTATGAATGATATTTATTCTAAGAAGAATCAAAGCGCATGGTTAACTAAAGCATATAAGCAATATATTAACGATGATGCAATGAATACTTTAGAATTAGTTGCTATGATTACTCCAGAAAATATTCATATAAATTCATTTATGTTTGAGCCGATTTTAGATATGTCAATAAAGCAATTATATGGTTTGTATCAAAATGTTAAGGCACTAAAAGTTGAAGCATAGAAGGAGGGGAAAATGTTTTATGAACAAAGTGTTTGTGATAAAACAAAATTTGGGGTTTATAGGAAAAACATGGGTGAAGTGTATGGGCTCATTTTTAAGTATATTATCAATTTTCTGTTTGTTTTGGAATTGGAACGATAGGTGGTGGGGGGTGTTATAAAAAATGTCCACAGCCTTGAATTTTAAGTGTAAAACTGGTACAATGGAAATATAAGTTTCGCGGATTCAGGTTCAAGTTTTGATTATATCGTCAATTCTCGTTTCAGTAATGAACAGATAGAATTGGATTTTGAAGCTTTTAAGTAAAATTGATATGTTAAAGGAGCAAACCAAAATGATTGATATATACACAGAAAAAATAGATTCAAAAGATTGGATTATCAAGAATGATTTATTCTTTAACTTAAATACAAGCAATGAAGAAATATCTGATAATGAAGTTGCATTAATTAAGCAAGTCGATGATGCAAAATTGACAGCAGACAAGCATATAGAAACCAAGTATGGATTGGGAACTATACGCAATCTCTCTTCTGGCTGCAAGACATTACTTAATATTGTAAAGCATCCTGATAAGGTGGTGAATGTAGAAGAATGTGGTCCGAATGTGCTTAAAATCATTTTTACTATGAATAATATAAAGATTTATATGTCTAGACCATCGCTTTTTGATATTCCGGATGATGTGCAAATCAGATTCAATGATTCTGATATAGTGACCGGAGGGAGAGGATATAATGCCTGGTGGGGCAAGGAGTATGAAAGGAGAGAAGCAGATGATTTATAAAAATATTACATTTAAAGCAGATCCATTTTCATACAATCTGGAATTTGACGACAGAATAACTCTTGTTGGCGGAGATAGTGGCACCGGTAAAACTGTGCTTTATGAAATGTTAGAGGATTTACGATTAACTGATGAATACAAAGCTATAAAATTGTTTAATTACAAATCAGATAATTTCTCAGAATCGATTGAACAGTGCAGAGATAGTTTTATTGTAGTCGATAATGCAGATAATTTGATTAATGATGAGGTCAGACGTTTTATTAATTTTGAGCCATCGAATCAATATATGCTTTTCCTACGAAATTGTGACGGACTAAATGCATCTGATAATAGCTTTAAGGTGTTGAAGTTTGACAATAATAGGGTAACACTAGAAGAGGAGTTGTGATATGAGATATTTATGGACAGAGGATACCTATGCAGGGCTTCATTTCTGGGAATTAGTTAATCAGATTTTCTTTAACAATGAGCTTGTTGTTGAAAGCAAAGGGAGTAATAAGGGATTATTGGATGCATTAATAGACTTGGGTACTAAATATGATTATGAATACTATGTTGCATGTGTGATGAAGTCCTTGGTAGGTGAATTTACACAAAGTGGAAAGTGGTCTGTTAAAGGTGCTCTTATGGGTGAATGTTGGAAAAAGTTGTGTGTCGGAATATACGGATAATCTTAAGTATGGTAAGCTGAGGAGTATAAATTAGACAGTTAAAAGAGAAATAAGAGTGTAGTCGATATGAGTTTTGGAAATAGCAATGGTATATATCATGGCTGACACAAAATAAATGGCATATGATAAGGAGAAGAATATGACACAAAAATATTATAATTTCGAAAAGCTTACACCTGATAAAGATGCGGATATATCAGTGTATGAAGAAGCAATTGAATTCGTATTTGATAATTCGGATGTTACAAATATTGCAATTTCTGGAGCTTATGTGCCGGTAAAAGCAGTGTTATAGAATCATATGAGAAAAAACACGATAATAAAAATTTCCTGCACATTTCTTTGGCACATTTTGAACCTACAGAACGTAATGAATCAGAGGATAGTGTGAAAGAAACTACTCTTGAGGGTAAAATATTAAATCAGTTAATACATCAGATTCCGGTAGATAGAATACCACAAACAAATTTTAGAGTAAAAAAGGATGTAGGAAGAAGGAATATAATCATTATTACAATACTGTTATACGTGTTGCTTGGTAGCATAACATTCATATCAATGTCAAATAAAATCCAAAATTGGGTAGATGCATTATGTGATGGAAGATTGAAAAGTTTATTGGCTATCTTCACGAATGACTTTACTGTTTTTTTTGCAGCTATTGCGTTAGCCGGTAGTGCATTTATTTGCATATATAATGCTGTTAAAGTACAGAAAAATAAAAATTTATTTCATA
>ERZ839767.581-NODE-581-length-62600-cov-4.665857_pt1 | contig 62600 bp, 43 predicted proteins | sample MGYA00519879_ERZ839767 | MGnify/ENA primary metagenome ERZ839767 (study PRJEB31850, sample SAMEA3708852) | human gut metagenome | biome: human gut; feature: human-associated habitat; material: faeces | place: China | collected 2014 ... | reverse complement strand
ACCGGAGGTAGTCCTACTTATATTATTGATGGAATGCCGGGTGATATCAATTCGTTGAATCCGAATGATATTGAGTCTATAGAGGTTTTGAAAGATGCTTCTTCGACTGCTGTTTATGGTTCAAGCGGTGCGAATGGTGTTATCATTGTTACAACTAAGCAAGCCTCTACGGGTAAGCCGGTTATTAACTTGGATATGTATACCGGTTTCACCACAGCTTCTAAGACTATGAAGATGCGTTCCGGCGATAATTACATCAAAATGTTTACGGATGCAAACAAGGCTGCCGGATACAGTACGGACTTAAAGGATATGTTTACGGATGAATCCATTCGGAATGCTATAACAGGCAATCAATGGGTAGATTGGGCTGATGAAGTATTGCATGACGGAACGCAACAAAACGTGAGCTTGTCGGTAACCGGTGGAACGGATAAGACCAAAGCTTATTTCTCTTTAAACTATTCAAATGAAGAAAGCTTGTATAAGGATGATAATTATCAAGTTTATTCTTCTCGTTTCCGCATTGACCAGGTTATCAATAAATGGATTACGGCCGGAGTCAATGCACAAGCTTCATACACGAATAAAAATGCTCGGAGTGGTGTTTATGAAACGGCTTTATTTGCTCGTCCGTTAGGTATTCCTTATAACGAGGATGGCAGCATCAATAAATTCCCTATTGCCGGTGATACTACAACTCCTAATATTTTAGCGGATGAACAACCCGGTGTGTATAAGAATAATTCGAAAGGTGCAAAGATTTATGTAGATGCATATGTAGATTGGAAACCTATTAAAGGATTGTCTATTCGTTCTCAATTAGGTGGAAATTATAGTCATTCTCGTGCCGGTCGTTTAATTGGTGAAGGTTCATATAACTATTTAAGAGATGGTCAAAACAACGATGCTATCAAAGCACGTGCTAAGAATAGTAATTCTTATAATTACAAATGGGAAAATATATTAACGTATAATTTCACTTTGGCTGAAGACCATGCATTTACTGTAACAGGTGTAACGTCATACAATTATAATCGCAGTGAAGGTTATACAGTTGAGGGTACGGGTATTGAAAATAACAAATTGTTGTGGTATGGTCTGAATACAAACTCTGGCAATAAATCTATTGCAAATGATTTTTATATGTCAAAAGGCTTAGGTTATGTAGGTCGTGTAAACTATTCATATAAAGGAAAATATTTGGCATCTATTTCTTGTCGTTGGGATGGTTCCTCACGTTTGTCAAAAGATAATCGTTGGGATAGTTTCCCTGCAATGTCATTAGGATGGCGTATTTCAGACGAGAGCTTTATGGATGGAACTAAAGGCTGGTTGGATAATTTAAAGATTCGTGCTGGTTATGGTGTTTCCGGAACAACTTCAGGTATTGGCTATTATCCGGGTTCTTCAAGTATTGTATATGGTGCCATGTCTTTAGGTGGTGAAAAAGTAAATACGGTTTATTTTGAGCAAAAGATTGCTAACCCTGATTTAACATGGGAAAAATCTTATAACTTGAATATCGGTTTAGATGCTTCTTTCTTAAATAATCGTATTGATTTGACTCTTGATTATTATGATACGAAAACTAAAGATGTTATTATGACAACCAAGTTGCCAAATACTATGGGAGGCTATAATGCTTCAACTCCTTATACAATTGATGGTAACTATGGTAAAACGCGTAACCGTGGTATTGAATTGGCTTTGACTACTCGTAACATTGTAAAGAAGGACTTTACTTGGACTTCAAACATTACGTTTGCAAAGAATAAAGAAGAAATTACTCAGTTAGCCGGTAATCAGCTTTCTATAGCCAATGGATATAGCGCAGATAAATACTGGGTGGTAGGAGAGGCTATTGATGCTTTCTATGGCTATGAATTTAAAGGTATCTGGCAGTATAGCGAACGTGAAACAGCAGCTTTATTTGGTTGCAAGCCGGGTGACGTAAAGCTTTCTTATGCGAGTGTGAAGAAAGATGGAGATGGATATTATTATAATGATAAGACAACGGGTGATAAAGTTTATCTTACAGCCGAAAATCCTTATTCAAAAGGTTTAGGTGGCGAAGACCGTGTAGTGATTGGTAAAACGTCTCCTGATTGGACCGGTGGTTTCAAGAATACATTTACATATAAAGATTTTGATTTCTCTTTCTTCCTCTATGCTCGTTGGGGACAAATGATGAAGTTTGATAAAGTTCTTGGTAAATATACTTCGGACATGAAATATAATATACCTAATTACTTTACTTACTATGATAAGACGATAGAAGCGGATCAGGATGTACTTTTCTATGCAGCGGATGCTTCTGTTACAAGTGGTTATAGTAATGGTGATTATGCAGCATTGAATTTTACGGATGCTTCTTTCTGGAAGTTGAAAAATGTGACATTGGGCTACACATTGCCTAAATCTATTTGCTCTAAGTTAGGCATTGGTAAATTGCGTGTTTATGGTACTGCAACGAACTTGTTTGTTTATTCACCGAATAAATATGTGAAAAACTACGACCCGGAAATGAATGGTAGCATTGATTTCCCTTTAAGCAAAGAGTTTGTATTCGGTTTGAACTTAACTTTCTAAAATTTAAAGCTTACAATGAAAAAGAATATATATAAATTGGCAGTGTTTGGAGCAGCTATGTTTGTTCTGAATGCATGTAATTTGGATTATAACAATCCGAATGAAGTAACGGGTGATGAGGAGCTACAGGATGCAACAGTTCTTGAATCCATGGTTAATCAATGCTACACCCCATTAATTTATCAGATATACCAAAGTTCTGATTATATCATGTTGACCGAGGCCGGTACGGATATATGGGAAGAACCGAAAAACGGAAGTTCTTATAAAAAATACCATTACTATGATGGATTAGTACCTACTAAAGATAGCTATTTGCAGAAAATATGGAATTATGGATATAATACGATTGGTATTTGTAATTCTGTGGTAGATCGTGTTGAAACTGCTAATATTACAGAGACTCAGGCTCTTCAGTTTGCGGCTCAGGCTCGTTGTTTGCGTGCCTATTACTATTCTATTTTGGTAGAGCAGTTCGGTAATGTTACGTTGAATTTAGCCGGAGCCGGTTCTGGTGTGGTGGATGTAAATCCGCAACGTAGTTCTGTAGAAGCAATCTATGCGCAAATTGTTGAGGATTTGAAATACGCAGTGACTAATTTGCCGAAAAGTTTCGATAATTATGCGCGTGTTACAAAGAAAACAGCTATGGGACTTCTTTGTCGGGCATACATCCAAGGGTCTGGTTATGATTTGCAGGAAGATGGAGTAAGTTATTTACAGAAAGCTTATGATACGGCAACTGAGTTTATTACAAATAAAGCTATTTATGGAGCTGAGTTGTATGATGATTTTGCAGACGTATTCAATGAGAAGAATAATAGAAAGAATAAAGAATTCCTATTTGCGGCTACAGGAGCTAACAAGAGCTCGGATGCTTGGTCTACAACGAATGGAAATATTCAAGTAGAGGCTTTCCGTCATTTCTTACCTTCTTTAGGTAATTATACGGATTTAGGTCTGGTAGATAAAACAAATAACTTTGTTTATGGTCGTCCGAATTCAAATGTGTTCCTACCTTCTAAGTATTTGATGGATTGTTTCTCTGACGATTTGAATGATACTCGATATCGTTATTCATTTATTTCGGCTTATTCAGCATGGAACTATGACGATGCATTGCTTCTTAGCTGGGGTATGAATCCTGATGACGGATATAATTATGAAACGATTGCCAAGAAATTAACTCCTGCTTTATTAGCAAAATATGGAATAGATTCGAAGTGGGAAAATGCGAAGTTACATCCTCATTTTGTTTTAATAGATAACGGTACCGATAAATTGGGCGTTTGGAATATAGATGGAACAGCATATACCCTTCAGGCAAATACGGAGGGAAATATTCTGCATCCGGCTTTGCCTCTTGATCCAAGTGTTGCGCATCAGTATTCTGTATATTGTTCATTGAAAACATTGTCGGATGCAGAAAAGGCAGAATATCCTTGTTTTGTAAATAACGTATACGACTTATATGATGAGAACGGAACAGCCAGAGCTACAGACCCCGGAGCAACAACTTCCAATAAGGTAAGCATTTATCCGGCATTGTCTAAATTCAATATGCCGGGTGAAGAATTCTTTGGAAACAATGCACAGCGTAAAACGAACGATATGCCGATTATGCGTTTTGCTGAGGTGTATCTGATTGCAGCTGAAGCTGCTGTTCGTTTAGGGAAAACCGATGCTGCAACTTATATCAAACCGTTGCGTGATCGTGCAGGTGTAACTACTCCGTCTTCTATTACGGATATGAACTATATTTATGATGAATATGCACGTGAACTTTGTGGTGAATATAGTCGTTGGTATCTGTTGAAACGTAATCATGCATTTGAAACTCGTTTAGCTAAATATAATAAACGGGCCATTGAAAACTTTAAGTCTACAAGTTATCTTCGTCCTGTTCCACAAGAATTCTTGGATGCAATTTATAATGCAGATGAATTTGGTCAGAATCCGGGCTATTAAAATAGGTCTTGTAAGATTAAAATAGGGCTATTATTATTAAATAACCGATAATTTAAGGGAGGTTGTACTTTGATAAAGAAGTATAACCTCCTTTTTCAATATGCAGATATTTATTTGGAGAGGTCTTATCTTTTCATTTATACACAAACTTAATTTACACATTCCACAACATTAGCCTTCGATAAGGTAAAAACTAGCATTTAAGAGTGAGAATATTAAGCTTCGCACCTAAGGTGGAAGTCTATATCTCCGTGGGCGAAATACATCTACCCAAGGGCGAAGTTCCTATATCTATAGATAGATGATTAAAATGCAAAGAAACGCAGGTTAGTATTATAAATAAGCCTCGCACATTCACCGTATAGTGGAAAATTAAAAAGAAGTATTTGCCTTACTACATTCTCTTATTCGAGAAAGGATGACAGATGACAGAAAAAGCATTGTCATTTCTGCCATCTGTCACTTTTTGCAAAGTTGATTGCACCCTCTATTTGTTTTTCATCGTCGCTTTCCTCAAAACGAATGTTGAACTTTATATGAGTACTCACGAGAGCTGACGCAGATAGTCTCGATGCCTTACGAGAGTACTCTCATCACCTTACGCAAGTACTCATGTCTATTTGCTTTTCTTTCGGGTCAAGTACTTTTCCTGAATATTCTGCATCACTTCGTACCAGTTCGGGATGTAGACGGTTGCCAGTAATGTGTTGAGGGCCATACCGAATACAACGGCTGCTCCTAATGATACACGGCTTCCCGCTCCGGCTCCTGTGGCGAACAGTAACGGCATCACACCTAATACAAAGGCAAAGGAGGTCATCAGGATAGGACGCAGACGGACGTGCCCGGCTTCAAAGGCACTTTCGCGGACTGAATTCCCTTCTTTCCGGTAATCGCGGGCAAACTCTACAATCAGAATTCCGTTTTTAGCGCTGAGGGCTATCAAAAGTACAATACCTATCTGGGTGTAGATGCTGATAGGAATGCCCATAATCCAACAGCCGAGTACGGCGCCCAGTAATGCTACAGGTAATCCCATTACGGCTGCTATCGGACTGGTCCAGCTTTCGTATTGCGCGGCAAGCACCAGGTAAGCTACAAGCAGGGCAATAAGAAGAATGAAGGTGGTGGAACTGCCGGCGTTGACTTCCTGATAAGCAACGGAAGTCCATTCATAACCGAATTCATTTCCCAATTTGTTCTTTATCAGGCTCGACATGCCTTCAATAGCTTGCCCGGAACTGTATCCTGGAGCTACATTACAGGTGATGGCTGCGGCGTTGTACATGTTGTAACGGCTGATTTGGTCCATGCCCAAACGTTCCTCCAATTCTACAAAACTACTGAACGGAACCATTTCGCCTTGATTGTTTGTGACGCTTAGTTTCAATACATCGCCAATCTGTTTCTGCGATTGTTCTCCCGCGGAGAGCTTTACTTGGTAAATGCGTCCGAACTGTACGAAATCGTTGACGTAAGCTTGTCCCATATAGTAAGCCAATGCGGAGAATACGTCGCTGAGGTTGAGGCCCATTACCTGTACTTTGTTACGGTTGATATTTAGGAAATATTGCGGAACATTGGCTTCGTACGAACTGGTGAGTCCTGCAATAGAAGGTTCTTCCCGATAGGAAGCCAGCAACGATTCCACGGCTTTCTGTAACTCTTCCGTGCCCAGCGAACGCCGGTCTTCCAACTCCAATTGAAGACCTCCCGTGTTTCCTAATCCGGGAATGGCCGGCGGAACCATTGCAAATGTCTGCGCTTGTTGTATGCGTACATAAGCTTCTTTGTTGAAACGCTCAACGATGGCTTGGGCGGTGTGTTCTTTGCCTTTTCGCTCTTTCCAGTCTTTGAGCACGACAAAATAAGTTCCGCTATTTGTTTGGGCTCCTCCGCTCATGATGCTGAATCCGCTGATACCCATATAGGTCTTGATTTCCGGATAGCTATTCAGGATGGCATCTACCTGAAGACCGACTTTCTCGGTTCGTTCCAGCGATGCGGCCGGAGGCAACTGTACGGCTACAATAAAGTACCCGTCGTCTTCGTCGGGAATAAAAGTCGAAGGTTCCTTTACAAACAGGAATATGGCGAGTAAGGTGATGAGTGCGTAGGAGAGCATCGCCCATACCGGATGAGCCAGCAGTGTTTTCACTACCCGGTCGTAAACGCTTTGCATGGCATTGTAGAACTTATCGAACCAGACAAACAGTTTGGCTTTCTTCTCCGGTGTAGGTTTAAGGAATAAGGCACACAATGCGGGTGTCAGGGTTAGCGAATTGAAACCGCTTAATACCGTAGAGGCGGCGATAGTCAGGGCAAACTGTTTGTATAATTGTCCGGAGATGCCACTAATCAGGGTGGTGGGAATAAATACGGCCAATAACACTAATACCACACCAATAATAGGACCGATGATTTCGTCCATCGCTTTTTCTACCGCTTCTTTCGGTTCGTATTTACCTGTGTCGAGCAGACGGGTAGCATTCTCTACCACCACGATGGCATCATCCACCACAATGGCAATGGCTAGAATCAATCCGAACAGGGTAAGGGTATTGATGGAGAAACCAAGGATAGCCATAACAGCCAACGTACCGATAAGGGACACCGGAATGGTGATACAAGGAATCAGTACCGCCCGCCAGTTTTGCAGGAAGAAGAAAATAACGAGGATAACCAGTAAGGTTGCTTCGATAAAGGTCTTTAATACTTCATTGATGGAGCTGTGTACTACATCGGTTGTGTCCAGCGTAACGTGATATTGCACGCCCGAAGGGAAAGTCTCTGCCAGTTCTTCCATGCGTTGCCGCACTCCTTTGGATACATCCAGCGAGTTAGAACCCGGCAATTGGTAGATGGCGATAGCAGCCGCTTCTTTTCCCTGCAAACGGGAAGTGGTTCCGTACGAAGCACTACCCAGGTCGATGCGTGCCACGTCTTTTAGCCGGAGAAGCTGTCCTCCGCTTTCGGTTCGTAATACGATATTGCCAAACTCTTCGGGGCTTTTCAAACGGCCTTGTACATCCAATGTATATTGAAATGAGTTGTCGGCGCTCTTGCCTGTAGGTTGTCCCACGTAACCGGCCGATACTTGCATGTTTTGTTGCGAAATGGCTGCGTATACCTGTTGCGGAGTGAGGTTACGGATGCGCATGGCTTCCGGGTCGAGCCAGATACGCATAGAGTAGTTACCTGCTCCCATCACATTTACCGCACCGACTCCCGGCACACGGCTCAGTTGGTCTGCCAGATTCAGCTGGGCAAAATTGGACAAGTAAAGTCCGTTATAGATAGAATCGCCTGTTAAGGTAAGAAACATAACGATGTTGGACGATTGTTTTTGTACCGTGACACCTTGTTGCTTTACAGCTTCGGGCAGACTGGCCATCACCGAGTTGACTCGGTTTTGCACCATGACGGTTGCCATATCGATATCGGTTCCTACTTCAAAGGTTACGGTGAGGGAGTAAACACCCGAAGCGGAGGAGTTGGAGTTCATATACATCATGCCTTCTACTCCGTTAACTTGTTGCTCGATAGGAATACCTACCGTTTGGGCAATTGTTTGTGAGTTCGCTCCCGGATAAGTGGCGCTTACCTGTACGGTAGGCGGCGTAATTTCGGGATACTGGGCGATAGGCAATATATTTAGCGTAACCAGTCCTGCTACAATGAGGAGCAGGGAAAGTACGGTGGCAAATATAGGCCGTTCTATGAAGAATTTGGAAAACATAGGCTGTTGGTTTTAGTTAATTGAAAACTTATATAATGGAAAATTGAAAGTTGAAAATTGAAAATGAAAGAAAAACCTTGCAGAATGGATTTTGTTCCTTCTGTTGAGGGCTTTAGCTCATTGAGAGTTCTTCAATTGAATATTGAAAGCGGAAAAGTGATTTCATTCTTCATTCGTTACTTTCCATTTCTTTCATTTTCAAGTTTTCCACTTTCCATTAAATTGAAGGCTTGCCGCTTCCTTTTTGAGGGGAGGCTTCAATGGGTTGTATCAACATTCCGTTCCGCACTTTCAGCAAAGCCTTGGTTACGTATCGTTCGTTAGGTAAGAGTCCTTTCTTGATGAAACGTAGCGTATCGTCTACCAACTGTCCCACTTCTACCGGACGATAATTTACCTTGTTCGAATCGTTGACAACATACAGATATTTTCCTAATTGGTCGGTACCAATGGACGCGTCATTTACCAATATGGCGTCTTTGGCATATCCGTAAGGCAGGGTTACGCTAATGTATGACCCGCTCTTTAACAACCCGTCCGGATTTTCCAGTTCGGCACGAAGTTTTAATGTTCCGGTAGAGAGGGTAATGTTTGGCGATAAATAATCGACTTTGGCCTTCCATGTCTGTTTGCCGTCGCTCCCCAAACGTACTGTTACGTAATAGCTTAAGTTAGGGTCTGGCTTGTTCAGTTCTTGCGAGAGGTTTTGTGCCAGCCATTGGTTGTCTGCGACATTGAAATAGGAATACATTTTGTCGTCTTTGTAGACGGTGGCCAGGGTGACCGGCGAAACAGCCCCGGCAATGTAAGTACCTACGGAATAAACGGCCAAACTGATTTGTCCGTTGCATGGCGACTTTACATAACAATAATCCAGGTTCGTGCGGGCGGTGCGCAACGCTGCTTCGGCATTGCTGACGGCTGCTTCGCACTCTTTTACGTTCGATTCGGATTGCAGATATTGAATACGGCTTACCGCATCGCTTTTGATGGCTTCTTTCATCCGTTCGTAATTGTTACGGGCATAATCGAGTGATGCGTTTGCGGTTTTCAGGGCTGCTTCGGCCTGGGTTACCGCATCTTGATAGGTAGTGGGCTCGATAATGAACAGCAATTGTCCCTTCTTTACCCGTTCGCCGGGATTGAACAAGGTGGATTGCAACGTACCGTTTACCCTTCCTACCAATGCGATGGTAGCATCGGCATCCAGATATCCGGGATAATCTTTGGTTAAGGTGATGTCTTTTACCGTGGGGGTGGCTACTTCAATCGGAAGAGCTTCCGATAAAGCCTGCGTTCCTTGTTTCTTGTTACCGCATCCTGTCAGCAGGAGTCCTGTGAAGAGCGTCAGTAGAAATAGCTTTTTCATATAGTGTATTTTTAAGTTTATATCATTTGTTTTTTGTAGGGTTTCTTTCGGGAACAGGTTACAGACCTCCGGAAAAATCGTTCCAGCCTCCTCCCAAAGCCTGATACATTTTAACCAGACAAATAAGGGAATACCCTTTGGCTTGTACCATGGAGTTCTCGAAAGAGAGCAAAGAACGTTGTGCGTCCAGTACATTTTGGAAGGGAGAGAGTCCTTGTTTATAAAGGTCGAGCGATAGTTTTAATGTTTCCCTGCCTTGATAAATGACTTCCCTTAAAGCAACCGCTTGTTTGATGGAGTTGGAGTATGCGGCCATGGCATCGTCTACCTCTTGTACGGCTGTCAATACCGTTTGGTTATATTGATTTATGGCCTCGTCTAATTGTATGCGCGCCAGTCGGTTGGCATTATAAAGTTGTCCTCCGCTAAAGAACGTCCAGGTCATGCTGGGCGCCAATTGCCAGGTCATGCTTTTCCGTTTTGTTAAATCCCTTGTCTCGTGGGCAGCATAACCAATGGAACCGTTTAGGCTGAATTTAGGCAACAAGTCGGCTCTCGATGCTCCAAGAGTGGCAGCTTGTGCACGGATTATCCGTTCGGCACCCCGAATGTCGGGACGTCGCCGGAGCAGGTTGGCCGGTAGCCCGATGCCTACAGCCTCTATATAGTCGGGCAAAGGTTTAGGAGTAGAGAGCATCGCACGTATATCGTCCGGATATACCCCGATAAGTACGGCCAGACTGTTGACTGATTGAATGATTCCGGCTTCTACCGAAGGGATAGAGGCCAGCGTGCTGTAATAAACCGATTTGGCTTGTGCTACATCCAGTTTGGAAGCCAGCCCTGTTTGGTAACGTACCTGAGTGATGTCTACCACCTGTTTTTGTGAGGCGCTATTGTGTTGTAAAACTTCTAATTCTTGTTGATATTGCCTTAAATTAAAGTAAGCAATGGCTACTTGTGCGCATAGAGAAATCATGGTAGCGTTGTATTCCTCTTGTGACGCTACAAAGTTCTCTTTCTGTGCCTTCGCTCTTAAACGGATGCTTCCAAATACGTCCACTTCCCAATTCATGGACACTGCGGCATCCCAATAACCAACCCATGCCTCCGGTTGCCCGGTACTGTTTCCGCTGCTTTTCTGCCGATTCCATCCTCCGTTCAGAGAGAGGGTGGGGAAGAACTTCCCTTGTTGCATCCGCCAGTTGAGGCGTGCCATATCCATCTGATGGATAGCTTTGATGGCAGAGTTGTTTTGGACTACGGCCACTTGGATAAGTGAATCGAGAGTGGTGTCGTGAAAGACTTTCCACCATACATCATTTACCGGAAGTTGTTGTTGAAACAAACTGTCTTCGGGCCAAACAGACGGCACCGTGCTTTCCGGATGGATGTCGCGTGTTTGTGCCGTGCACAGGATGGGTACTGCAAAGAGGAGGAATAAACACTTCTTCATAAGTTTTATACGTTTAGGTCTTCCTTGTAACATTGGAACGGACATTTTGTTTAAGCCTCCTTCCCTCTAAGATTCACTTTTTTCAAAATTCCCTTTGTATAAGAGATTCAATTGGTTAAATTTGCCGCGGCTTAGATTGGTTTGATTACCGTGTGAGCATTAGATAAGAAATTACTAATACCAAAAATAAACAAAGATGAGTTTAAAAATTGTTGTATTGGCAAAACAAGTACCTGATACGAGAAATGTGGGAAAGGATGCCATGACTGCGGAGGGAACGGTAAACCGTGCTGCTCTGCCGGCTATATTTAACCCGGAAGACTTGAACGCGCTGGAACAGGCGTTGCGTTTGAAAGACCAGCATCCGGGCTCTACAATTACAATCTTGACAATGGGGCCGGGTCGTGCCGCCGAAGTTATCAGAGAAGGTTTATATCGTGGTGCGGATAACGGTTATCTGCTTACCGACCGTGCTTTTGCCGGAGCCGACACGCTGGCTACTTCGTATGCGTTGGCTACAGCTATCCGTAAGATTCAGGATTTTGATATAATTATCGGTGGTCGTCAGGCTATCGATGGTGATACGGCACAGGTTGGACCTCAGGTGGCTGAGAAACTGGGATTGACTCAGATTACGTATGCCGAAGAGATACTGAATGTAGACAAAGAGAAGGGCCGCATTACAGTGAAACGCCATATCGACGGAGGTGTGGAAACGGTAGAAGGTCCGCTCCCAATCGTTATTACCGTGAATGGTTCGGCAGCTCCCTGCCGTCCGCGTAATGCGAAACTGGTACAGAAATATAAACGTGCATTGGGTGCACAGGAGAAGATGGCTCTTGCCAAAGAAGGCATTGAACTTGCTCATGCCGATTTGTATGAGAAATACCCTTATCTGAATATTACCGAATGGAGTGTAGCCGATGTGCAGGGTGACCTGGCTCAATGCGGTTTGTCCGGTTCTCCGACAAAAGTAAAAGCCATTCAGAATATTGTGTTCCAGGCTAAGGAAAGCAAAACACTTTCCGGTTCGGACAAGGATGTAGAAGATTTGATTGTTGAACTGTTAGCTAACCATACTATCGGATAAAATTATGAATAACGTATTTGTATATTGTGAGATTGAAGGCAAAACGGTTGCCGATGTAAGTCTCGAACTTTTGACCAAAGGCCGTAAGTTAGCGAATCAGTTAGGTTGCCAACTCGAAGCTGTAGTAGCCGGAGAGGGCCTGGATGGAATTGAAAAACAACTGTTGCCATACGGAGTGGACGTGTTGCACGTGTTCGATGCTCCGGGCTTGTTCCCTTATACTTCTTTACCTCATTCTTCGGTATTGATTAACCTGTTTAAAGAAGAGAAACCTCAAATCTGCCTGATGGGCGCAACCGTTATCGGCCGCGACCTCGGTCCGCGTGTTTCTTCTGCATTGACCAGCGGTTTGACTGCCGACTGTACCTCTCTTGAAATCGGTTCGCACGAAGATAAGAAAGCCGGTGTTACGTATGAAAACCTGTTGTATCAGATTCGTCCGGCTTTCGGTGGTAACATTGTGGCTACCATTGTAAATCCTGAACACCGCCCGCAAATGGCTACGGTACGTGAGGGAGTGATGAAGAAAGAGATACTGGACCCTAACTATGCGGGTAAAGTAGTAAAACATGATGTGGCGAAATATGTTTCGGATACGGACTATGTGGTAAAAGTGATTGACCGCCATATAGAGAAAGCAAAACACAATCTGAAAGGTGCGCCTATTGTGGTAGCCGGAGGATATGGTATGGGCTCGAAAGAAGGCTTCGATATGTTGTTCGACCTGGCAAAAGAACTTCATGCGGAAGTAGGCGCCAGCCGTGCAGCTGTAGACGCAGGCTTTGCAGACCATGACCGCCAGATTGGCCAGACCGGTGTAACGGTTCGTCCGAAACTCTATATCGCTTGTGGTATCAGCGGGCAGATACAGCACATTGCCGGTATGCAGGAAAGTGGTATCATCATCTCTGTGAATAACGACCCGAATGCACCTATCAATACCATTGCCGATTATGTAATCAATGGCTCGGTGGAAGAAGTGGTTCCGAAGATGATAAAGTACTATAAACAGAATAGTAAATAATAAACCAGTTGTAATTCAATCAATATGCGGAAGATATTGTTAGTTGTTCTTCTCTTTTCCTGCGTAGCAACCCTTTTTGCGCAAGGTAAAGTCTGGTTAACCCGGAATGGGCAGTGGACTATGGATGCTTCCAAAGCCACGTGCTTTGCCGTGATAGAGAAAGAAAACGGCGGACTGCTGAAAGTGGATGTTTTTACTTTAGATAGTGTAAAGACAGAAACAACGCATTATTCCAACTATGTGGATAACCCTAAAGACTGTGTAAAGGAAGGTCTTCAGACTTTTTGGTATGCCAATGGGACGGATAGTGCAACGATGTCTTACAGGAGGAATAAGTATCAGGGAGATAGAATCGTTTATTATCCCGACCATTCCATTCGTTTGAAGGCTTATTTTAAGAATGGACGCCGTGAAGGCCTGTTTCAACTGTTTTATCCTAACGGAACCATACGAAGGACGGATATCTACAAAGATGGAGTATTGACTGAAGGACATCTATATGCCGAAGACGGAAGCGAAATGAAATACGAACCCTATGAGGTGATGCCTCAGTTTCCGGGTGGTAATAGAGCCGTTATCGCTTTCTTGTCTAAAAACATCCATTATCCGAAGGATGCTCAGAAGGCACGCGTGCAAGGACGGGTTATCATGCAATTCGTAGTGGATGCGGATGGAGCTATCGTTTCTCCCAAAGTGGTGAAAGGTGTTTCCGCTTCGTTGGACAATGAAGCCTTACGCGTGGTCAAGAAGATGGCTTCCGAATATAAATGGATTCCGGCACGGCAGGATGGACGGAACGTAAGGGTGAAGTACACACTTCCTGTTACCTTCCGGCTTTAATGCGATGCATTGAACATTGAATTACAAATAAATAAAGATAAAGATTATGGCAAACTTTTATAAAGACATACCGGAACTCAAGTACCACTTGAACAATCCGATGATGAAGCGTATCTGTGAACTGAAAGAACGCGATTACAGAGATAAGGATGAGTTTGACTATGCGCCCGTAGATTTCGAGGATGCAATAGACTCTTACGATAAAGTATTGGAAATTACAGGTGAAATCAGTGGCGAAATTGTAGCTCCCAATGCAGAAGGAGTGGACGCTGAGGGTCCTCACTGTGCTAATGGTCGTGTGCAATATGCGTCGGGTACGGTACAGAATCTGGATGCAATGGTGAAGGCGGGCTTGAACGGAATGACAATGCCTCGTCGCTTTGGCGGACTGAACTTCCCGATTACCCCGTATACCATGTGTGCGGAAATCGTAGCGGCTGCTGATGCCGGATTCGGAAACATCTGGTCGTTGCAGGACTGTATAGAAACACTTTATGAGTTTGGAAACGAAGAACAACATAGCCGTTTCATCCCACGTGTATGCGCCGGTGAAACCATGTCTATGGACTTAACCGAGCCGGATGCAGGTTCCGATTTGCAGAGTGTGATGCTGAAAGCTACATTCGACGAGAAGGAAAACTGCTGGCGTTTGAACGGTGTGAAACGTTTCATTACCAATGGTGATGCGAATATTCACTTGGTGCTGGCCCGTTCGGAAGAGGGAACAAAAGACGGACGTGGATTGTCTATGTTCATTTATGATAAGAACGAAGGGGGTGTAGATGTACGCCGTATTGAGAATAAACTGGGTATTCACGGCTCACCTACTTGCGAGTTGGTGTACAAGAATGCGAAAGCTGAACTTTGTGGCGACCGCAAGCTCGGTTTGATTAAGTATGTGATGGCGTTGATGAACGGTGCCCGTTTGGGTATTGCCGCTCAGTCGGTAGGTTTATCGCAAGCCGCTTACAACGAAGGTTTGGCTTATGCTAAGGAACGCAAGCAGTTTGGTAAAGCCATTATCGAGTTCCCGGCTGTATATGATATGTTGGCTATTATGAAAGCCAAATTGGATGCCGGACGTTCGTTGTTGTATCAGACTTCCCGTTACGTGGATGTTTACAAAGCATTGGATGATATTGCCCGTGAACGTAAATTGACTCCGGAAGAGCGTCAGGAGCAGAAGACTTATGCAAAATTGGCCGATTCTTTTACTCCGTTGGCTAAGGGTATGAATTCAGAGTATGCCAACCAGAATGCTTACGACTGTATTCAGATTCACGGAGGTTCGGGCTTCATGTTGGAATATGCTTGTCAGCGTATTTACCGCGATGCACGTATCACTTCCATTTACGAAGGAACCACTCAGTTGCAAACCGTTGCTGCCATCCGTTATGTAACAAACGGAGCTTATGCAGCTACTCTTCATAGCTATGAACAAGTTCCTTGCAGTGACGAGATGAAACCGTTGATGGAGCGTGTAAAAGAGATGACTGCTAAGTTTGAAGCTTCTACCAATGCAGTGAAAGAAACGCAGAATCAGGAGTTGTTAGATTTCGTAGCCCGTCGTCTTTATGAGATGGCTGCCGTATGTGTGATGTCTCACCTTCTTATTCAGGATGCAACGAACGCACCTGAATTGTTCGGCAAGTCGGCTTTGGTTTACGTAAACTATGCGGAGGCCGAAGTAGAAAAGCACTTTAACTTTATTCGCAAGTTTAAAGCGGAAGAGTTGGAAAGCTACCGTAAATAAGTCGTTAGAGAACCGATTCCATATTAAACGCGGATTTCGCAGAGGCCTATGTAGAGGTTTTGCGAAATCCGCGTTTGTTATAAGAAATGCCAATGATATCATGGAACATATCGAGATGCTTTCTGAATAAAAAGCTTTATATTTTTGGTGCATCAGTGGAAAAATCCTTCAATGAGTGCGTTCTTTCTATAAATTCATCACTCATTGAGGGATTTTTGCAAGGTGTACGCTATGTTCACTAGTTAGTTCGTTGTCGTTTTTTTTGTAAACTATACGAGTATTTACCTTTTTTACAAGAAATGAAAAGGAAAACGAAATAGATTATTGCTTCATTCATACATTCTGTCTATTTTTGTGTCGTGATGCAGAGAGTAATTAGAGAGAATAAGAAAAACGGCAAATGGGAAATGTAAACCCCGATAAGGACAAAATGAAAGAGTCCTTTCAGAATGTTTATGAAGAATATTATAATTCTTTAGTAGGTTTTGCTGAAAGCTATGTAGTAAGGCGAGACGTTGCGGAAGACATTGTACAGGAGATTTTTGTCAGTTTGTGGGAAAAGGAAATTCGTTTTCTTTCCAAGGTTGCTTTGAGTACCTATTTATATACTTCAGTAAAGAACTCAGCTCTTGATTTCCTGAAACATCAGGAGGTGGAAAGCCGCTATGCAGAACGTTTTCTTGCCGATTCCAAAGAAAGACGTTGGGAAACAAAGTTGGATGAAGAAATGCTTAATCTGCTATTTCTGAGTATTGACCAATTGCCAGAACGTTGTCGCGAAATCTTTTTGATGCACTTGGATGGTCTTTCCAATGAAGAAATTGCCAACCAATTAGACCTTTCTATTCTGACTGTAAAAACGCAAAAAAAGAAAGCGATGAAGATTCTTCGTGAGTATATCAACGGCCGAAATGATAAAAAATCATCTTTCCTTCTTATTTTTTTAGAAATCGCATACCCCCTTTAACGTCTCTTGTCGTTTTTATAATAAACGACGACCCTAAATGAAAATAGAGGAATTATTAGTAAAGCATATTTTAGGCTTCTTGAATAAAGAAGAAGAAAGAGCCTTGCAGGAGTGGCTGGATGAAGACCCGGCACATGTGGCTTATCTTCGGAAACTTCAGTTACGACGTAACTACAGAGAACTTTATCGTGTATATTGTGAGAAGCGTCCACAGTCATTGTCTGTTATACGGAAGTTTAATTGGAAGCGTATGGCTGCCAGAGCGGCGATGTGGGTCTTGCCTGTTATTCTTGTTTTTAGTTTGTGGTTAGGGCTTCGTTCGCCCGAACAGTCTAATGAGATACTTCCGGGAAGTCCGAAAGCTACTCTTTACCTCGAAAATGGAGCTGTTGTAGAATTGGGTAACTCTAAAGAGTTGGGCTGGATACGCATTAGTGATGATTTTATGGCAGCAGACGTTAACGGTCGTTTGAACTACCACACAAATCATAAGGTACAGCTCAACCAACAAAATACGTTGGTTACTCCTCGTGGCGGTGAGTATCATATAATCTTGCCGGATGGCACCAATGTACATCTGAATTCCTTTTCTGAACTGAAATACCCGCTTCTGTTTGATGCAGACAAACGTGTGGTCACCCTTAGCGGTGAAGCCTATTTCGAAGTGGCTAAAGATTCCAAACGTCCTTTTATTGTAAAAGCAAATGGACTGTCCATTCGTCAGTACGGTACGAAGTTTAGTGTGAATGCCCGTTCGCCACAGGCTACTACCGTAGCGTTAGAAGAAGGTTCGGTCGGAGTGTTCTCTTCAAAGACAAATGTACAAATGCTAAAAGTTGGGCAAGTGGCCGTTTGGAATGAAACCGCTCAAACCGTTACCATCTCTGATAAGAATTTGGAACCTTATACCGCATGGCATCGCAATCGGTTCGTCTTTGAGAATGAATCGTTAGGAAAAATCATGGAGACCCTTTCTTTATGGTACAATATGGATGTCCGTTTTCAGGATGCCGAACTCGCCGACCTCCATTTTACCGGAAACGTGAGCCGCTACGAAGATATCAATGTGATATTGAAAGGGGTGGAAGCCACTGTGAATGTGCAGTGTGATATCCAGAACCGTCAAATCAGAATCATGAGAAAGCCATAAACATTTAACCAATATATTATGAGAGAAAGAAGATTTTTGTGCCTGGCTATGGTGTCGGGTATGCTATTATTACAACCCATTTGGGCGCATTCTGTTCCGTATCGGTCGGAAAATACTACTGTATGGGTGGTGAACGATGACGGCCAGCGCGTTACCTTGGATTTAAAAGATGTAACGGTAAAACAGTTGTTCGATGCCATTCACAAACAGACCGGAATGGATTTCATGTACAATACCGAACAGCTATCTTCCGTTCCGAACATTACGGTAAAAGCTAAGAATGAACCGGTTGCAGATGTACTGATGCGTATTTTTGGTGATACCGATTTTACGTTTCGGATAGACGGCAAAATGGTAACTATTACCAAGAAGGGAGCAGTAAAGGCTGGGACCCAAGCACGGAAACTGAAAGGAACAGTGTTTGATAAGATGCATATCCCCGTGATTGGTGCTGCCGTCATGATTAAAGGAACTCACACCGGGGTGACAACGGATATGGATGGAAATTATGAGTTGGAGGTGAAACCCGGTGAAGTGCTTTCGTTTACTTATCTCGGAATGGAACCGAAAGAGATGACTTATGATGGACGCATGTCTAAGTTGAATATTATCATGGAAGAAAGTTCTAAAACGACTTTAAGCGATGTGGTGGTAACCGGTATATTTAAGAAAGCAAAAGAAAGCTATACAGGTGCCGTATCTACCGTAACAAAAGAACAAATAGATATGTTTCGGGGACAGAATTTGCTTCAGACTTTAAAGAATATCGATGCTTCGTTGAACTTCTCTATCGATAACCTGAATGGCAGTAATCCTAACAATATCCCCTCATTGAATATTCGTGGAACAGCCTCGTTGCCTATGGATGTGGAAGAATTTAATCAAAGTAATAAGAATAATCCGAATACTCCTCTTATTATTATGGATGGGTTTGAAATCTCTTTAACGAAATTGATGGATTATAATGATGAAGAAATAGAATCAATCAATATCTTAAAGGATGCGGCTGCTACAGCTATTTACGGTTCGAGAGGTGCGAATGGCGTCATTGTGGTAATTTCCAAGAAACCGGAACCGGGAAAGTTGAAAGTTAATTTGGAAATGGGGGTGTCGTTTGATATTCCGGATTTGTCTTCTTACAATTTATTGGATGCGGCAGGCAAACTGGAAGTGGAACGACGCGCCGGATTATATGAGCGTAATCCGCAAATAGAAACAGAAGGAAATGAATATGAATTGTTTCTTAAAGAGAATTACAACAAACGATTGAAAGCGGTTTTGTCAGGTGTTAATACCGATTGGATAAAGAAACCGCTGCGTACGGGAGTCGGCTCGAAATATAACTTGCGTTTGGAAGGTGGTGGTGATGAATTCCGTTGGGCGGCAACAGCTTCTTACAATAATACACAAGGAGCTATGAAAGGTTCTGAACGTCGTACTTTTAATGGTTCGATTACGTTAATGTATCAATTAAGTAATTTAATTTTCCGTAACTATTCATCACTTGGACTAAATCGTGCTCAAGAAAGTAAATACGGTTCTCTTAGTAATTATACAATGCAGCAACCATACAATACGCCTTATAATGAAAACGGCGAGTTGGTTCGTTTCTTTGAACCATTTAATAAGAACGGAGAACAAACACAAAATCCGCTTTATGATGCATCATTAAATAGCTTTGATAAAAGTAGCTATCAGGAATTGACGAATAACTTTTCCATTGAATGGAACATCTTAAAGGAACTCACTTTACGTGCACAATTGGGATTGTCGAAAATAGATAATACATCCGACTATTTCTTGCCATCTGAGCATTCTTATTTTACAACGGGACAGTATAAAAGTGAATACGGGACTAGTGACGGGGTTTCGCGTAGGGGATTGTATCGCTATGGAAACGGGAAAAACTTTTCGTATGATGCAAATATAACGTTGTCTTATAATAAAATATTCAAAGAAGTGCACTCTCTTTATGCCGGTTTCGACTGGTCTGTACGGGAATCCCAGTATGATGGTTTTAATATTGCTTTGGAAGGATTCGCTAATGAAGATTTTAATTCAATAGGAAATGCTCTTCAATACGCAAAAAATGAGATGCCTTCCGGTAATAATACTTTAGCCCGGCAGTTTGGCATTACCGGTAACATCAACTATACTTACGACAACCGATATTATTTGGATTTGTCTTATCGTGTGGATGGAAATTCTGATAATGGAAGCGATAAGAAATTTGCTCCCTTCTATAGCGTAGGCGTTGGTTGGAATATGCATCGTGAGAAGTTTTTAATGGGGCATCCGGTGATTAATACTTTGCGTTTGAAAATGTCGTATGGTGAAACAGGTTCCGCTACCAATGCATCTGCAACGGATGCTTATACCATGTATCGCTATATAAATGGAAATCGCTACATGAATTGGATAGGTGCTTCTTTGTATGGATGGGGAAACCCTGACTTGAGTTGGCAGACTACCCAAACATTTAATGCAGGTATTGAATTTGGTTTATGGGAAAACCGTTTGAAAGGCTCGTTCGATGTGTATACCAAAGAAACAAGTAATTTACTTTCTTCCATAGATATTCCTTGGTCAACAGGATTCAATTCATATAAAGATAATATTGGAGAAGTGAGGAATTTCGGTTGGGAAGCCGGTTTGAGTGGGTATGTGATTCGCGACAGAGAGCATGATTTCAACTGGATGCTATCAGGGCAATTGGTTTATAATCGCAATAAAATTACCAAATTGTCTGAAGCGGTAAAGAAGCAAACCGAGATATTTATGCAGAAGGCAAGTGAAACGAAATATGACATATATGGGAGGCCCTCTACCGTTGCCGTGAATGATGTACAGAAACTGTTTTATGAAGGAGCTCCGCAAAATGCTATTTATGCTGTTCGTTCATTAGGTATTGACCCTAGCACAGGTCGGGAAATCTATTTGGATAAAAACGGAAAGATAACAGAGACATGGAATGCAGGCGATAAAGTTTGTTTAGGTTCTTCCGACCCGCTTTATAGAGGAAATTTTAATAGTATGTTCCAATGGAAAGATTTAACATTAAATCTTTCATTCGGCTATTACTGGGGAGGTAAGACTTACAATGAGACCTTAAAGGATAAAGTAGAGGTTACGTCCTCTTCATTGCAAACACAGAATGTAGATGAACGAGTTCTGACAAATCGCTGGTATCAAGCGGGCGATGTGGTATTCTTTAAAAGATTATCGAATGAATCAACTCGTTCCACTTCACGCTACGTGATGGATGATAATGTACTGGAGCTTCAGTCTATTAGTCTGCAATATAAATGGAAGAGTGACAAACTGAGGAAACTGGCTAATCTGAATACCATTATATTGGGTGTGAATATGTCGAATATCTATCATTGGGGTTCTATTAAAATGGAACGTGGTATTGATTATACGTATGCAAGAACGATTCAGGGAAGCATCAAATTCTTATTCTAATAATTCAAATTAATACAGTATGAAAAAATATATAATATGTTTATATGCCCTTGCTGCCGTATGTTGCGCTTCATGTAGCGATTGGCTGGATGTGAGAGGGGAGAATGTACAAAAGGAGAATGACCAGTTTGGAAATTACAAAGGTTTCCGAGATGCTTTGACCGGTTGTTATATCACATTGGCTGATAATGATATTTATGGGCAGGCTTTAACGATGACACATATTGAAACTTTGGCGAATTTATGGTATTGTCCGGATAGTTATGAAAATGATGCGCCGGGCAGATATGCGTTACATACACATAACTATAGTGATGAAAATACGTTTGATATAATAGAAGCCATATATGCAAAGTTGTTTAATGTCATAGCGCAAGCAAACCTGATAATGAAACATGTAGAAGAGGATGGCAACGTGATTCCAAGTGCAAAAACCCGTTCTGTGATTGCTGGTGAAGCGTATGCTATACGGGCCTTTTGCCAGTTTGATGTGTTACGTTTGTTTGGGCAATTACCTGAAGGTGCAACGAAACAAGTCATGTTGCCTTATTCTGAGATAACGGATATTTCCTCACAGCCGGCTTATTATGGCTATGCGGACTATGTAAAAAAGTTAGAAGCCGACTTAAACCAAGCTGTTTCTTTGTTGAAGGAGAATGACCCGATATTTGAATATACTTTTTCAGAGTTGAATCAATCGTCGGCAAGCCTGAATGATACCTATTTCTATTACCGTCAGTCGCGGATGAATTATTGGGCAGTACGCGCTTTGCAAGCTCGTTTCTATCTTTATATTGGTGATACGGCAACGGCGCATACGATTGCTATGGAGATAATTAATGCAAAAGACTCTAACGGAAATCCGGTTATTGCTTTAAGCGGAACTACCGATTTTCCTACCTGTCATACTTGTGCATCGGAATGTTTGTTTTATCTGAGTAAATTTGATGTTAAGTCATCTTCCAACTCTGTTTTGTTGGGGAGTGCGGATGTAACCACACAAATATCTTCCAGTGTATTTGTGATAAATGTTTCTATGCGTGATGGCATGTATGCGGAATATGCAAGTAAAGCATCACATAATCGCTATAAGAATCTGTGGGGAGATATGTTTCTGCAGGATAGATACGGACAAAAGGAGTATATTTCATTGAAAAAATATACGCATGCTGATGATGCAAATGATTTGATGATAAAGCATCAGATAATTCCCCTGCTTCGTATGTCGGAAATCTATTTAATAGCTATCGAGACATCTGACAATCTGGATGAGGTTAATTCGTTGTATACTACATATATGGAAAGTTGTGATATGACGATTTTCGACCTCTTTACGTCTGTGGAACAGATGAAAGAATGGATTATCAGAGAATATCACAGGGAGTTCTATGGAGAAGGACAGATGTTTTATACCTACAAACGTTTGGGAGCAAACTCCATGATAAGAGGAGAACAGGAGGTGACGGAAAGTGAATATATCTTGCCCTTGCCCTCTACTGAATATAATCCTAACTAAATGATGTAAGAAAACGATGAAAAAGATATTTAATTCAATAGTAATAAGTGGAGTGATGCTCCTGTTTGCTGCATGCGAAAAAGAGTTGCAGGTATACGATGCGCCTGAGTGCCGGTTGAATTTCTATTATTCAGATACGGAACGTGATAAATTTGAGGAGAGATTAACTGAAAGTTCTTTCTCGTTTATCTATGCGGGAAGCGACGTATTGATAGATACGGTTTGGTTTGAAGCGGAAACCATGGGATTCGTATATGGAGAGAACCGGCATTATGAGTTGACACAAATAATGACAGATGGAAATAATGCCATTCCCGGAGTACATTATGTGGCGTTTGATGATGCGGAGTATCAGAACAAATGCTTGTATGTTCCGGCCAATAGGGCGCGTTTCAGGATTCCTGTTGTAGTGAAGCGTGATGCTTCCTTACAGCAAAAGGATGTGGTGCTGAGGTTTTCTTTCAAAGAGAATACGAATTTCCGGCCGGGATACGAAAAGTATCAAGTCCGTACGTTGACTATCTCCGCGAGTTTGTCCAAGCCATTGGTATGGGAAACGGCTTACGGTGGTTACTTCTCTAAATATTATTATGGTGGATACGGACCGGTAAAACATCAGTTCCTGATTGATGAAACAGGCGAAAAATGGGATGATGAGTACATTGAAAAGCTGTGTAATGGGGATTCTGCTTATTTCAGTTATTTACTTGCAAAATTGACTCGTCGGTTGGAAGAAGTGAATGCGGAAAGGGTGGCTAACGGACTGCCTGTGTTGCAGGAGGATAATGAGGATGGTACGACTACTCCTGTTGCATTTCCTCAATAGGAAATATGGATTACTGAAAATAAAAAAAGAAAAGCAATGAAGAAGTATATAATAAATTCGTTTATAGGGCTGTTAAGCCTGGTGTGTGTCGCATGTTTCGATGATGAAAGTACCGGTGTGACAACTGCTGTTTCCGATATTGAAATTGAGGGCATTGATACGGAAAAAACATATCAGCATATTGGTTATGTGGGGGAAACCCTCTCTATTCCGGTAACGATAACAAGTGGATATAGAGAAGACCAGCTGGAGTATAAGTGGTGGTTGATAGATGAAAAAAGCGGAACGGAGGATGAGGAGGGTAATACAATACCTCCTGTGCTTATTGGCTCAGAGAAAAGTTTGTCGTTCCCTGTGGATATACCGACGGGAAAATACCGGATACGTTATCAGGTTACTGTGAAAGAAACAGGGTATACGGTATACAAACAGGCCAAACTGATGGTTACAACTGAATTTTCGCAAGGTTTCTATGTGCTGAAAGAGACATCGGACGGACATACTGAAATGGACTTGATAACAAAAGACGATGAAATTGGTGCGGATTTGATTCAGAAAAAACTGGGTGCTGCTTTGGACGGAAAGCCACATTCTTTTTGGACGAACTACAATCAGTGGTATATTGATGAAGAAACCGATAAAATGAGTACGGCCCATACAATTGTCGTGATAACGGAATCGGGTGATATACGTGTGTTTCGTACCACTGATTTAGCCTGTATCTTGAACCGTTCGAATTTGCTGTTTGAAACAATGGATGCAGATGAAAAACCTTTGGCTTTTTTCCAGACATCTCAGGGGACTTTTTATCTTTCAAATAAAGGAATTCGTTCAACTCCAAGCGGAGATTCCAGCTATGGCGCTGAAAGCAGCGGAAAGTTTGCTTATCCCCAAGGGGAACCGATGGGTGGCAAGTTCGTTTATCATGATGTAGCTTCTATGATGGGTGGTTATTACTTTTGGGATGAAATCGGAAATAATTTGTTGTCTGTAAATTATAGCGGTCAGCCGGCACCTTTGTTGACAATGCTTGGCGAAGGTGCGGAAGAAACACAGAACCTGGCAGGTTTCCGGTGTTTGGCATGTGGCGTAAATAAAAATCCGGAACCTTTTGAAACAGATAGTAAAGGACATTTTGTGCTGGAAGCAAGTTCGGGCGAACGATACCTTTATCGTACACAGACACAGATGGGAATGATGCAATTCTATGATGGTCGTTCTCTTGTTCCTGCCAATTCAAAATTAGCCAAGGCCACGGCTTTTTCAACCAATGGATTGCAGGCTACCTATCTTTATTATCTATGTGAGAATAAACTATACGGTTGCGATTTTACCCAAACAGTGATTGAGGATATTGAAATGCCTTTAACCGGCATTCCGGGAGATGAAACTTTAACTTATGTTTCTAATGTGTTCTGGAATGGGTATTTTGGAAATGCAAACAGCAATTTTGATTATTTGGTAATCGGAACACAAAAAGGAAACGAATATAACTTGTATATGTATCAAATGGTAGGCGGTATACCTAAAGGCGAATCGGTTAAAACGATAAAAGGGGGCACGGGTAAGTTAAAAGGAGTACGTTTCTTGTCTCAAGAGTTCGATAGCGGTGATTGGGATTTTAATATTCCGGTTTATTCGATTGTTGACTAACTGGCAAAAGAAAAATAGGGGCGCTATATTAATAGAACAAGGAAGAAATAATGCGGATATGAGAAAGAAACTACTTATGGCATTGGCCATTATGATTATTGCTTTTCCGGTGATGGCACGAACTAAATTCCGTCATTTGTCCGCACTCAATTGGCGGATATGGATATTGATATGCTGTATTTTGCAGTGATGCAGTTAGGGCAACTGGAAAGTCCGAAAAAGGAATAGATTCGTTCGTACTTGTAAAAGAAGTAAATATATTCTCTCTCTTTTTAATTTTAGTGGCATCTCTTAGGTTGTGAAATCGAGGAGATGCCTTTCTTTTATATTTTATCAGAAAAAGGCATTCTTCTGTTGCTGTAAAATAGTTATCTTAGCCGGAAACTCTAAAAACTATTATACTATGAAACCTTTATTGAAGATGGCAGTTCTTCCTATTGTGACTGCTTTGGTGGTTGTCAGTGGTTGCCTTCCTGTTGTTGCACAAAGCAAATTTCCCGCTTATCCACCCGATAGTTTGACTAAGAATACCCATAAAATGCAAATGCTGGAGCAGCTGGGCATTCAATTGCCTCTGTTGCCTTCTACCCGCATAGACCCGAACCGTCCGAAAGCGACGACTCCTCGTTATCCGGATTCATTGTCGGACAGTCCGTATGGCTGGGCCGATACCAAAGAGTATGGAGAGGGCTCGCCTAAGAATCTCTACTTCTTCCGTACCGACTGGGGGCTGTGGACCAACTATAAAGAGGAACTGGTGGGAGAGTATGAACCGATAGACTTGCTTCGGGCAGAGGATGGTACGGTTATCAATACTCCTGAACTTTGGTGGGATAAGCGTTATCCGGAACTGTTGGAAAGGTGTCAGGACGATATCTGGGGATATGTCCCGAAAGAAGCCGATAAGTTGGCTATTCATTGGCAAACGGTGATGCGTTCGGTGGAGGATTCGGTATGCGGTTCTTCTATTTGTAAAGAGATAACGGGAACCATCCAAACGTCGGTGTTTCCGGAGATAAAACATGCTCCGCTGATAAAAGCTAAATTGTGGTTGCCGGCTCATTTAAAGAAAGGAGAAAAAGCTCCGGTGATGATTCATATAGGGGAGTGCAGACCGGAATTTAAGAAAGCCTTTTTTGAACAGGGTTGGGTATATCTGGAGTTTGAACATCAGGCCTTGCAGCCGGACCATGGGGCTTTTCTAAGCGATTACCTTATAGGCTTGGTGAATAAAGGTAACTGGCGTAAACCGCAGGACTGGGGAACGTTGCGTGCCTGGGCATGGGGCGTGAGCCGTTTGATAGATTATTTGGAAAACAGTGAGTCGGAGCAGGTGGATGCTGCGAAATGCGGAGTGATAGGTTTCTCCCGGTTAGGTAAAACAGCTATTGTAGCGGGGGTATTCGATTCGCGTATCTCTATTGTGTATGCAGGTTGTTCCGGTTGTTTGGGCGTGACCCCTGTACGCCGACATTTTGGCGAGGATTTAGAGTTTATTCCTTATTATTGGTTTGCCGGGAATATGATGAAATATGGCGGCCCGTTAAAAGAAGGAAGCTATTTACCGCGTAAGGTGGCGAACTTGAAAGTCGATACACATGCGTTTATAGCGTTGCTTGCGCCGCGTACCTTATTTATAACGGCCGGTGCGGACGACCTTTGGAGCGATTCGAAGGGAGCTGCCATCAGTGCACGGGGTGCTACTCCCGTTTATGAGTTGTTGGGAAAGAAAGGGTTGGTAATGAAAGACAACAATCCTACTTTGAATACAGTTTACGATGAAGGAAGCATCGCCTTTCATTACCATGAGGGAGCGCATGTGTATTCTTTGCAAAGTCTGCCTGTCTTTGTGAAGCTGGCAAAGTCTGAGTTTCAATGATTTAAGTAACTTGCATAAACCATGCTGAGGTTGATAGCGCAACCTCGCGACGTTGCACTATCAACCTCGCAACGTTGCGCTATCCAGCTCACGAGGTTGCGCTATCAATCTCAGCACGAAGATACGTGCGGGTAAAAACGGGTGCTTGAGCCCGTGCAAAAGCAGCACCTTTCACTGTCTCATCTTTCGCTTTTAGCCTTTCAATTTCCTTTACATCTCGTTGGAAATGTATTCGTATAACTTTTTGTAGAACGGGTGTCGGGTGAGTGTGGAAGCATCTCCCAGAATAATCAGCTTCATGCGGGCACGTGTAATGGCTACGTTCATTCGCCGAAGGTCGTTGAGGAAACCGATTTCTCCCTTTTCGTTGGCACGTACCAGACTGATAAGGATGACATCACGCTCCTGACCCTGAAAACCGTCTACGGTGTTGATGGATATAAGCTGTTTATAAGGAGAAAAGAACGGGCGTTTCCGTAACAGTTGCCGTAAGTAGTATACTTGAGCCTGGTAAGGGGATATGATACCGATATCGATTCGCTCCTCTAAAACACGTTGTTTCCCTATTTTAGTCAAATACGCTTCCAGTTGTTGCAAAGTCAGTTCGGCTTCGTTCTTGTTCACACGGCCGAAGCTTTTCTCTACAAACTCCTCTTCGGCATCCATTCCTTCCGTATTGACCCATACGATGGGCGTGTCATAGTCGAGTATACCGCGATATTTGACTTCCGGAGCCGATTGCACGTTTCCGTGGTAGAACCATTCAGACGAGAAGCGCATGATGGCATCGTTCATGCGATATTGTGTGTTCAGAAGTGAGACGCAGCGTGGTTTGTTACTTGCGATACACTGCATCAGTGTGGTGCCCAGTCCCCCTTTCAGGGCTTCGTAACAGGTAATGACGGGCGGAAGTTGGTAATGGTCGCCTGCCAAAATTACACGGTTCGCTTTCCGGATGGCAATCCAGCAGGCGGCTTCCAGCGCCTGGGCCGCTTCATCGATAAACAGGGTGGCGAAGTGTTGTCTGAACAGCAGTTTATTGGCGGCTCCCGATAAGGTGCATGCCACCACACGCGCTTCACCGAAGACGGATGCATGGATGCGCATTTCCAAATCCTCGGCTCTGTCCCGCAATGAATTAATCTTCTTCCGGATACCTTCGGAATGTCCGCTCCGTTGGGTCTCGTATAGCTGGCGTATGGAGCGGCGGATGCTGTGCAACAGCGGATAGTCGGGATGCGACTCGAAGCGGCGCTCGTAGGTAAACGAAAGCATTTTGTCGTTCACCCGTACCGGATTGCCGATGCGCAGAACCGGGATGCCCCGGTCTACCAGCTTTTCCGAAATCCAGTCTACAGCCATGTTGCTTTGTGCGCACACCAGTACCTGATTCTCACGGTGCAGCGTTTCGTAAATGGCCTCTACCAGTGTAGTGGTCTTACCTGTTCCCGGAGGGCCATGTACAATGGCTACGTCTTTGGCACGGAGCACCTTGTTTACAGCTTGTTCTTGCGAAGCGTTCAACCAAGGGAAACGCTGCGAGGGAAGCGGACGTTCTGTGGCAGGACGTATGCCGTGAAAAATGTCACGCAACTCGGCAAGGCGTCCGTTAGAGTCGCTCATAACCGCCTGCAGGGAGGCGAACATCAGTTTGAATACATTTTCGTCGAAGCTTAGCTGAATGCCCGGACGTTCTGCATATTGCAACAGGAACAAAGCTTCTGCTCCCGGTAACACCACTACCATACGGTTATCGTCTGCATAACTCACCGTGGCGCTGAAATTTAGGTATCGACTATTCCCTTCTTCCATATCAAGGTCGAAGAACACTACCGGGCGGCCGAACTCGAAATGGTGTTCTTCATCCAGGTGGTCGGTGCGCGATACCTCTACCACAAGCTGGTTGAGAGAGTTGTAGTAGCTTTTGCCGATAGACAACGGGTACCAGCAGATTCCTTTGCGTACTTTCTTGTCAAGCCCCATCCTGTCGGTCTGTTGCATGAAAAGTTCTTTTTCGTAGTTGTATTCCATTTGCAGCAACTCATACTGCTGTTGTAATGTTAATAGGGGAGATGAAGGCATGTGTTCTTATTAAACTGGTTTTTAGATAATGAATATTAGAATGTGTCTTTACCGGAGACACTTTCAGGGGTGCTTGTCCGTATGATTTTGTTTCTTTCTGTACCTCGGTCGTAGTGCGGCACTTTGGACATGCATGCCCCGAAGCGTTTTACTTTTTAATTGTATCAGGGCTCTTTTCCTTTTCCTGCAGCATCTGCGCGCGCGATTTACTTTGGGTAACCAGATAAACCCCGGCGAATACCAGTACCACAGCCAATCCTTTTAGCCATCCGAAGGTTCCCAGACCGATAATGACCGAAACGATGGAAGCGATAATGGGCTGTGTGTAATTGTACATACTCAATACGGTAGGACGCAATATCTTTTGAGCAACCATCAACAAGAGGAAGGTCATAAAGGTAGCGCCTATCACCACGAAAGCAATCTCGCCCCACGTCCCGGTGGAGATTTCGCTGAAAGGCAATGAGGAGACTTGGCGGTATGAGAACGGAATGAAACACATGCTGGCATAGGTAAACATCCATTTCATGCAAGTTATCGGACTGTATTTTGTTACCAAGTCTTTAAAGAAAGTCAGGTAAGCGGCAAAGCTGACTTGTGCAATGAAACACAGCACATCTCCCCAAATACTGCTATCCTTTCCTCCATGCCCCGAGCTGCCGATAATGAGTATCAAAGCGCCGATGGCACCCAGAAACACGCCACCCACCTTCTTTCCGGTGACAGGCTCACGCAGGTAAATAGCCGCCAGAATCATGGTGGCGATAGGAGCCATGGTGGTAATAATGGATGCATTGATAGGAGAGGTCAACGAAAGGCCGAAAATGAATAGCCCCTGATTAAATACAATAGCAAACAATGCGGCGAAAAACAGCATCATCAAATCGTGGGGCTTCACTTCTTCATGCTTGGTAAATAAGGACGCAATCCAGAAACAGACCGCTCCTCCTACCATTCGGAAGGTAGCTAATGAAAGGGCGGTGACTTCGGTACCCATAATATCTTTTCCGATGGGTGACATAAGTCCCCACGCAATGCTGGCTATCAGCATGCAAAGATGTCCGGTGTAATTCTTATTGTTCATTGTTGAATGAATGGGGCATTTGTTTTGGGAGGCAAAGTTACGGTTATTCAATGGAAAAAGAACCATGAATAAATAGTTTTTTGCGAAGCCTCTTCTTCTTTCGGTTTTTATTTTTACCTTTGTTGCAGTGACAACACTCTTGTTGCTTCAAAAAGGAATTCGACCATGAAAAAGCAAGCTGATTACATTAAGCGTATTGAAATCAAATCTTTGTGGGGACGCAAGGATAGGGATATCGTATGGAATTTGCGTCCGGACGTAAATATTTTAAGTGGTATCAATGGTATTGGAAAGAGTACCATTCTGAATAAGTCTATCCATCGACTGAATTCGATGGTTTCCGGAGAACTGAAAGGTACGGAAGAGCCGAACGTGCGGTTGGCTTTCTATCCGGAGGATGCTACCTTTATTCGCTTTAGCGTGATTCGGAGTTTCGACCGTCCGTTGATGCATTCTGATTTGTTTGAGAAGATAGCGGATAAGAATGTAGGTACGGAACTCGATTGGCAAATCTATCAGTTACAGCGCCGTTATTTGGATTATCAGGTAAATATCGGCAATAGGATTATCGAATTGCTTTCTTCGGGCGAGCCGGACGCACAAGTCAAAGCGGCCGAGGTGTCTCTGCCGAAGAAGAAATTTCAGGATATAATAGACGACTTGTTTAGTGAAACCGGAAAGAAAATATTGCGGAAAAGCAATGAGATAGCTTTTGAACAAGTGGGAGAAACCCTATATCCTCATCAGCTCTCGTCCGGTGAGAAGCAAATCTTGGCCATCTTATTGACTGTTCTGATACAAGATAACCAGCACTTTACTTTGTTCATGGACGAGCCGGAAGTTTCGTTGCACATAGAGTGGCAACAACGCCTTATTTCTTTGATTCGTGAGCTCAACTCTAATGTACAAATCATTCTTACCACTCATTCGCCGGCTGTGATAATGAATGGTTGGATGGATGCTGTAACGGAAGTGAGCGATATCACCGAGTCCTTAATTTGATGATGAGGAACTATCGCATTGTTTAAGGATTTACCGGCCTTTGCCCTCAGGAGCTAAAGACGTTAGGGATTATTGGCTTCCGGTTTATCTCCCTAACTCACGCTCGTGGAACTAAAATAGATTAAAACATGGGAAAACGATTAGTAGAGAACCTGAATTCACTCTATATAGGAGCGGCCAATCAGTTGAGGCCTAAACACACACAGAAGAAAATCGTTGCATACGTGGAGAGTTATGATGATGTTTTCTTTTGGCGCACGCTGTTGGGTGAATTCGAAAATGAAAAGTATTACTTTCAGGTAATGCTTCCCTCTTCCCACTCTTTGGCTAAAGGAAAGAAAACCGTGCTGATGAATACCCTGGGCTGCTCGTTGGGGCAGAATATGATAGCCTGTGTCGACAGCGATTATGATTATCTGATGCAGGGAACTACCAACACTTCGCGCCGTATTATCCATAGTAAATATGTATTCCATACCTACGCTTACGCCATAGAAAACTACCAGTGCTATGCGGAAGGTTTGCATCAGGTGTGTGTGATGTCGACCTTAAACGACCGTTCCGTTATTGATTTTCCTGTATTTATGCGCCTCTATTCCCAGATAGCTTATCCGTTGTTTGTCTGGTCTATCTGGTTCTACCGCAAGCATAAATTGAATAAATTCTCGTTGCTGGACTTTTGTAATGTCGTAAAGATTGAGCATGTGAACATCTATCATCCCGAAGCCTCTTTGCAAAGGATGCAGAAGGCGGTGGAGCGGAAGCTGAAACGGCTGGAGAAGGAATATGCTTCCGCGTTGTACGAAGTGGATGCTCTACGCGGCGAACTGAGAAGGTTGGGCGTGACGCCGGATAACACCTATATGTTTATACAGGGGCATCACATTATGGATAATGTGGTGATGAAACTATTGGGTCCGATTTGTGCGATGCTGCGCCGTGAACGGGAGAATGAAATAAAGAACTTGGCAGAACACGATATACAGTTCCAGAATGAGCTGACAGCTTACCAACATAGTCAGGCCAGCCCCGAATTTATGATGAAGAAACACATCGGCTATAAGGATTCTGCCTTGTATCAGCGTATACGAAAAGATGTGCAGGATTTCCTCTCTTCGTTAGATTGACGGGAGTGCTGGACTCAGGCCATTTAAATAATTGAAAAAACAAATCATACTATGTTACATTTCGATAGCGACTATATGGCAGGCGCGCATCCCGAGTTGATGCGTCGTCTGATGGAGACGAACTTGGAACAAACGTCCGGATATGGAACCGATTCTTATACACTCCATGCAAAAGAGTTAATAACCCAAGCTTGCGGCATTCCTGATGCGAGAGTCCACTTGTTGGTGGGAGGAACGCAAACCAATGCCACCGTTATCGACGGGCTTTTGGCCCGCCATGAAGGGGTGCTGGCCGCCGACACGGCGCATATCAATGTGCACGAGTCCGGAGCGATAGAAGCTTCCGGACATAAAGTGCTTGTCTTGCCTCAGCAGGAAGGAAAGGTCCATCCGGGAGAGGTGCGGAAATACATCATCGACTTTTATCGCGATGAAACCTACGAGCACATGGTGGCTCCCGGTATGCTCTATATTTCCCATCCTACCGAATACGGCACTCTTTACACGCTGAAGGAATTGGAGGCGCTGAGTAGTATTTGCCGCGAAGCGGATATCCCTCTTTATATGGATGGAGCCCGTTTGGGATACGGGTTGGCTGCCGAGCAGACCGATGTTACGTTGGCCGACATAGCCCGCTTGTGCGATGTGTTTTATATTGGAGGCACCAAGGTAGGAGCGCTTTTTGGAGAAGCGGTGGTGGTAACCCGTCCTAAATTGCTCTCTCATTTCTTTCCGCTCGTTAAGCAGCATGGCGCCTTGTTAGCCAAAGGCCGTTTGTTGGGCGTACAATTTGAAACCCTCTTTACGGACGGTCTCTATCTGCATATTGCGCGTCATGCTATCAATATGGCGATGAAATTGAAAAGGGCTTTTATAGAGAAAGGATATAAGATGCACATCGATTCGCCTACCAACCAGCAGTTTGTCTGCCTGCCTAATAAGGAAATAGAGCGATTAATGCGATACGCTACCTTCGAGCTGTGGGGAGCGCGTGGCGAAACGGAAACAGTGGTGCGCTTTGTAACCAGTTGGGCTACTCGTGAGGAGGATGTTGATTTGCTTATATCTTACTTGTAACGTTCCATAGCAGAGTGTTTTTGTTCTGTATGAAAGAGTTGCATAAGTGTTAAAGCTATCATCCTTTTTGCTTTTTTTGAAAGAATAAAGAGGTGTTTTCTTAAATAGTTGTATTTTTACCGTCCGAATAGTAGTAAATCAGAAAAGATACTCTTTTCAGGTGATGAATGAGTTCTGTAAACCTATTTTCTGACATGGAGCAGGAAGCGTCTTTTTTGCAGGAAATCAATGAACGTCGGGTAGAAGCTTACAAACGGCTGTATGATGAGTTCTATCCGGCATTAGTCGTGTATGCTTCCACGTTTGTTGCGTCGGACCAGGTAGCTGAGGATATTGTTCAGGAACTGTTTGTCACCATGTGGGAAAAGCAGGTAACCTTTATTTCTTTTCTCGCTTTCAAAACATACCTTTATAAATATATTAAAAATGCAGCGCTGAACTATCTGAAGCATCAAGATGTGGAAGGGCGGTATGTAGAATCTTTGAGAGAAAGTGCTACGGAGGACTCTTTCATGGAAGAGGAGATAAATAAGGAAGAGGAATACCGTTTGCTGTTTCAAGCTATTGATGAGCTTCCACCCCGTTGCCGGGAGATTTTTCTATTGTCATTGGAAGGGAAAAAGAATAAAGAGATAGCGGAGATGTTGCAGGTATCCACCGAAACCATCAAGACACAGAAGATGAGGGCAATGAAGCATCTGAAAGAACGTACGGATATTCTTTTCTCTTTTTTGCTTTCTGTTTATGCGGTAATTCATTGATTACGGATGAGAGGAATTTATTCCGCAGTTGAGGAATAGAATGTGCGCATTTTATTTCCTTCACCTTTTGAACGGCTATGATTAGCGTGAGTTTAGGATAAGGAATAGGTGCGCTAAAGCACATTCCGTTGGCGTAATATATGGCAGGCGCTTATTAGTGATGCTGCGACAATAAATACTTTTCTAGACCATTCGGAATCCGTACGAATACTTGTTTTCACTTCGTAGGCCTACCTAACTTCACTTCGTAGGCCTGGCTAATACCCCTTTCATAGGCCTACGAAGTGAAGTTAGATAGGCCTGTGGAGCAGGAGACTGTAAGCTATTCAGAGTGCGATGGCCTAAGTTGTTGCTATTCAGCGAAAAATGTATAAGCGTAAGCTTTACCGCTTCAGGGATTTGCAGATAGCGGGCAGGAGTGTGTGATGCTCTTCTTTTCTTGGGAAGAAAGTTTTCTTTCGAAGTGTTATCTCGAAGAGGATGTTAAAAATGGCCTCTATTTATTGCCCTTTCAGAAGGGTTATATCCTTTTTGTGAAAGAAAAATAGATTTTTCAGCGTAAGCTTGTCCCCCATTTTACGCATGAAGTTGTTTTTATATAAAACGAAATACAATCATATTGCTATGGATAAACCCAAAAAAAGAAGCTTGGTGGATGGATTGGAGAAAGATAATTCCTTTCTTGACCGCTATCGTCATTATCGCCGGGTAAATAAGAATAAGGCCTGGGCAGAGTTTTGCCGTAGGGTGAATATTGCTCCGCATCGGAGATTCCAATGGAAAACCATGGGCAAATATGCCGCGATGCTGTTATTGCCTGTCGGCCTGTTGTTTGCCGGATGGCTCTATTATAATAGCCTCGATGCATCGAAAGAGTCTTTGGCGGAGATATTGCCTGGCAATTCACAAGCCGTATTGGTTTTGTCCGACGGGCATGAAATAGCGTTGGATTCAATGCGTGTTGACCCGGTATCCTTAGGAGGTTCTGCCATGGCGACTGTGGTAGATAATCATCTCTCATACCAGACCGCTTCGGCCGAACAATCGGAACGGTATAATACGCTTCTAACTAAACGGGGTGGAGAGTATCGGATATTGTTGGAAGACGGAACGAAAGTGCATCTGAATGCCGATTCCCGTTTAAAATATCCCATTGCATTTGTAAGGAATAAAAGGGTTGTTTATTTGCAAGGGGAAGCCTATTTTGAAATAGCTCCTGATAAAGACCGTCCCTTTTATGTGATAACCGACAAGATGGAGGTGAAGCAGTATGGAACCGCTTTTAATGTAAATGCCTATCCGGGTGAAAAGACGGAAGTTGTTTTGGTAAGAGGAAGTGTAGGGGTTACAGTGGGTTATGCAGAACAAATGCTGGAACCCGGGCAATTGGCGGAGTTGCCTGCCGATGGCGATTTGCTGACGGTAACTCCCGTAGATGTGAACTCCTATATTGCATGGAATGAAGGGCGTTTCTTCTTCGATAACCAGTCGTTGAAAGAAATTGCAGATATATTGTCTCGTTGGTACGATATTGACATCCGGTTTAAAACCGATGGATTGCAATCGTTGCATTTTACAGGTAGTTTGGATAGGTATGACACTATCGAGCCTATTATTCAGGCTATCAGCAGTACGGTCGACGTGCAGGCAGAGATAAAAGGTCATGTTCTATATATTTCAAAATAGAAAATATTATATAGTTGACTATTTGATAGGCTGAGTGCTCCGGAACGCTTAGTCAGAGTGTCTTTATTCTTTTATTAATTAAGTGATGTTATATGAGAAAGAGAAAATGTAGGGAGAGACGCTTCCTTATATGTTTAATGCTGGGGCTTTTTGCTATATGCCTCACGGCACATACACAAGAAGCGGCAGGAGAAAAGTCGGTGACGCTGGATTATAAGTCGGCACCACTAAAAGTAGTGCTGGAATCCATACGGGAACAGACCGGCATGAACTTCGTGTATAATGTAGAGCAAGCCGAGTCTATAGGCCAGGTTACTATACAGGCGAAGAATAAAAAGGTGAGTGAAGTGCTGGGCCAAATTTTAAAGGGCACAGGCTTTCGATATGTAATAAAAGGGAAGATTATTACACTGCATCGTGAGGAAGGAACTAAAAGTGCTCCTGAAAGCGTACAGCCCGTAAAGAATGGACGGATTTTGCGAGGCATTGTTTTCGATTCGCAGAAAAGCCCACTTCCGGGAGCGCATGTGTGGGTGAAAGGAACCCGCATTGGTTCAACCACAGACATTGACGGAAACTATACACTGGAAATTCCGGAAGATGAGAAGTTCGATTTAGTGTATACTTTCATCGGAATGGAAGATAAAACCATTCGTTATAAAGGGCAGGAAACGCTGGATGTGATAATGGTGGAAGATGTGAACCAGATGAACGAAGTGAGCGTGGTGGCAACCGGTATGTTTGTCCGCCGAGCGGAAAGTTTTACCGGTGCTGCGGTAACATTCAATAAAGAGCAGTTAAAGCGTGTGGGTAACCAGAACCTTATTGCCAGTTTGAAGAATCTAGATCCCTCCTTCGTTGTTGCGGAGAATTTGGAAGCGGGAAGCAATCCGAATTCATTGCCCAATATGCAGTTACGCGGACAAAACAGTATCCCTAATTTGAGTAGTGCATACGAAAACGAACCGAACCAACCGCTCTTTATTCTCGATGGATTTGAAACAACGGTGGAGAAGGTCTACGATATGGATATGAACTTGATAGCGAGCATCACTTTGTTGAAAGACGCTGCCGCCAAAGCTATTTATGGTTCCAAAGCAGCTAACGGAGTGGTGGTTATTGAAACCGTACAACCTGTGCAGGGGCGTATCCGTTTCTCTTATAATGGCAGCGTGGATTTGGAAGTGGCCGACCTGAGCTCATATCACTTGACTAATTCTGCCGAGAAGCTGCAGGCAGAAATGCTGGCCGGTAAATATACCTCTACCGATGCACAAACGCAGGCAAATCTTACTCAGCAATATAATGAGTTACAAAAAGAAGTGGCTCGTGGTGTAGACACCTATTGGATGTCTAAACCGTTGCGTACGGGAGTCAGTACCAAACATTCCCTTTATCTGGATGGCGGTGATGATGCCATGCGTTATTCGGCCAATATCTCTTACAACGGAGTGGCCGGTGTGATGAAGGGATCTAACCGTTCTACCCTTTCCGGAAATTTGATGCTGAGTTACCGGTATAAAAACTTGTCTGTACGCAACAGCCTTTCTATCGATGACAACAAGGCGGAGAACTCACCTTACGGAACTTTCTCCGATTATGCTTCGGCACTGCCTTATTATCGTATTAACGATGAAAACGGTAATCTGATAAAAAGCTATGGCAACAATAAATATAACCCGCTATACAACGCATCGTTGGCCAGTCGTGACGAATCAGCTTACACCACCATTACAGAGAATTTCTACGGTGAGTGGGAAGCTGTGAAGAACTTGCGCATTCAGGTTCGCTTCGGACTGACCAAGACTTTGAACAGCAGCGATGTGTTTGTGTCGGCTAACAATACCCGTTATGCTGACATACAAACTTCATCGGATGAATATCTCCGCAGAGGCTCTTATACACAAGGCCATGGACGCAGCCTCACTTACAATCTCGATTTCGGAGGCTCTTACGGATTAAACCTCGACAAGCATTTGCTCTATGCCAACTTGCTCTATAATATTTCCGAAAGTCAGGGCGAAACCTCATCGACCACGGCGGTAGGGTTTCCTTCGGATAAAATGGACTTTATCTCTTTTGGTAATGCCTATGAAACAGGGAAACCAAGCGGAAGCGAAAGTACCTCCAGAAGCATCGGAGTGACAGCCGCTGTCAACTACTCTTACGATAACTGTTATTTATTAGACCTTTCTTATCGCTTGACCGGCTCGTCGCAGTTTGGCTCTGACAACCGCTGGGGAAGCTTTTGGTCGGCAGGTTTGGGATGGAATATCCACAATGAGCCGTTTATGAAGATATTGCCACAGATTGACTATGCCAAGTTGCGCGCTTCTATAGGATACACAGGCTCGCAGAGTTTTAGTCCTTACCAATCTATTTCTACCTATACCTATATAACAGACAAAACATATAACGGCGATATGGGTATTCAATTGATGGGACTTGCTAACCGCAATCTGAAATGGCAGCAACAACTCGACCGTAACATTGGACTGGACCTCTCCTTATGGCGTAAGCTTTCTATCCGTGCCGATTACTATTGGGCTACCACGCAAAGCCTTTTGTCGGATGTTTCGTTAGCACCTTCTTCCGGTTTCTCTACTTACAAAGAAAACCTGGGTGAAACGGAGAACAAAGGGGTTGAAGTAGCGGTGAATTGGCACGCCTGGTCCGACCCCTCTACCCGTAGCGCTTTGAATCTCTTTTTCAATATAGCGCACAATTCGAATAAGATTTCTAAGATTTCTAATGCGCTGGAACAGATTAATCGGCAGCAAGATGAGAGTAAGGAATCTGATAAAACAGATGCGGAAACTTTGGCGGAACAACGCCGTCCCTCTACCCGCTTCGCCGAAGGACAGAGCATGACGGCTATTTGGGTAGTGCCTTCGGCTGGTATCGACCCTGTTACCGGACGGGAGGTGTTTATAAAGAAAGACGGGACCACTACTTATGATTGGAGTGTAGACGACCAAGTGGTGTTTGGCGATACAAACCCTAAAGCACAAGGAAATTTCGGGTCCAGCTTCACTTTTCATGGTTTGGAATTGAACTTCTCGTTTGGTTTCCGTTTCGGAGGACAGACTTACAACACCACCTTAGTGGATAAAATAGAGAATGTTGATGTACAGAATAGTAATGTAGACAAACGGGTATTGACCGAACGTTGGAATACTCCGGGTGTGGCTACTAAATACAAAAGCATTACCGATAAGAGCACAACAAAAGCCACTTCCCGTTTTGTGGAAGATTTGGATGAACTGACGTTCTCTTCTTTCAATATTGGCTATGATTTCTCTAACTTAAAGTTCGTTAAGCGCAGTCCGTTGGAATACCTGAAACTGACGTTCTATATGAATGATGTGGCTTATCTTAGTACGGTGAAGCGCGAGCGTGGAACCTCTTATCCTTATGCCCGGACCTTCTCGTTCGGTTTGCAAGCCAGATTTTAATAACGTAAAAAAGAAGTAAATGATGAAGAAATATATTCAATCTATTATACAGGGGCTCTTCTGTGCCGGAATAGCGTTGCAACTGACGGCGTGCAACGATTGGCTGGACGTGAAACCTCGCACGGAAATAGAGAGCGAGGAGAATTATGAAACGGAACAGGGATACAAAGATGCTCTGACAGGTATCTATTTGTTGATGAGCGGTGAATCGCTTTATGGCAAAGAAATGACATTTGGCATGGTAGATGCTTTGGCGCAATATTATGATGGAACGAACGGAAGCTCGCAACCTTATTATTATGCAAAGCAATATGATTACACCGAAACGAATAATGTGTCGCGTATCAATGCTATGTGGAGCGGTGTTTACAATGTTATTGTCAATGTAAACGAACTGATAGCCCACATTGATGCGGCAGACCCGTCTATGTTTACCGGACGTAACTATCATCTTATCCGTGGGGAGGCATACGGCTTGCGCGCATTCCTTCATTTCGATATGCTTCGTTTGTTCGGACTCTCTTATACAGTAGGGGCGGATGAACCGGCTATACCTTATGTAACCGAAGTTACGACAGGCGTGTATCCGCTGCTTAGCGTGAAAGATGTGTTGGCGAAAGTGCAGGGCGATTTGACCATAGCGGAGGGTGAACTGGCTATCGACCCCGTGGTCGAAGGTAATGATGCCTCATCGAGAGACGATGAAACATACGAGCGCGACCGAACTTTCAAATTCAATTACTATGCCGTGAAGATGTCACAGGCAAGAGCTTACCTCTATGCCGGAAACTATACGGAGGCCAACCGTGCGGCTCAAGTGATTATCGGACAACAAACATTTGCCTGGACGCCTGCTTCGGAATATTCGGCTGCTGTAGCCAACAGGAACTTTGTAGGCTCGGAAGAACTGGTGTTCAGTTTGTATATTACTGATTTGAGCAAGCTTTACGCCAACACGTTTACGTCATTGAACGGAATGTACATGACGAATGATAACTATGCTTATGTGTATGAGGAAAGTACGTATGGACAAGCGGACTTCCGCTATTTGTACCAAACGGAAATGGCCTCCGATGTTCGTTTCTGTGCGAAACTGCGTCAGCCTTCTTCTAATGGAGGCTCTTTTACACACCGTCTTCCGCTGATGCGCATTAGCGAAGCCTATTACATTGCGGCGGAATGTGCCTTGAAAGGCGGTTCGGAAGATGTTCCGGCTGCACTGGGGTATTTAAATCAGGTGCGTGCTAATCGCGGACTTTATGCGGAATTGTCTTCTACGCTTACGGCGGATGATGCACAGACGGAACTGGATAAGGAAGTGCGGAAAGAGTTCTTTTGCGAAGGACAACTCTATTTTTATTACAAACGTCTGAATAGGGAATCTATTCCTGCGTCATACAGCTACGGATGGTTGTCTACCGTTTCACCTAAATATGTGTTCCCATTGCCGGATGATGAGCTGGAATTTGGGGGACGTGTACAAAACGATTAAATAAAGGAGAGAAGAATGATGAAACTGAAATATATGATATGGCTGGCGTGGGGCGCGTTGTTCGCTTCAGCCTGTTCGGAAGAGGAAATCATGGATTACGCATTGGATGGGAAAGTATACTTTTACGAGCGTCAGGCGCAAGGCGGAGGAGAGATAAAAATAGAAAACGCTACTTACTCGTTTGCTGTAAAAGAGGAAAGTCTGGTATTGGATAGTTTAAAAGTACGTACTCGCCTGATGGGTAGCGTGACGGACTACGATCGCACATTCCGGGTGGAAGCTGTTACCGAAGGAACTACCGCAGTAGCGGGTACTCACTACCGTTTGTTGGATGGTGTGATGAAAGCTGGAGAGTATGAGGCCTATCTGCCGGTAGAAATTTATCGTACTGCCGACACAAAGGAGAAAGAGGTTACATTGGTTATCCGGCTGGTCGATGCCGAAGAGTTAACACCCGGTCATCCGGAGGATATTACTTTTACGCTGACATGGGGCAATAAATTGGTGCAACCGGCTACCTGGCCTATCTATTATTGGGGCGCTTATTATGATACCAAGTATGAGTTCGCTATCAGGGAATTGGGCATTTCGGAATATCCAACCTATGGCAGGTATGATACGGCGATAATAGAGGGATATTATACTGTAGCGCAACTGATTCGTTTTGCTTCGCAACTCAACAATGCATATCGGGAATATCGTCAGGAGAACGGGCCTATTTATAATATAGCCGGAGACCCAGCTTCGGGAGAAATCAATTATGCGGCTAATTAATTAAGAAGGAGATAGAAAATATGAATAAAATCTTATCAATGATAGCCTTGTCGGCGGCGGTTTGCTTGTCGGCATGTTCGGAAGATAAAGGTAATTATGATTATACGGATGTGGCGGAAGTCTATGTAGAAGATGGTGAAGTGCTCGAACGTTCCGTGAATCAATACGATTATTTGGATATTGTCCCCAATTTGAAGTTTACCCAAGGAGCGGATGAGAGTCGCTTCTCTTACCGTTGGGTAATCTATCTGGATGCGTGGAGTAGAGATGATTCGGAAGCGGAAGAAATTTCAACGGAACGCAACTTGCATTATTTAGTCAGTCAGGCTCCCGATTCGCAAAACGCCTATGCGGTAGTACTTTATTGTACCGATAAAGAGAACGGTACGGTAAGCCAGATTGATTATCTCGTTCGGGTAAATGCCTTAATCTCTTCAGGAATCATGGCTCTTTACGAAACAGCGGATGGATGCGATTTCGACTATATCGCTACTCCTTATGCTGTTCCTTCGTTAACTTCCACGAATCGCTTGGAACGTACTTATGAAACTTCTAATGGGCGGAAATTAGCCGGTAGTCCAAAGTTAATAGCCTTGGCACGTGAGAATGGTTTTGCGGCAAGTTCAAAAGTCAATCGTGTATATGTGGCAACCGACAGGGAAATGGTGCAGCTTGCCGGAGTGGACTTTACTCAGGAAGCGGGTTTTGACGAACTGTTTTATTCAACGCCTTCTACATGGAATCCTCTTTCCATAACACGTTTCGGACAGTTTCAGCGAATTACGGTGATGATGAATGGAGATGAGTTGAGGTGTATTAATAATAATGGCCCGTCGCCTCGGTTTACTTATGAATTTTCCGATCCTGTGGAATCTCCTTCCGCTTTAGGTGAAGTACGGTTGGCGCCTTATACTTATTTCTCGGATGCAACGACTCCGGTCAGTAAGAATGTGGTGATGTATGATAAGGCCGGCAAACGCTTTGTGCGGATAGAAGCGGCTTCTCAGGGAACATTCTTGTCTGCTTTCCCTGCGCAAGGTGCGGAAGCGGCATTCGATGTGAATTATATCGGGAAAGATTGCCGTTGGTTTGGTAAAGGTTACAATACATACGGCTACGCACTCTTTACGGATGGCGCAAGCCAAGAGCTTTATGTCGGAGATTTCGGCATGCCTGAAGGAACCTATGGATATGATGCGGATTGGAATTATATCTTTACTCCGAATCCGGATGTTGATAAAATAGGCAAAGCCATATATAATCTTTCTGCTATGCCGGAGATAGCTGATGCTACGTTTTTCGATTGCGGACAATATGGCCCCGTATTCATGTACGCCACGAACCGGAACATCTATGCTTGTTCTTTGGGTAGTATTCCGAGTGCAATGCAGATTAACGAGGATTTTCCTGTTGGTGAGGAGATTACCGCAATGATGATTTACAATCCTAGCACTTACATCATGTCTTCCCTAGCCGATGTGGCGGGCACGTTGCTCTATGTAGCTACATGGAACGGTACGGAAGGAAAAGTCTACGAGTTTGCCATCACGCGCAATACTTGTGAGATGAATAATACCACGGCGGGAGGAAGTAACCGTAAAGCACCGTTGAATGTATTTGGTGGCATGGGCAAGGTGGTAAGCATGTGCATGAAGCTCGAAGGAACGGGAGTGCAGTAATTGAAGGAGAACTCAGGTCTTAAGCATGAATAGGAGATTAAAAGACTAAAATATATAGTGAAATGAAGAAAAATGTAAGATTGTTCTTGGCTTTATTAAGCTTTGCTTCCATGGCTTGGGCACAAGAAACTGAAAGTAACGCTTTGAAGAAAAATCCTGAACGGTGGCAGGCCGGAAAGGAAATGGCGTTGGAGTATAATCCTGCACAAACCGTGCTGAAAGGGGAGAAGAGTATTCAGGGCGTTATCTATTTCTGGCAAGACTACCATTGGGTGGCCAATGATTTAGATTTGAAGCAAGATGGTGACGTATGGAAAACTACAGTCCGTATACCGGAAAATGCAGCTTTTACTACCATGAAGTTTGTAGCTGGAGACAAGAAGGATATCGGAGGAGTTAACCTGCTTTATTCGAGTGTGATACAGAGTAAGGAAGGACAGGATATGCCTTCTTGTTATGTAGGCTGGGCGCTGTTGCGTGATTCGTTGCAAACCTACGGTATTCCTGATTTTCTGGAGAAAGATACCCGTAGGATTGACGATGAGGTGTTGGAGTTCTGGTTTCGTAACGAGCTAAAGTATCATCCGCAGGAACAAAAGAATGTATTGTGGTATCTCTACGAGGTGTGGAACCGTACTATGCCAGGTAAGAACCATGATAAGATGGCTGCTTCTATTCCTTTTCTGATGGAACTGGATAAACAAGAGCCTGTATCGGAGGAAATTTGGTTGAAAGCGCTGAATTTATCTCAAAATGTGTTGCGAAACGATTCTCTTTCGAAAGTGTTGGAAAATAAAATCCTGACTGCTTATCCGGATGGTATCATGGCGCGCGATAAAGAACTATACCGTCTTTTTCGTGTAATGGACCCTGATGAGAAGGAGAAAGAGTTTGTGACGTTCTTGAAACGCTTTCCTCCTGAAAAGTTTGTGAATGTACAGACGGAAAATACGTTCTTGTATTATGGAAAGATATTTCAGAGCGTTATTTATAATCAAGTGATAAAGCACAATAATTATCAGTTATTGCTGGACTATCTGCCGTATGCACCCTTTAGCATGTTGGAAACATTCTATTGGCACATGGTGCAGATTCCTTATCCGGGCGGACAGGTGAAGGCCGATTTCATTCTGCCGTATGCGGAGGCTATCTATAATGAGAAGAAAAGCCGTCCGCGCACTCAATCGCAGATGTGTTATTCTCCACGTGAATGGAATGAACGCTTTTATAGTGAGTGGAAAGGCGCATTGCTGGTACACGCTCAGTTGAAAAACGAGTGTGGTGACCCGAAGGGGGCCATATTGCTAATGGATACACTCTCTACTTATTTTGGTACGAAAGTAACGGATTTTAACGCTTCTTACGTAGACATGATGGAGAAGTGCGGACGTAATGAAGAGGTGATACCATATATTAAACGTGCTTTGAAGGACAATGCGGCTTCGCCTGAGATGCTGAATCGACTGAAAAAGGAATATGTAACGGAGAAAAAAACGGAAGAAGGCTTTGATGCTTACGTTAACAGTCTGAAGGCGGCAGACGAACTTTCGGCTCAACGCAAAGAAGTACTTTCCAAATTGGTGAACGAACCCATTCAGTTGTTTGCCGTAGATGCCTTGGAGGGTGAACGTATTGATATGACGAAGATGCAGGGTAAGATTATAGTACTCGATTTTTGGGCTACATGGTGTGCACCGTGTAAGGCAGCCATGCCGGGTATGCAGATGGCGGTGAATAAATACAAGGATGATAAAGACGTGGTGTTCCTGTTCGTTTCGACTATGGAGACAACGAAGAACTTTAGACAAACCATTACGGATTTTATCAAGTCGAAAGGCTTTACTTTCCAAGTGGTATTGGACGAACCGGATCCGAAGAGTGGGAAACGCGAACTGGTATATAATACGTATGCCCGAGCTTTCCATTTCTCTGGCATTCCTCAAAAGATGATTATTGACGGGAAGGGTAACCTCCGTTGGCGTTCTCTCGGTTATCACGGCAGCCCCTCGGCGTTGGCGGATGAAATTGGTTTTGTGATTGATTATTTGAAAGCCGAAGAGTTGGCAAAGCTTCAGAAATAGTGTGTAGTGAACTCTCTCTCTTTTCTATATGACAGGTATGGTAAGGGTGGATATAATCTTCCCGTATCATGCCTGTTTCTTTTAGACAACGGCGTTTATAGCAGAGGTGAAAGAGTCTGTAAAAAGTGATAAAAACAAGGATGAAATGAAAATGAATAAAATAGTGTTGTTGGGGTGTGTGATGACTGCGACAATAACTGTGTGGGGACAGGATAAAATAGGGTATTCTGCTTTGCAAGTATCCGGTAAACCTATTTTGTATAAAGAAGAAAAGGTATTGTTTCGAAATGCCGATACCTTGCATTTCGGTGCTACACTGACACTTCCGTTAGAGGTGAATACAATAGGGGAAAATAAGAAAAACGGAAAAAGTAGAAAACTCATTCCGGCAGTTATACTAGTGTCCGGAACCGGACCGCAGGATAGGGATGGAACGATGGCCGGACATAAGTTGTTTGCCACTCTCGCCAATTACCTCGGCAGTAGGGGCATTGCAGTGTTGCGAATGGATGACCGTGGAGTGGGAGAAACGAATGGTGTGTATGAAACGTCTACAACTGCTGATTTTGCGGAAGATGCTTTGACGGCTGTGGCTTATCTGAGAAGCCGTACGGATTTGCCTTTAGGAAAGATAGGACTGATGGGGCATAGCGAAGGAGGCGCAGCCATATCTATTGCTGCTTCCCGTTCACAAGAGGTGGATTTCCTTATTAGTTTGGCCGGGCTGGCTACAGATGGATTGAGTTCCTTGTTGCGTCAGAACGAAGACTTGGTGACGGCAGCTCCCATTCCTGATTATGATAAACGGCGATTTAATGAAATCAATCGTCTGATGTTTTGCACTGCTTACCAATATGCGCAGTCTGACAGCTTGGAAACAATGCTAAACCAGGTATATAGCGAATGGAAGGTAAAAGATGACCTTTATTTTGAGAGTCTGAATGTGGGAGAGTTCGACCATTTTCGTTTTCCTATTTATATGTATACACAGCAGGCTATTGGTCCGTGGTACCGTTTTTTTGTACGGTATAATCCGCAACTTTACCTGAATAAAGTAAGAGTTCCGGTATTGGCCCTCAATGGAGATAGGGATGTTATGGTTGATTGCTTTCAGAATTTAGGGCATTTCAAAGAGTTCCTGACGGAGAGTACTGATGTTACGACTGTAGCCTTACCGGGACTGAACCATTTGTTTCTTCCTTGTAAAAAAGGTACGCCGGATGAATACGCTTCCATTCAAGCCTCTTTTTCCGAGGATGCTTTAAAGATTATTTTCGAATGGATAGAGAAACGTTTTTTATAATATTTGTCTTCATATGGTCAAGGCTCTATAAATTCTATCAGTTTGAAACTTTAATTCCGGTTACTTGAAACCAATAACAGCAAAAATTGGAAAACTGTTTTCGACTTTGGGGTAGGTAGGATTCTTGCTATGTCCTAATTCTATAAGAAAGACTAAAGGCTGCTTCGACTTTGTGTTGAAGTAGCCTTTAGCCCTTTGATAAAAGTGTTTATTCGATTTTACAGCGATACGATGGCGAAATAGTAGAGGCTATCGTAAATAGTACTGAATAATCCGATGGCTATGATACCGGCCGTACAGAGAATCAGGCTCAGACGGGTATAGTTATCGCTTCGGAAGGTGGCGATGGGCGCGTCATTCGGAAGGATAAACATAGCCTTTACAATCTTCAGATAATAGAAGAGAGAGATAACCGTATTAATCAAGGCGATGAACACAAGCCATACAAAACCCTCGCTGAAAGCCGACGCAAACACGAAGAACTTGCTGAAGAATCCCGCAAACGGCGGTATGCCGGCCAGTGAGAACAAAGCTAAAGTCATGATGAAACAGAGCTTCGGATTGGTTTGATACAATCCGTTGTAATCTTCTATCTCTACCTTGCCGTCGGCTTTCTGTTCTATCACGTTGATGATGCCGAAAATAGCGAGGTTGGCTACGATGTAAATCAGTACATAGAATACCAGTGAAGTCATGCCCAATACGTTGCCGCTGATAACTGCCAGCACGATGTAGCCGGCCTGCGAGATACTACTGAAAGCCATGAATCGTTTCAGGTTTTGTTGGCGGATGGCGAACAGGTTTCCTATCGTGATGGTAGCGATAATCACTACGTAAAGCATTTGATGCCATTGTGCCACCATCGGTCCGAATACTTTTACCAGAACCACCATCAATACGAAGGCTGCCGAACCTTTAGAGATAACCGACAGGTAAGAGGTCACCGTAGTAGGCGCTCCCTGATAGGTGTCGGCTGTCCATAAATGGAACGGAACCAAGGATATTTTGAATCCCAGTCCGGCAAAGAAGAAGACCAATGCCATAATCTGTATAGGGGTACCGGTCAGTCCGGCAGGGATATCACGGAAGTACAGTGTTCCTACTGTTCCGTAAATGAATGAGATGCCATAGAGCATTAACCCCGATGAAAACAGGGCACTTAAAATATATTTGGCTCCCGCTTCGGCAGAGTGATGCTTGTATTTATCGAACGCAACCAGACAAGCCATGGGAACAGAAGCAAGCTCCAATCCCAGGAAGAACATCAGGAAGTGTCCGGCGCTAATCATAAAGAACATACCCAGCAGGGTGCTGAGGAGAAGCATATAAAATTCTCCCTGTTTGTGACGGGTGTCGTCGCGGCGCAGCCAGTTGTCAGCCTGAAGCATAACGATGAGAGTACCCATAGTAAGAATGCTCTTCATAACGTGTGCCATAGGAGAAGCCTGATACATGCCTCCGAACAGTTCCGTATATCCGTCCGGATTGATGTTGGCAATAAGGTGTATGCCTACCAATACACAGGCTATGAGGTGGAAATGACGACGGGGCTTGCCTTCCGTAAACAAGTCGTATAAGAACAGTACCAGAATGATAGCGATGAGGCTGACTTCGGGTATCATGTCTAAGAATTGAAAGTAGTTCATAATAAGCTATATATTAAAATCATTCTTCATTTATAAATTGCTAAGTATCGGGGCTACGCTTTCCTGAATAAGGTTGCTTACCCAGAACGGTGCCAGACCTAAACCGGCTACTGCCACAATAAGACAAATGACCGCTAAACGTTCGTCCCAAGTTGCATCCGTCAGTTTCAGATGTTCCGGATTCTGTACTTTCCCATAGAGAATCTTTCCTACTACACGAAGAATGTAAACCGCCGTAATCACAATGCTGGTACAAGCGATAATGGTGCAGACACGGTGGAAGGTATCGTTGTTCTGGAACGAACCTACAAAGATTGTCATTTCGGCCACGAAACCGCTTAGTCCCGGCAATCCTAAGTTAGCCAGACCGGCAATCACATATCCTACACTGAGGAAAGGCATAATCTTCATTAAACCGCCCAACTGGCGCACGTCACGTGTATGGGTACGGCCGTAAATCATACCGATAAGGGCAAAGAAAAGAGCCGTCATCAAACCATGACTCAACATTTGCAGGATAGCACCTGTGCAACTGGTTTGTGTCATCATCAAGAGTGCGAACAGTACCAAACCGCAGTGCGATACGGAAGAGTAGGCATTGATGTATTTCAGGTCGGTTTGTACCACAGCGCTGAACGCTCCGTACACCACACTGATAGTCGTCAGAATCAGGAATATCCAGCCCAGTTCGTGAGCGGCTTCCGGCATCAGGAACATGGCTACACGGAAACATCCGTAACCTCCCAGTTTCATCAATACGCCGGCATGTAACATCGATACGGCGGTAGGTGCCGAAGCATGACCGTCGGGGCTCCATGTATGGAACGGGAACAAAGCTCCCAATACGCCGAACCCTAAGAAGGTGAGCGGGAAGAATACCATCTGCCAGTTGTGCGGCATCTGGTTGTTGGCCGCAATCTCCAACACATTCATTGTGGTAGCGCCGTTTCCGAAGTAGATACCCAATATACCGATTAATAAGAAAGCGGAGCCTCCCATCAGCATCAGGGTCAGCTTCATGGCAGCATATTCTTTGCGTCCGCTACCCCAAACACCAATTAATAAATACATCGGTATAAGGGCGATTTCGTAGAACATAAACATGGTGAACAGGTCGATGGAAATAAAGAACCCGAACACACCCAATGACAGGAGGGTAAACCAAAGGAAATACTCTTTAGTAAGGGGTTTCAGCTTCCACGAAGCAAACGTTCCGGTGAATACAATGATAGCCGACAGCAACAGCATGGCTACCGAAATGCCGTCCACTCCGATAGAGTAGGCAATGTGCAACGGCGCATACCATGTATCACTGGCCGTGTAAAGCATATCGGCTGTAGCGCCGGCCCGGCGTAACGCCAGAAAGTCGAATGTAAGGTAAATGGCCAAAGCCAGGAGCAAGGACGAACCTGCTACCATTACTCCGCGTACCTGGTTCAAGTTGCGGCTTAGCCAAAGGGCTAACAACATCACCAAGGGGATTATGACAAAGAGATTTAATATATTCATAATTCAATTGTCTTCATTTAGATTAATAATAGCATAAGCGTCAGAATCACTACACCGCTTAAGAACCAGATACAGTAAGATTGGATGCTTCCGTTCTGCATATCTCGTATTTCATCGGCTGTGGCATCCGTGCCCCATGCAATGAAATTGAAGAACTGGTCTATGACGTGGCGGTCCCACCAGGCAATAGGGGTGGAGATACAGCGGAAGATTATCTTTTTGGTAACGAACAACCAAACCTCGTCCATATAGAAACGGTGGTAAGCGGCCGTATGGAGCGTCTTGAACGTCCGGGCCAGTTTCTCGGCAACAGGTTGTTGCTTGCGCATATACATAAACGTAGCTATCAGGATGGATACCACTGCAATGCAAACACTGGTCAGGGCAACCTGTCCGTCTAAATGAATGGTGTATGCTTCGCCGTTACTGCTTACGAATTCTCCGAACGGAATGAAACCGGCTACACAGGTAACAGCTGCCAGAAACATCAGCGGGAAGGTCATGCTAAGAGGTGCTTCGTGCGGAGTGTGTGCCGCATGCAGCTCTTTGTTCTCTTTTCCCCAGAAGATGCAGTAGTACAGGCGGAACATATAAAAAGCCGTCAGTGCCGCAATGAAACTCATGGTCCAACCCATGAACGGACTGAATTCGAATGCCGCCGTCAGAATCTCGTCTTTACTGAAGAATCCGCTGAACGGAGGAATACCGGAGATAGCCAGACAGGCTATCAGGAAGGTGATATGGGTAATAGGCATGTATTTGCGCAAGCCTCCCATGGTCGACATCTCGTTGCTGTGCACCGCATGGATAATCGCTCCGGCGCCTAAGAACAGCAAAGCTTTAAACATGGCGTGGGTGAACAGGTGGAACATGCCCGCCATATATCCCAATCCTCCTTCATGAGGAAGTATGGAGGTACAAACTCCTAATCCAACCATCATGAAACCGATTTGTGAAATGGTACTGAATGCCAATACGCGTTTGATATCCGATTGTACACAAGCTACCACCGCGGCATAAAGGGCGGTGAAGGCTCCGATATAGGCCACCCAGTGCAGCACTTCCGGAGCGTAGCCGATAAACAGCGGGAACATGCGGGCTACCAGGTAAACACCGGCTACCACCATGGTTGCGGCATGGATTAAGGCACTCACAGGAGTAGGGCCTTCCATGGCATCCGGTAACCAGATGTGCAGGGGGAACATGGCACTTTTTCCGGCGCCACCGACAAACATCAGTCCCAGCGCCAGGGGAATCATTGTTCCGGCTGCTGCAAGGATTTGTGCGGAAGGGGTAAAGGCAAACGTTCCGGCATAATAACCGTATATCAGGATGCCGATAAGGAAACCCAAGTCGGCAAAACGGGTCACGATGAAAGCCTTCTTGCTGGCTGCAATCGCCTCCGGCTTCGTATAGTAGAATCCGATGAGCAGGTAAGAAGAGACGCCTACCAACTCCCAGAAGATATACATCTGGAAAATGTTAGTGGCTACCACCAGTCCGAGCATGGAGAAGGTAAACAGGCTCAGGAACGCGTAGTAGCGTTGGAATCCTTTTTCTCCCTTCATGTAACCGAAAGAGTAGATATGTACCATCAGCGATACGGTGGAGATAACGACCAGCATCAAGATGGAAATCGGGTCGAGCAAAATGCCCAAGTCTATGTGCAAGTTCCCGTTGAAAGGCAACCATTCCATATTATAGGGCTTCAGCGTTGGATAAAGACCTTCAGCGGTGCGTCCGCCTCCGAAGTAGAGGAATGCCGTAAGATAGGAAAGAAGCGTTACCGAACCGAGCACAATGGTTCCGATGGTTCCGGCTACGGCATGTTTCATACGCATGCCCGCAATGCCCAGTATAAGGAAACTGAGGAACGGCAGGAGCAATATCAATAATGTATATTCCATATCCAATTAGTTTTTCATTTCAGTTAAGTTCTTTACCTGAATGTTACGTATATTCCGGTAAATATTGATAATAATCGCAATGGCAACAGCTGTTTCCGCCGCCGATACGCCGATGGCGAACAACGCAAAGAAGAATCCCTCAAGCTGCTCCGGGAAGAGGTAACGGTTGAATACCGCGAAGTTGATATCTACCGAATTGAGGATTAACTCCACGCTGATAAGCATGGCTAACAAATTGCGTCGGGTAAAGAATCCGTATATCCCGACAAACATCATAATGGTGGAAACCACCAGGTAATATTCCATTGATACCATAAGCTTCTATCTTTTACGTGCAATTAATATACCTCCTACAATACATGCCAACAACAAGATGCTGATGACTTCGAACGGCAGAATGTACTGGTACTTGTCGGCTCCCATCAGGGCGTGTCCGATAACGCGTACATCCAGCTCTCCCGATTCAAAGTGAGAAGGCAGGAACTTATTCTTTAACATCACTATCAGGCAAATAGCCAATCCGGCAAGCGTGGTGATTAATCCGGCAAACATCTTGCTGTTTTTCAGCTTCTCTGCCTTGTCTCCCTGACTACTGGTCAGCAAGATACTGAACACATAAAGCACTGTGATACCGCCTGCATAGATAAGTAACTGTACAGCACCCAGAAACGAGTAGTTCAGTTGGAAGTAGATTCCCGCCGTACCGAACAAAACAAACAGCAGATAGGTGGCAGCCCGTAAGATACGTGAGGTGGTCACGGACAATACGGAACAAACACAGATAAAGACTGCCAGGATTAGAAATACTATGAGATTCAGAGTCATATCGTTTGTTTTTTAATGATTACTTTGTGGTTTGTTCAGTATCTTCACCAACGTGCTTCGGTCGAATACTGCATTCTCAAATTCCGTGCTGAAACGGATGGCGTCGTGTGGACATGCGTTCACGCATAGCTGGCAAAACATGCACGCGCCCAGGTCGTATTGGTAGTTAACCAACACCTTCTTCTTTCTTCCGCTTTCTTCATCGGTCACCGTTTCACTTTCAATATGGATAGTGTCGTTCGGACAAGCCATCTGACACAGTCCGCATGCGATGCATTTGTTACGTCCCTCTTCGTCGACAGGCATCGTGAGGGTACCTCTGAAGCGGTCGGATATAACCAATGTCTTTCGGTTCTCCGGGTATTGCTCCGTCACTTTCTTCGTGAAAAACTCCCGTCCGGTTACTTTCATTCCGGTCAGTAACGTTCCGATTCCGTGGAGCAGTCCGTTTATATAATTTCTATTCTTTTCCATGATTAGAAGTGAAGTTTAAATACAACAATAATAACCATTAATAACAGGTTCACCAGTCCTATCGGAACGAGGTATTTCCATTCCAATGTCAGAATCTGGTCAATACGCAGACGCGGGAACGTCCATTTAATCCACATCAGCAGCCATACAATAAAGAAAGCTTTGCCGAAGAACCAGATGAAACCGGGGATGTAATCCATTACTTGATTGAACCCGTCCAATCCTGGGATATGGAGCGGCATCCATCCTCCGAGGAAGATGGTGGCAGCGATACCGGCAATGATAAACAGATTGACGAATTCGGCTACATAGAACAGTCCGAAGTGCATACCGGAATATTCGGTATGGTAACCTGCCGTAAGCTCGCTCTCTGCTTCGGGAAGGTCGAACGGGCCACGGTTCACTTCCGCGTTGCCGGCAATCAGGTAGATGACGAATGCAATAAAGGCCGGAATGTGTCCCTTGAATAAGAACCATCCGTCGGCCTGTCGCTCTACAATTTCGCTCAATTGCATGGTGTCGGTCAGTACCACAATGGTAAGGATGCTCAGACCGATAGATAATTCGTAACTAATCATTTGGGCGCCACTTCGCATGGCACCGATTAACGAGTATTTGTTGTTACTACTCCATCCGGCCAGAAGAATACCTACAATACCGATACTCGATGCTGCCAGCAAGAAGAAGATACCCACATTGAAGTCGAGCACTTCCAACCCCTTGTTGATAGGCAAGCAGCTGAAAGACATGATGGAGGCCAGGATAACAATATACGGTGCCAGATTATACAGGAACTTATCTGCATGGTTAATGGTGATAATTTCCTTAATAAGCATCTTAAAGACGTCGGCGAATACCTGTATGGTACCGTAAGGCCCTACACGCATCGGGCCTAAGCGGCATTGGAAAGCTGCACAGACTTTACGTTCCATAAAAATCATGATGATGGCCAATACGGCATACAACAACATGATACCGATACCGATTGCCACACATTCTAGAAATACCGCCAGTCCGGTAGGCATAAAAGAGGTGAGCAGTTCGTGTATCCAGTTTGTTACTATACTAAAATCAAACATAGTTGTTTTATTATTTATTTAAGTTTCGTTTCTTAGCCGGCTTACCGGCTGATAACTCTTCTACTTTTCTTTATCTGTCAATATCGGGTACTACGTAGTCTACCGTTCCACCGATAGCGATGAGGTCGGCGATTTTCGCACCTCTTGTCAGGGTTTCCATGCAGGAAACCAGAGGCAATCCGGTGCTACGGAATTTCATACGGTACGGATTCTTGTCTCCTTTACTCTCGATGAATACGCCGAACTCTCCGCGGCTTCCTTCTACAGCAGCATAATAGCTTCCTTCAGGGATACGGATAATCGGTTTCATTTTCTGCTGGTACTCGCCTTCGGGTATGTTGTCGATTAATTGCTCGATAATGCGCATGCTCTCTTCGATTTCATCCATTCGTACCATATAGCGTGCGTATGAGTCGCCTTCGGTGTACAGGATTTCTTTAAAGTCCACCTTATTATATACACCGTAAGGATGGCGTTTACGTACATCGCATGCCCACCCGGCAGCACGTCCGGTACCTCCGGTAGCTCCGAAAGAGATGGCATCTTCCCGGCTGAGTACTCCTACTCCTTTCAAGCGTTGCTCGGCAATGATGTTTCCGGTAAACACTTCATGATATTCGCGTAACACCGGTCGGAGGTAAGCGATGAATTCTTTTACTTTCTGTACAAAGGTGGGGGCGATATCGGCTTGCACACCTCCTATGGTATTGTAGTTCTGGATGAGGCGTCCTCCGGTGGTCTCTTCAAAAATATCCAGAATCTTTTCCCTGTCGCGGAAACCGTAGAAGAAGGCCGTAAGTGCTCCCAAGTCCATACATAGGCATGAGAAGAACAACAAGTGTGAGTCAATACGTTGTAACTCGTCCATAATGGTGCGGATGTATTGAACCCGTTCCGATACTTCCACTCCCATTGCTTTCTCAATGCACATACATAAAGCGTGTCTGTTTTGGTGCGCACCCAGGTAGTCCAGACGGTCGGTCAGAGCCAGTGTCTGGGGGTAAGTAAGGCTTTCGCACATCTTTTCTATTCCCCGGTGAATGTATCCGCAATGCACATCCAGCTTGTTAATGATTTCCCCTTCCAGTGAGACACGGAAACGGAGCACACCGTGAGTGGCCGGATGCTGGGGGCCTACATTGATGATGTATTCGTTATCTTCGAAGATTACTTCCCGTTTCTCGATGACGCTACCGTCGTGAAGCACTTCAAAGCGGGAGGTAGTATCCACCGCTTCCTCATTGGTCATACGCAACGGGTTGACTTCTTCGCTCATATCGTAATCTTTACGTAGAGGGTAACCCACCCAATCGTCGCGAAGGTATAAACGTCGCATATCCGGATGGCCTGTAAAACGGATTCCATAGAAATCGAAAACCTCTCTTTCGTTAAACTCTGCCGCTTTCCAAATGTCGCATACCGTTGGTAATTCAGGATTCTCCCGTTGGGTGGTACGAGCCCGTACTACCTTGTTTTCTCCTGTCTGAGTGTTCTCTAAATGATATATAACGCCCAGCCCTTCTTCTTGCCAATCCATTCCGGTCAGACTTCTCAAAAAGTCCATGTGCTGTTCGTTTCGTAGTTTCAGCATTTCCGAATGGAGTTGTTCCACTGGTATCTCTATAATTTCGTTCATATTTTATTTCGCCTTTTGAGGTTCTTCTTCTTTACGGTTCACTCCACCGAAGAATTTTTCCAGTTTTACTTTTCTTTGTAATTGTATCATTCCGTATAGTAAGGCTTCCGGCCGGGGAGGACATCCCGGAATGTATACGTCGACGGGTAAGATTTTATCTACTCCGTTCAGCACATGATATGATTTCTTGAAAGGGCCTCCGCTGATAGCGCATCCTCCTACGGCAATGACGTATTTGGGGTCGGCCATCTGGTCGTACAATCGTTTCAATACAGGAGCCATTTTATGGGTAATGGTTCCGGCCACCATAATTAAGTCCGCCTGACGAGGACTGGCACGGGCTACTTCGAACCCAAAACGGGCAAAATCGTACCGGGCAGCACCCACTGCCATAAATTCGATGCCGCAACAACTTGTTGCAAAGGTAAGCGGCCAAAGCGAATTGCTTCTTCCCCAATTGATGAGGTCGTCCAGACAACCCAGCCAAACTTTACCTCCGTTGGCATTAAGTTCCTGAACCATTTTCTCCAGATACTCATTATTTTTAAAGTCTTCATACGGAATAGACTTAATGTGTGGCTTCTTTATTTCCATTCCAGTGCTCCTTTCTTCCAGGCATAAGCCAGTCCCAGAACTAATATGATTAGAAAGAACAGAATACTGAATAGCCCGTATACTCCTAAATCCTGCACGACAACCGCCCATGGGAATAAGAATACCGTTTCTACGTCGAACATAAGAAAGAGAATGGCAAACAAGTAATACCCTACCTTGAATTGCATCCAAGAGTTTCCTCTTGTAGGAATACCACATTCGTAAGCTTCTCCTTTTTGGGCGTTGAAGGAACGCGGCGAGATGGCTCCCGCAAGGCCTAACGCAACAGCAACTAATGCAATGGCCGTTATAATGACGACAATTAAAAGTGTAAAATACATATATAATATATATTAGAATGATACAATCAAAAACAAATCCGACATCATACATGTAACTTGTTCATGTAATGCCCGATATAAGAATAAAAAATAAATCTCGTTTAAATAAGAATCCTTCGGAGGGTATAGATATAATATTCTATGCCGGGATAAGAATCTGTACGTTGCGGGCCGAAGCTGGCAACATAAGGTTTGGAAGTTGTATTATATAGATTGTTCGAATCGGAAGGTAAGCAGAAAAGTGATTTGCATGAAGAGTTACCCGAAATCTCTTCTAGTGAACATACGGGCTGAGGCAAATCGGCCAGCTTATTCAGAAATAAAAAGTGAATGGTCTTTTCAAAGGGTGTTTTCTGTTGTTGGTAGAATGAGGTATAAAAAGTGCTGTCGTCAACTATTTTTGCATACGACTTATGCGTTCCTATTGTGATTATCAACAGGAATAAGGCCGTGCTTAAAATGAATTTTTGAACGCTTTCCATCATGTTTCATTCTTAAGAACTGCAAAGATAGCCACTTATTTCTAATAGGTGATATGAAAATAAACAAACTTTAGCGTTTTTTCCAGAAACTGGAAGTGAACAAAAGCAAAACAGAGAATAATTCCAATCGTCCGATAAGCATTAATATGGAGCAAATCCATTTTGCTAAATCGGGCAACGTATCCCATGAGTAATCCGGTCCGTATAATCCTAAACCGGGTCCCACATTACCGATACTCGAAACAACGACTCCATACGACTCCATAAAACCGACTCCTGTTAACATGACGAGTAGCCAACCGATAAAGATGGCGGTAATGTACACGACGATAAAGGCCAGTAAGGTAGATTGCATGCCGGTAGAAACTACATTGTGGCTAATTCGTATAGGCAGCACCGCATTAGGGTGGAGGATGCGTTTGAACTGATTTTTAGCAATCTGTGCAAGAATAGCTATACGTACGCATTTAATGGCGCCGCTGGTAGAACCGGCACATGCGCCGAAAAGCATGATAATGCTCATTAGTAACCAAAGTACGGGAGCCCAGTTCATATAGTCGGCTGAGGCAAAACCGGTAGTTGTTTGGATGGAAACAACCTGGAATATAGCTTTTCTAAAAGATTCTTCCAAACCGGACGAACTGGTAAACATCAGTACCACTACAATGAAGAGGGTAAAGAAGAGGACTGTTCCGACGTACCACCTGAATTCCGTATCCTGAAACAGTTTGCGTATCTTTCCTTTTAGAAGGGTAAAGAATAATAAGGAAAAGTTTACTCCGGAAAGGAACATGAACAGAGTAACCACATATTCGATGTAGGGAGAATTGTATGCGGCAATACTTGCTTGTTTGGTGGAATATCCACCGGTAGCGGTTGTCGTCATGGAATGGCAAATGCTGTCGAATAAGTCCATTCCTCCGAGAAATAGCAGAACGGTTTCGGTAAGGGTGAGCCCTAAATAGAGACTCCATAACCATTTGGCCGTAACACCGATTCTGGGGTGCAACTTATTATGGGTGGGTCCCGTTGCCTCAGCGGCAAATAATTGAATACCTCCCGCTCCGAATATCGGCAACACGGCAATGGTAAAGAATACGATACCCAAACCTCCTATCCACTGTGTCATGCTTCTCCAAAACAATAAACCGTGAGGCAGGGATTCGATATTGTTGAGGATGGTTGCCCCTGTACTGGTAAATCCCGACATGGTTTCGAAAAAAGCATTGGTTATATTGGGGATGTAGCCGCTGATATAAAATGGTAACATGCCGAAGAGTGAAAAGATAACCCAGGATATAGACACAATCACATATCCGTCTTTCCGGTTTGTATGCTTATCCGCTCCTTTCCCTAAGAATAAAAGGAGTGTGCCGGCCACAGCCGTAATGGCCACCGAATATAGAAAACCGTATAAATCATCTTCCTGATAGCATAGGGGGAACAGGACACATAGAAGCAACAGCGCAGCTTCAATGTATAGCAACGTGCCTATAATTCTATAGATGATTTTCGCGTTAATCATTAGTTAAAGTATTTCTCTACCTTTTGAATCATCAAGTCCAAACAGAAAACCACCACATGGTCGCCTGCCTGTATCTGGGTGTTTCCTGTTACCAGCGAACCTACTCCGTTCCGAATCAGACCGCCAATGTTGACGCCTTTGGGCAAACCTAAATCTTTTACCGGATGTTTGGTTACACGCGCGCCTTCTTTCACTGTAAATTCCGCTACGTCCGCATTGGCAACAGTCAGGCATTTAACGTTGGAAACGTCTGCATCCAGCATCATTTGATAGATGTGGCTGGCGGCAATGGCTTTTTTATTGATAATGGTACCGATATCCATGCTTTCGGCCATGCCGATATAGTCTAAGTTCTCTATTTCGGCTACGGTTTTGCTGACTCCTAATCGCTTGGCTGCCAGACAGGCCAGAATGTTGGTTTCGGAGTTCCCCGTAAGGGCAATGAACGCTTCCGTGTTTTTGATTCCTTCTTCCAAAAGCAAGTCTATATCCCGTCCGTCTCCATTGATAATCATTATTTTGTCATCCAATAGTTCTGTCAGTTTATGGCAACGGGCCACATCGTTCTCTATGATTTTTACTTGCATGTAATCGGGAACGTATTGTGCCGTACGCACTGCGATGCGGCTGCCACCCATAATCATAATGTTCCGGACGTCTTTATAAGAATCTTTTCCAGCTATTTGGCGTATGTAGGGTATGTGTTTCTTGGTGGTCATGAAGTAAACCAGGTCGAGACTTTTGATGCAATCGTCTCCGCGCGGTATAATGGTTTCGTTGCCGCGTTTAATGGCTACTACATGGTAAGGGGTATTCGGACCTCCTAGTTCTGATAAAGGGAGATTCAATATCTGTGCCGTATCGCGGAGTTTTACTCCGATTAAGACCAGTTCGCCTCCGTGTACTTCCCACCATTGACGTATCCAGCTCATTTTTACGGCATCTACTATCTCTTTGGCAGCCAGCATTTCGGGATAAATAAGAGAATCTACACCGAGCCGTTTAAAGAATTCCTGATGTTTGGGAAGCAGGTATTCGTAGTTGTCGATACGCGCTACCGTCTTTTTAGCTCCCAAGTTGCTGGCTAACATGCAGGAGGTCATATTGCGGCTCTCGTCGGGAGTGACGGCCACAAACAAGTCTGCTCCGGAGACTCCGGCTTCTTTCAGGCCCGAAATGGAAGAGGACGATAGGTTCACAGTCATCAAATCGAAGTTGGTATCTAATTTGTTGAGACGTTCTTCGTCGTTATCCATTAAAACAATGTCTTGTTTTTCGCCGGAAAGCAGTTTCGCCAGGTGGGTTCCTACTGACCCGGCTCCCGCAATGATTATTTTCATAAATCGTTCCTTTACTCTTTTTCCGTCAATACATTCGTAATGCTTTCTTCGTCCATGCCGCATAGACGATATAGTTCCTTTACACTCCCATGTTCCACGAACTCATCGGGCAGTCCGATTCGTTTTACATGCGGATAATAACCGTTGTCCGCCATAAATTCGAGTACGGCGCTTCCTACTCCGCCTTTTACAACTCCATCTTCTACCGTTACAATCTTTTTGAAGTTTTTCCCTACTTCGTGTAAAAGTGCCGTATCGAGTGGTTTGGCGAAACGTAAATCGTAATGAGCAATGCTTAATCCGCTTTCTTCTGCCTTGCGGATGGCTTTTGCTGCTATATTTCCTATCGGGCCGATGCTTAAAAGGGCTATGTCTTTTCCTTCTTTCAGTTTCCGGCCTTTTCCTATTTCAATTTCTTCCATCGGGCAACGCCAGTCTATCAGCACTCCCCGTCCTCGCGGATAACGGATGACGAATGGGCCTTTGTTAGGGAGCTGTGCTGTGTACATAAGTTTCCGTAGCTCGTGCTCGTCGTAAGGAGAAGCTATCGTTAAGTGTGGTATGGGAAGCAGGCAAGCCATATCGAACGCCCCATGATGAGTGGGGCCGTCTTCTCCTACCAGTCCGGCGCGGTCGAGGCATAGCACGACATTGAGCTTTTGGATAGCCACATCGTGAATGAGATTGTCGTGGGCGCGTTGCATGAACGATGAATAGATGTTGCAGAAGGGTAGAAGACCTTCTTTGGCCATTCCTCCCGAAAACGTGAGGGCGTGCCCTTCGGCAATGCCTACGTCGAAAGCCCTGTCGGGCATGGCTTTCATTAAAATATTCATGGAACACCCTGTAGGCATGGCGGGAGTAACTCCTACTATTTTCTCGTTTTGTTGAGCCAGTTCCAGAAGTGTGTTGCCAAACACATCTTGAAATAAGGGGGGCAAACCTTCCGTATTGACTACAATACGTTCGCCGGTTTCTTTATCGAAAATACCCGGCGCATGCCAAATGGTGGCTGCTTTTTCGGCCGGACCGAACCCTTTTCCTTTTACCGTATGGATATGCAACAGCTTAGGACCCGTCATGTGCTTGATATCCCTTAAGGTACGGGCCAGATTTTTTACATCGTGTCCGTCAATAGGGCCGAAATAGCGTATATTCATTCCCTCGAAGATGTTCTGTTGCTGTGAAAGCATCGACTTCAGGCTGTTGTTGAAACGCAATATGCTTTTTCTGCGTTCTTCGTTGAGTATGCCCCAGCGGAAAAACATTTGGGAGATTTTGAAACGGATATGGTTGTAACAGCTGGATGTATTCAGGTTGAGCAAATATTGTTTCATGCCCCCTACGCTACGGTCGATGGACATGTTATTGTCATTCAGAATAATCAACAGGTTGTTAGGGGTGGAAGAGGCATTGTTGAGTCCTTCGAAAGCCAATCCGCCACTCATGGAACCGTCACCAATCACCGCTACTACGTGGCGGTCTTCTTCGCCTTGTCTTTTTGCTGCTACGGCCATGCCTAAGGCGGCGGATATGGAATTGGAAGCATGCCCGCATGTAAAGCTGTCGTATTCGCTTTCATCCGGAGAAGGGAACGGGCGTATGCCTTTGAATTTGCGGTTCGTCGAAAAAATTTCCCGCCTTCCTGTTAAAATTTTGTGTCCGTATGCCTGATGTCCTACGTCCCATACGATGCGGTCGTAGGGAGTATTGTATACATAATGCAATGCCACCGTAAGCTCTACAACTCCTAGACTGGCAGCAAAATGTCCGGGGTTACAGGATAGCTCGTCAATAATATCTTGCCTTAGTTCTTTGCATACTTCCGGCAGTTGTTCCGGAGAAAGTTTACGCAAATCTTCCGGGTATTGAATGGCATTAAGCAATTTATATGTGATGTCTGTACTCATTATTTTACCAAATGTAGCGCAAAAATAGTAAAAGAAAGGATAAGTCGCTTACTTTTTTACTAATATTCTTGGAATTGGGTCGGTTTGTACACTTGCAAGATGTAACGGAAGAGCTGTTTTTTAATACTTTAAAGGAGTCATCAATATGAAAACAAGGGAACAATGTCCTCCGGGAGATGATTTTCTGTGCTGTGTTAGGTGCAGTGGTTTACTTTCATGCATGCAATGCCTCTTTTTTGTTCACTGAAATACAATGAGCAAAAACTATGCCAAAGTATTTATAAAAAACTGAACATACTTTGTTTTTAATAGAGGCTGTACCTCTCATTCCTTGAAGAAAGAAGACAAACACTAATTCATTGTGTTCTAAAATAGGAGATGAATAGTATATAATTATCTATATATGAATTTATTATAATTATATTTGTAGTTAAAACAAAAG